>Ga0209308_10003931_pt1 | contig 12005 bp, 8 predicted proteins | sample COGITO_mtgs_1204_3_FD_184806 | JGI IMG/M metagenome (GOLD analysis project Ga0209308, IMG submission 184806) | Pelagic marine microbial communities from North Sea - COGITO_mtgs_120405 (SPAdes) (version 2) | ecosystem: Environmental > Aquatic > Marine > Epipelagic ...
CAGAGACGAGAAAGTTGATTAAGAGATCATCTCGTGCAAAAGATTTGAAGAAGAGTTTCAAAGTTGAAGAGATGTCATCGATATCGACTTTGGAGTTTGTGTGGGAGAATAAATCGTTGTGGCCGAGAGACTGGATAGATGAAGAAAGAGATTTCTGCTACGAAGTTGCTGAAACGAATAAACTCGAGTTGCTCAAGTGGGCGCGAGAGGAGAAAAAGTGTGATTGGGGTGCAGGGACGATTAGTTCGGCCGCAGAACAAGGTAATCTGGAAATGGTAAAGTATTGCGTTGCAAATGAGTGTCCTATCGATGAGGAGGCGTGTGCATATGCTGCCGAAAACGGTCATCTCGAGGTACTCAAATACTTACGCGAAGAAGTCAAAGCGCCTTGGTATTCGAATACTGCCAATTGGGCGGCTTTAAAAGGTCATCTTCACATACTTGAATATCTTGTTGAGCGTAAGTATGATCAATATACCGAAGATTCGTGTTATAATGCGGCCAGGTACGGCTACTTGGACTGTTTGAAGTACTTGCACGAAACCGCCAAAGCGCCTTGGGACGAGGACGCCATACGCTCCGCGCACGAGAACAACCACCCCGAATGCGTACAATACCTTCTCGACAACGACTGTCCGTTACCAGACTATTGGCGATACGAACAAGGAACTTTATATCTAGGGTTTAGATAAGTACGTACTACTAAGAAAGTGATAGAAATAGAGAGAGAGATACACAAAACGCAGCTTGTAAAACAAAGAGAGAGAGACACGCATACATTCGTTCGCCTCTTTTCCCTCGCAACTCTCTCTTCAATTCTTCACTCTCGAGACATTTTTGCGCGCAACACAAAGATAAAACATCTCTCAACGCCTCGTCTTTTAGAAATAACGAACGACCGAACGACCAAGAGCGATGGGTAAAATAGATTTGCTCGAGCTTCAGTCTCGGTGTAAGAGAGACCCAGCCGGGTACCGCGAGGATTTCCTCATGCAATTGGAACACTTCAACGCGTTGCACGCCGTCTTTTCGTCCTCGTCGTCTCACGTTGGAACCGGTGTTTCCTCTTCGAAAGATCACGAAAATTTCGGCGATTTAGTCTCGTTCATCAGTCACGTCCACACGGTGTACAAATCCGAGTCGAGTTGGTTTCCGTCGCTGCTTTTAGCGCTCATCGATCAACACTTCATGCGATTGGATGTTTCGCTCCGACGAAGGTTGGTGGCGGCTTTGATTTTACTGAGAAACCGAAACTGCGTTTCGGTGAACCAAGCGTTGCCGATTTTTTTTAAACTGTTTCGGTGCGCAGATAAGCAGTTGCGAGCGTTAGTGTTTAAACACGTCGTCGCGGACGTGAAGTTGGCGAATAAAGGGAAGAAGAACGAAGCGTATAATCGAGTGGTACGGCAGTTTTTGCGAGACGCGGTAAGGGACGAAAATCCGGTGGCGGCGAAGAAGGCGCTGGCGATCGTGACGGAGTTGTACAGGAGGAACATTTGGAACGACGCGAAGAGCGTGAATTTAGTCGTCGAGGCGTGTTTTCACCAACATCCGAAGATATTAGTCGCTGGGTTGAAGTTCTTTCTCGGGCAGGACGAGGCGGCGGAGAGAGCGGCGGAGGAAGGCGGGGAGAGCGACGAAGACGACGACGGCCTCGCGGGCGGTGATAAGGATATGAACACGAAACAAGGCGGAAAGCAGCTCGTGAGTAAAGACGACGTGTTCAAGGCGTACCATAAGGTAAGTTTACTTACACATACTTTCTTTCTTTCGCGTTTGCGTTTCCTCTTCGTCTTTCGTGAAACGCGAAACACGCAAAAAACAATTCATTCGCCGATGAAGATTAAGATTAAATATTTGCTACTCTCGAGGGTGAAAGACCCCTGTGACGACTAACTAATCACCAAGATCGCCGAGGCGTGTTTGTTTTTGTGCGTTTGTGCGTTTGCGCTCGAGTTTGTTGATCATCACTTTAGTGTGGTTGTTTTAGAATTCCGATGCCTTATTAAACTGACTTCTGCTCTTTTCTTTCTTTCTATCTTTCTTCCTTAAAACGACAACACAAAACAGGGCGTCGCATCTTCCAAACGTAAGAAACAAGCTAAACTGAAACGAATGATCGCATCGGTCCGAAAACAACAAATCAAAGCCGAAGGCAACGATGGTGAAGCTCGATTTGCCGCCATGCAACTCATCGACGACCCGCAAGGTTTTGCCGAAATGCTCTTCAAAAAGCTCAAAGAAGGCGCGCAAGCGTTTGAGACGAAAATGTTGCTCTTACAAGTAGTCTCCAGAGTTGTCGGTTTGCACCAGCTGATTTTGTTGAACTTCTACCCGTTCTTGCAGAGATACATTCAACCGAACCAGAGAGATGTACGTTTTGTTTATTCTAAAGACATTTTTGCCGCGTGAGCGCGCGCGCGTTCGCGCTTGTTTGTTTGTATCGTGGCGAATGAAGCAGAAAATTCGGCGGAGCGCATTCATAACATGACGCATACAAAAACCACCGCTTAGTATTTGACGCCACGGATGATGACGAGCACGAACGCGCGCACGCAGCAAAAGAGTGCCTTGTTTTTGTTTCTTTATCATTTCATTTCCACGTTTACTCACGAATTATGAACAAACTTTCTTCCATACTTTTATCATCGCACACAGGTAACCAAACTCCTCGCCGCGGCAGCCACGGCGTGCCACGAACTCGTCCCACCAGATGCAATAGAACCGTTACTGAGACAGCTCGTCACGCAGTTCGTCCACGACAAAGCGCGACCGGAAGTCGTCGCCGTCGGCATAAACTCCGTTCGCGAAATTTGTAACCGCACTCCTTTAGTCATGACGGAAGATTTGCTTCGCGACTTGTCGCAGTATAAAAAAGCGAGAGATAAACCCGTGGCGACTGCAGCGAGAGCGTTGATTGCTCTGTTTCGAGAACTCGCGCCGAGTTTGTTAGAAAAGAAAGACAGAGGTAAAGGTGCTGATTTAGAGAAGAGCGTGAAAGCCTACGGAACGAAAGTGGTGAGCGAACGCGTCGATGGCGCCGAGTTATTGCAGTTGGAGCGCATTAAACGAAAGCGGTTGGTGGCTGAAATCGAAACTATGACTGAGTTTGAAGAAGAGGATGATGATGATGGTAACATCAATAGTAATAGTAATAGTAATAGCAATAGTAATAGCGACGATGAGGAAGAAGATGAAGAGAATTCCGAGGAAGTCGAGGATATCGAACTCTCCGAAAACGAGTTGGAAGAAAACGACATTCTTCCTGTGAAGAAAAAAATGCGCGCGAACGGTAAACTCACCTTGGCGGAACTGAAACGGCGCCACAAAATTGCCGTGTTGAAGGCGAAAAAAGTCGCCGAACGAGAAGAAAAGCTAGAAGAGGAAGAGCAACTGCGCATGATGGAAGAAGAAAATCCAATCGAACAGGAGAAAATATTCGGAGACGAAGATTTCAACAAGATCAAAGCGTTGCGCATGCAATCAAAACTGGACGAGAACTTGGACAAGATGGGCGCTAAGAAAGTAAAGAACGCTGCGGAAACTGATTTGACGCGGTTGGTGATGCGCAAAGCCGATCGGGCCTCCGAACGTCGCGTCAACCCGGACGCGTTGGCCGCCATCGGCATTCGACGCGCGCACGACAAAGCGTCTCGATTGGCTACCGTCTTAGCCGGCCGAGAAGACAACGAATTCGGTTCGTCCACCGCGAGACGTTTGAAGAAAACCGGCGGCGCTTCAAACAAAGAAAAAGCAAAGAAGAAACAGTTACCATTGGCTGCTCGCATTCACGCGGCGACGAGAAGACGCAACGCGCCCGTTCAAAAAGGCAAAAGACAATTGGGAAGATTTCGGAAAGTTTAATGTATTTTAAGGTTGTATTCAATCGACGCGGTATCGACGCGAGCAAAAAAAATGAGCGAGGCGAGGATCGAACTCGCGATCTTCGGTTTCGTAGACCGACGCAATATCCACTATGCCACACGCCCTTGTTGTATTCATGGGAAGTTTTCTTCCCTTGCGGCACACAATGTTCGGCACTGCCGATTTTAAACAGTGAAATTAGGGTTCAGAAGAAAGTACTTAAAAAATTTTGTGAGACCTTAAATTTTTAGTTTTCTTTTTGCATTGTCTTTAAAAGTGCATCAGAGAGAGAGAAACCGATGGATATGAGGAGTAACGGCGAGAACGACGACGACGCGTTGCAAAGAAGAAAGCTCTCACTCCTCGTGTTCTGGCCTCACGTGCACGCGGGAACAGTTTACTTCGACAGAGACGGCGAGCTGAAGATGTCTGTCGGGGAAAAAAAGAACGAGGATGACGAAGGAGAGATATCGCGAAAGGTGTTCTTTAAGGAGTACGAAAAGACGCTGTCAAAAGAAACGCAAATGGGAATGCTCAATAGTAACTTTTATCACGATAAAGGAGAAGAGGGGTTCTCGATTTTATCGCGTTTCGCGTGCGCGAGAGTGTGCGTGAGCCACGCGAAAAGAATCGATTGGGCGTGTGAAATCTTAACGAACTCTTCTTTCTCTTTGTCTTCGAATACGAAGAAGAAGCAGAAAAAGAACGAGACGATGACATCGATTCAGACGACGACGAAAATGATGTTGGAACGAATACGAGAGATTTTGGTGGGCGATGATGAATATTACGACGAAGAGGACGACGATTCAGACGACGAAGATGATGAGGATGCAACTATAAAACTGGATCCGATGGAGTTAGCGATGGCGAGGATGAGCGGGAAACGAGATGAGCGAAATCGCTCGACGAAGATGATGAAGAAGAAGAAGGAGAAGAAGGAGAAGAAAAAAGTAAGTTTGCGACGTCGCGTCCAAATAATAAACGAGTTCGATGAATACATCGCTCGAAACGGGCCAAACGGCGGGTACGCTAATTTCATCTCGTATTGCGCGTTTTGCGGGTATCCCGACGGCATCGAGCGAGCGATTGCGTATCGAAATCGTGCGAAGATACTATTTTCTTCCTCGTCGCTCTTTTATCGAGGCTGGCGATGGCTCGAGAGATTGGACGACATCGACAAAAGGTTTGATTTTTTTACCGAAACGAGCCCGAATGCTACGAATAAAGAGGAAATAGTACTTTTATTTCGAATACAATTGGCAAAGTTTATAGAAGCCGTAATGATATTAGGCGATGAAATCGAAGCGAAAGAGGAGCACGAATTAACCGTCGCCGCGTATCGTCGCAACGTGATGATGATTAATAAAAAAAAGAAGATCAGAGTGAACTCGTTAGATCAGTTATTGGAAGGCACGACGTATAGTATCCTCGCAGATAACGTGAGACGGTGGAGCACATATTTGTACGCCTACGCGACGCCAACGGTGGCGGCGTTAAAAGCGTTGAAACGAGTCGGCGAGAAAAACGAATGGCTTGAAATCGGCGCCGGGAAAGGCGTTTGGGCGAGAGCGATGCGACGGTTCGGCATTCACATCACCGCGACTGATGCGATGCCTGAAAATGGTAACGATTACCATCTCATCGAGCAAGAATCGAGCAACGAGAGAAATAGAAGTATAGTTCAAAAGATGACGCACTTGGAAGCCATTAGAAAATACAACCACCGCGCGAACGGATTGCTCGTGTGTTATTGTCCCCCAGATTCAAACATGGCTTCGACGTCTTTAAGGGCTTTCAAAGGCGAATACGTCGCCGTCATCGGTGAAGATGTGATGAACACCGGCGATGTCGAAATGTTTAGAATTCTGAACGAGCGGTTTAAAGTCTTGAAGAGAGTGTACTTACCTCAATGGATGGATACGGTGCATCATCTCACCCTTTTCTCTCGAAACAAAAAGCGCAAACGGGAGAAGAAAACAAAGGTAATACAAATCGAACGGTGTCGGCTGTGTCGATGCGACCGCACGCTCCTTTCGACCGTCGAAGAACACGACCAGGAACATTATTTACGTTTTCTACCGCCGGTGAAAATGTGCGGCGACGAGTTGTACGAAACTGTTGCGTTGTAAAAATGAAATTGTTGTTTGTTGTTGTTGTGGGTTTTAAAAAAATAATATTATTCCATAGGCTTCGCGCCGGACTCGTCGTTTACGTCGATGGGTTCTTTCGCGTAAAGCGCTCTATACACCAACATGTATGCCATGTGATGATCGCCGCCACCTTTTAACGCTAAAATATCCTCCTCTTTTTTCGCGTGCGGCGTCTCGTCGTCGAACAACGTCCACGAATCCACCGGTTTCTTCGTCTTTTCGTCCGTGATGAAATTCTTCGCCCAGGCTGTATAGTGTCCACTATCCGCCGATCGTCCTTTGTGCGTCAAAACGGATACCAACTCGTAATGACCGGTAATATACGCGTCTGGATCGGAACTATCTCCGAACACCTCGTCCACGTTCATCTCAATCGCCTTCGCTCTCAACTTCCTCCCTTTATCCAAAACCTTCTTATACTCGTCGCTACAAAACTCGTACACGTCCAACGTGTTTGCAAACGTCACCGCTCTCAAAATCTTAGCCTTCTGTTGAATGTCCACCTTATAATACATTCGCGCGATTTGCGCGACCAAATGTGACGGCAACTTTGAAATTTTAGCGTGGCCCTCGAAAACGTTGTTCCCGATTTCCCTCGTTTCGTTCAATTGCAAACGAAACCCGTCCGCCAAATGGTTCACGTCGATGGAAATGTTACATTTCAAATAATTCACCGTATCCACTTCGCTCCTCGTCTCCCCCGTCGCCTCGCATTTCAACTCCGTCTCTAACGTGATCCCAAAAATATCCTTGACTTTCGGACACGCCCTGGCGAGCGAGTTCACGATGGACGACCAACACTCCTCCGCGTCTTGTTGCATCCACACCCCACTCATCTCGTCTCTACCGGCAAATTGCGGGAAGACTTGTCTCAGCACCATCAAAAACCGCAACGGCATCACCATCGACTTGGACGTTTTCAATTCAACGAACAAATCTCTCGCCGCTTTCGCCAACGCCGTCGAGCCCGCGCTATTCGCCGCCGCGTCCGGGGCGCCGCCGTCGTTCTCACTCGTGCTCGCGCCACCACCACCGTTGTTCGTAGTATCCTCCTCGAACGTTTCCAAACACTCAACTAACTCCCCGACGTGGCTCAAACACTGCACGCACGAGTTCATGTAACACGTGTTCCCTAGATTCTGCAACCCCGGTCGAAACCGTTCCCCTAGCTCTGCCCCGTACTGTTCGCTTTCCGGCAGATCCTCCACGAACTGAATCTCATTTTCCGGTGCTTTCTCCACTTCTCGCGCGGAACCCATCACGAGTAACTTTTTCCCTTTTTTCACCAACTCTTCTAACCCGCATTTGGTTAAATCCGTCTCGTCGTTGATCGTTTTCCCGCCTTTTAAACCCATGATTTTAATCCGATCCGGAGGGACCGACGTCAACGAAAACAGTTGCGTTTTTAAATGCGAACCGGGTAAGGAGGTGTCCACGTCGACGGCGTAGATTTCTTTGCCCCATTTAAATTGGACGTTTTTTACGATCATCTCGAGAGAAGGTGAGAAAGTGTTTTGTTGTGCGTGTAAAGTATCCCTCTGTCGTGCGCGAATACGCTCCGAATGTCTCTTAAATTGTGACAGATTTTGGGGGGATTTTTGAAAAGACTCGTCTGATTTTCCTTCAAAAGTACCAAGTCTTTCTCGTCGCGTTACTCCGCACGAACGCGCATAAAATGAGGCAAACAAAGTGCGCAAAAGGATGATTTGACACGAGCGCGTTCGTCCGACGAAGCGCATCTCCTTTTGACGTTTTCTTTGCGAGCATCTGGATGATGATTGGCTTTTAAGAGACTTTTAAGAGAGACTTTGAGAGGAGACACTTTGTGTTATATAAGTCATCATGAGTGCGAGCACTGGGACGACGACGACGACGACGACGACGATTCATTTTGAGGAGGAGTGTCATCAAAATCGGTGGTACTGGAGCTTCGACGAGGAGCGACTCGCGAACGCGAGGCGTCGTCGATGGAACGATTTTGGTGGAACGATGATGAAAGAAGAGAACAACAAGAGCAACTGTTACGAAACGCAATTCGTGGCGTTTACGATGAGCGGGAAACCAGTTTGGAGTCGATTCGGGGATGTTATGAAACTTTCGTCGCTGGTAGGCGCGCTGAGCGCGATTTGCGCGGTCGCCGAAGAAGAAGAAGAGGGAGAAGAAGAGGGAGAGGTGGATGACGACGGCGAAGAAACAGTTAGTAGAGAGGGCGCAGACGCAGCGAAGAAGAAGAAGAAGGACAACAATCGGAGAGTGGGGCAGTTACACTACGTGGAAAAGAGATGTTCGTCGTCGTTTAGTGGAGCGGAGACAACCGCCAAGCTCGTCGTCGTTCGATTGGCGGTATTGCGAAAAGGCGCGTTACGGTTCGCCGCCGTTTCGAAGGATCCGCTGGACACCGAGCACGTTTTGAAAGTAAAGCTCGAGACGATATCGAAAGCGTTTACTTTCTTGTTCGGGGACGCGATTGAGATGAATTTGAGGCGAAGTAACCACCGGTTTGATCCGAGGAAGGCATTTTTTCGAGAACAAGAGGACGTGTATTTGAAATCCGTGGCGGAGAGTTGCGAGGGGGGAGACGCGTTTGCTTGCACGAGCGGAAGGTTTTTTAGAGCGCTGGCGATGAGGAAAGAGAGACGAGAGAAGGTGACGGAGGTGCTGAAAAGCTCCTTGGAGAAGTGCGGGGATCATACAAAAACGTGCTTTGCGGTTATATACACGGAGCGGAAAGGGGTCGTCGCGTACGCGTCCCCTAAAACAACCATTCGCTCGCGAGGGGTTTTCGAAGGGTTCAATGCCAACGTCGTGGGAAACCCTTCCTCGTTTGAATCGAAACGACTACGCACGGAGGACGTGTGGTATTTGATGCATCACGTGAGAACAGTAGATAGATATAAGATGAATAAGAAGCTGCAGGATAATAAAGGTACGACGAGTAATGCCACGTCGCCGCGAAAGCAAGAGAAACATTCGCGCAAGGCGAGTTTTGGAGAGGAGATTGTTTTAGCCGGAGGAGGTATCGTCGTTAAACCACCACCACCGCCACCGATGCCTTCGAGTTCATTTGCACCCGCACAGGTTACGTTGCTCGAGAAGTTCAAGCGTTCATTTTGCGAAGACGCCTACGACATGTCCATTTGTTTACCGAGCGGCGCGGAAGGCGCAAAATTCGTCTTGGCGAGGACGATGAAAATTCGTTTGAACGAAGACGAGCTCGTCGGTAAAGAGGTCGAGTACGACGACTCTAGAGTAAAAGAGAATCTAGACGATGAAACCATGTACATTTCAATCGTTTCCAAATCCGAAGATGCCGCCGCTCGCGCCCACGAGAGCATGGATGAGCTCTTCGCGCGAATGCATTCGCAAAATTTATTGCGCGACATATTTTTAGCGACGCACGAACGCGAGAACGATATTGTCAATAGCATTGCACCGGCGCTGGTAAATGCCATCGCGTATGCCCCTTCGTTATCGGACGATGACGAAGAAGAGCGCGAATCGGATATCGCCCTCACGGAAACGGCGAAAAGCGCAATCGCCAAGCTCGAACATTTCGTATACGCGAAACCAGAGCTCGGGCAATACCAAATAGCGGATTTTGAAGAGGAAGAGAAAAAAAAGAGCGACAGCGGAGAAAAGCGTAAACGCATACTCCAGAAATACGCGCGCATGCACGCCGCGGCGCACTACGAAGATGCAAACAGAAAGTTTCACGACGATATGTTGGAAGATATCGAGAAGAGCAAAGCGAGCGATGAAATGTTAGAATCTGTAGGCAGCGACGGTGGCGTCGGTTCCTCCTCCTCGCTCTCGCCGCAGTCCTCCTCGGAGTTTCGAGGAGGAGGATTTTTCAATTTTGGCGGTTTGACTTTGAACGATGGTGGTGGTACTGCAACGACCGAAAGTAACGACAACAATCGTCTCTCTCCAATGGCTTCTCGCATACTCTCGGGGCTCGGTCGAAGCGCCAGCGGGACCAGCGACACCAGCGACGATATCAATACATCAGCAAACGAGAAGCGCAAAACTTCTTCTTCTTCTGAACAAGAAGAAGGAGAAGATGAACAAAACCAAGACGGCGATGGCGATTCTAGGACCCACCGCGTTCGGTACGAATCCGACCGAAGTGGCGTCCGCATCGGGTGCTTCGGTCGAGACTTTGAACTCTTCTGTCAGTTCAAACCGAACACGTCTTGCGAAGACGCCGTCGCGACGACCAACCGTCTCTCCTCGCATCTCAAAGCGCGCGAAAGCGACATGTGGCTTTGAATATTTTTTCAATGAATCATTTCACATGCATATATGTACAACTACTAAACTACGCCTATAATCTACGCCATCTATTCTCGCATTCACTCTTTCTACGCTGGTGTGCTAACTGTTTTTACCGCTAACGCGTATCTCGGAATCGAATACAAAAACCCGCGTTCGTCGAAACACGCTAATGCGTTTTTGTGGCAGACTTTCATCCCACTCGCGTTTAAAATCTCCCTCGCGAGTGCGATGTCTTCTGTTTTCGTCAGCGCGACTTCTAACGCGGTCCAGCAATCCTTGGCACCGCCGTACGCGTGAATGGTTTCCCAAAAGATGGTTGCTTTTTTCTTCCTCTCGTCCGCTTCGTCTCCGTCGTCGTCTTCGATGGGATCGGTGTTTCGAAACGTCCACGTGCGATTGTATTCCTGAGACGAGACGGATTGAAACTGACGCCTGGCGGTGAGCTCGTGCTGTTCGTCCTCTAAAGCGCTATCGTCTGGATTTGACGAGGACGAGGAGGAGGAGAAGACGCAACCCATGGTGTTGTATAGTTTGTGTGCGTTTGTTGTTCTTTATTGTGACGTGTTTGGTGTTGGTGTTGGTGTTCCATCGAATACCTTAATGCGATAGAAAAGTCTTACACGTGAAACTAGCTACTACTGTTTAATCTATTCTACGGTCTACGAGATCACGTCGTCGTCTCTGCTCGTCTCGTTTGCGTTTTTCGTAAACCCAACCGCCTCGGCTTGACCGGCGTCTTCGTTCAGCGTCTCCGCGATTTCTCGGTTCGACGGTTCGTCTCGCCACTGTTTGAGTAATCGAACGCCTCTCGCGTCGAATAAGGACCACGGCTCGGGGTACCTTCGAACGAGCGTACCTTCGATGCCGGCGGCGGACCGCGCGCGTCTGCAGGAGTACACTTTCTCCCACCTTTTTTCTTCTCCGATTGTGTCGGTCGCTAAATACTCTTTGGCCTCTTCTCGCAAGCGAAACTGCCACGGTTGACCAACCTTCTCTCCGTTACCGCTCCAAAATCCATTCACGACGACTAAAAAATGTTCTCGTTCGTTCACCACGCGTTCGCCGTACTCTCCTCTCAACAAGTTCAAAAAGAATGGCACGATGGTCGTATCGCTCGGGTGCGCGACGATCGACATGTCCTCCGTCGCCGTCCACAAACCCATCCCTTCGGCGTCTTTATCCAACAGTCCCAAATATCGAAACGCGTACCCGCTCAACATGGTTTCGACCACAATTTTCGTCTTTGCCAATCGTTCCGACATGCCACCGGACCAATCGCTCGCTTGGCCGTGTAATCCCAGCCAAACGATTCGGTCGTCTTCGGATTCTCTCGGAAGCGGGAGTTCCACTCGCACTCGTTTCGTCGATGCGACGTCCGTTTTGGGGCTTCTGTTCTCTCGTAAATATCTCAGCACATTTCTGGCTTCAATCGCGGCTTCTGAGCACGTTCTCGGCGGCAGCGATGTTTTGTTCGCGCTCGTCGTAAAGCTTGCGCCGCTTAAAGTCGAAGAAATCTTCCTCTTTGATGCTTCCTCTCCTTCTCCCGTCTGAATCGTCGTCGTTAAAGTCGTCTCCTCGTTCGATGACGACGATGCCAACACGCTTGGGTTGTTGTTCTTCTTCCTCCTCCTCCGTCGGATAAAACTCTCAGCATTTGCTCTCGTTTTCGAACGCGATCGCAGAGAAGGAGGAGGAGGAGGAGGGAAAAGACGT
>Ga0209308_10003933_pt1 | contig 11999 bp, 7 predicted proteins | sample COGITO_mtgs_1204_3_FD_184806 | JGI IMG/M metagenome (GOLD analysis project Ga0209308, IMG submission 184806) | Pelagic marine microbial communities from North Sea - COGITO_mtgs_120405 (SPAdes) (version 2) | ecosystem: Environmental > Aquatic > Marine > Epipelagic ...
AAACGTGGTGTCGTCGCCCTCCCAACGCGAAACTCGTCGCCCGCGTCGTCGTCATCATCTTTATTGAACAACAACACGTTTCGATGTCGTATCAAGAAGCCCCGTTCTCAAAGTAAATCGTTATATATGCCTCTCGGGAAAAGAATGAATGAGTAACGCTATTCTTCTAAAAACGCTATCCAAACGAGGCGTCGCTTTCTTTTGAGGGGCAACCAACCGCTTTTTTTCTTTCTTTCTTTTTTTCTGCGGTTGAATTTTTTTCGTGGTCGTGGTTGCTCCTTTTGCTCCTTTTTTACAAGGAGGAGCTCTTTTTTTTTTGTCCTTCCTTCCTCTCTTTTTCGGGGCGTCTTTTACTCACAAAAAGTCACCATTTATCCGATATATACACTAATCGTCTACGAAACGCGCGCGGATAATATATATTTATATACGCAACGCATGCGTTCCTTTAAAACAGAATAAATTTTCGCGAGAACAACGGAGGAGGTTTTTGTGCTTTTCACAGGCGCGCGCGCTCTCTTTTGAGACGATGTTTTTGACGACGATGAGTGAGACTTTGAAGACGTCGTTTTTGTCGTTTGGAGAGAGGCGGAACGAACATCATCCTCCCCGAGCGAGAAAAACATCGTCCTTCTTGGCGAAAAGGAAAAGGAAAAGGAGGCGTTTGATGATATCTTCTCTTCCTCGCCGGGCGAGGACGACGATGAAGGCGTCGTCTGAATCGTCGTCGTCCGAGAAGAAGAGGAGCGAAAGAGTGCTCTTAGAAGAAAAAGAAACGACGAAGAGTAGTAATAAGAATAAGAATAAAGATGATAATACGAACGCAACAACATTAACAACAACAACAACATCGAGAGAGGTTTTACTGGCTGAATGCGCCGCGGACGCCAAAAGCGCGTCGTCGTTTTCGACGTGCGCGGATTCGTGCGAGGCGAACGTCGTCTTACTCGAGAACGAGTTACCGACCGCGGCGAAACGGCTGGAGTTTAAAAACGAGGACATCGACAATCGCCCGGGCGTGTATCACAGAGTGGGGAACTCGACGACGGAACAGGCGTTGGCGAATTCGGTGAATATTCTGTTAGGCGTTGGGACGTTATCGGTACCGTACGCGTTGAGAGAGAGCGGATGGGCAGGGATCGTCGTTTTATTGTTGTTGGGAGCGACGACGAATTACACCGGGAAGACGTTGATTCGATGTCAAAGGCGAGGCTCTTTGCCGATGCGAACGAATTTTAACACGTACTCGGACGTGAACGAAGACGGGAGCGTGACGGTTGTTAAAAAAGCGAGGAGAGCGTTAACCACGTATGAAGATATCGGTGAAGCGGCGTTTGGAGAGTTTGGGAGAAGTTTGATTAGTTGGGTGCTGTACGCGGAGTTGATCGGGACGTGCGGTTTGTTTTTCATCTTAGAAGGCGATCATTTGAAGTTGTTGTTTGAATCGACGATGTCGCAATCGAAAGAGACGCTGATGTTGTTAGCTGCCGGTGTTATGATCCCTACGACTTGGTTGGTTGATTTATCGAAACTTTCACTCATTGGCGCGTTGGGATTTGTCGCCTCGGTCGGTTTAACCGGAGTCGTTGGGTGGGATTTAATTCAAGCGTTGACGAATCCGAGCGGGTACGAGTTTCCGCACACGGCTTTGGTACATTATTCCACGTACCCTTTATCTTTCGGTTTGTTAGCGTTCGTGTTCGCGGGACACGCGGTGTTTCCCGCGATATACACGTCCATGCAAAAACCGGAAGAGTACGAGTCTATGCTAGACAAGACTTACGGGGTCGTCATGATTAACTGTTTACTTCTGGGATGCGCTGGGTATTTCTTATTCGGCGACCAAGTGTCCTCGGAGGTGACGTTAGATTTACCAGCTGGAATTATTAGCACGATTGCTCTAGGATTAATCACGATCAACCCGCTCGCGAAGTTCGCGTTAACGATGGACCCGGTCGCTCGAGGCGTAGAGGAGAAGTTCAATTTAGACACATCGAAAGCTGAAAATTTACTTCCCGCGAGAGTCTCTAGGACTGGTTTAGGATTGTTCGCGCTCGGTTTAGCCGTGAAACTTCCTTTTTTCGGCGTAGCCATGAGCTTAGTCGGCGCCGTGCTGACTTTATCGGTCAGTCTTATCTTTCCAACCGCGTGTTATCTAAAAATGTTCGGCGACGAGTTAGACGCCAAGGAGAAGTGGTTGAATTACGCCATCGTCGGTCTTGGATTTTTGTGCGTCGGAAGCGGCACGTACTCGGCGGTGAGCGCTTTGATGGACGCCAGCTCAGACTTTGGCATGTAGATATTATAGAGGAGAGATGCCTTCGGGTAGACATATAGATAGCAGCAACACGAATTTGTACATATTATTATTAGAAGTCAAAAAGCTAAGTTCACAGAGGAAAAACTAAATCTATCATCATCATCGTCATCGCAAACTGGTCCCTCGAAAACTCCCACCATCCTTCACAATCTCAAAACACACTTTCATCCACCACATGGGAAACACGATCCAAATCACGTTCGCGAATAGCACCACCATTTTGCTCCCGAAACTCGCCCGTTCGTAATAGCGCTGATACGTGTAATTCGAAAAGTAAATAACCGTTCCATACATCATCTGATAGTTAAATATCAACCCAATCAACCCGTACGCCAACGGCGATACGCCAAACCTGCTCAAATCGTACGTCGCTCCAATCGTCATTGCAATCGTCGGCGCAATCGTCACAAATCCGTTCCCAGTATCCACCCAAAACCCCCAACTTTGCGTCTGGACGTAACTCGGGTCCAACAGAGCGTACGTGGACCAAATCACGTGCCAATGTTTTAAACTCAAAGCTTCCCGAAGCGTGATTTTCTCGAACAAACACAAAGGCGTCGGTAAATCTCCTCCTCCTCCTCGTCGTTTTTCCACTTCCTTCTTCAACTTTCGGTACGTTTTTTGCACCTCGTTTTGGTGCACGAATAAACTCATCTCCCATATGCATATGAGAACGTTCACGGCGTTGAAAAGCGTCAACAACGCGTGGGTGAAGTTGATTCTTTTCTCGTTAACATCGTGATATAAATCGTAATGGACTTTGACGAACGGGAGCCAGAAAAGAAGAACGAATGCGGTCACGTACGTGAACGCGTGCAGTTTTGCCCCCCCCTTTTCGCTGCTGTTGCTCCTCATTCTTTTTCTCGGTTCGTCGTCGTGTGCTCCTCGCGGTAAAGAGCAGCTTTTGCCGTGCAAAGTTGTGTGTTTGTTTAGTCAATCGGATGTGAGGAGTTTTTAACTCTCTTTTCGTCCTCTGTCCAAAGAAATTTCTTAATTTGAGAAAAACGCTTACTTTTTTGGTCAAAAAAAAAACAACAACAAAACAAAAGCCTAATTAATAAGCGCACCACCTTTTCTTCGCTTTGAACGGGCGCTGTCGCGCGCTGTGTTTGTTGTTGTTGTTATCGTTGTAGTAAACGAAAGAGAGAAGGAGACGAAGGAAACGACGACGAAAACGAAAGATGATGATGAAAGCAAAAACATCTGTTGCGGTAAATGTAAACATTTATATCTATAATTCTCTCTTAAACTCTTGTTTTGTTAACACCCGGCAACAACGATTCGCGATTGATGATGGCGTTTTTAACTAACCACCACTTTTACCCCCTTTTACCACGCAGGAGAACTACGAGGACGCGAAGATGGATGATGATTTTCTCACCTTCTTTCGAGTCGAAGATATTTCCTTGAAAGATATCGATATGAACGTGGAGAGAGATTACGAAGATTTTGATCTCGACGCGCTTTTTTTAAAGAGCAGCAATGTGACTTTTAGCAGCGAAGATACAACAACCACGGAGGAGGAAGAGGATCAAAAGAAGATGAAGAAGATAAAGGTCAAAAAAGACGAAGATGAGGACGAGGATGCGATGATGCGCGCGTTTCTGTTCAACTGCGCGGACGAATACGTGGAAAAGTTTTGGACCGTGAGCGAGGACGTATTTTTGAACAAAATGTGGCAAAAACCTTCGACAAAACCGACTCCGTCGTCGGCGTCTTCAGACGAGACTTCCGAAGAAGACGAATCTTCGGGTGCTCTGTTTTTGGATCGATTGGAAGCGCTCGCGAAGGAGGACGAAGACGTCAAGGCGTTGTTTTTCTTGGACGATGTGACTCCCGCGGCTGAAGATGGCAACGAAGAAAAAGGTTTTGATCTTTCGCGCATGACGTTGAGCGAGGACATAAGAGGGAATAAAAATGTTCTCGGGGAGAAGTTGGCGGCAAACGTTCGAAGGCACGCGAGAGACGTGTTACTGTTCGAGCTCGAACGCGCTGGATTTCTCACCGCCGCCGAAAAGAAGACGAAGAAGAAGACGAAGAAACAGGATGAAAAGGAAGAGGATACGAACGCGACGATACCAACCTCTCCCACGCGAACTCCCAAGAAATCTTCTACGATACAACCGCAGCCGTGGGATAATCTTTCCTTCGCCATCGATCGCATTCGAGAGTTGCAAAAAAGCGTCGTCCAGATCGCTTCGTCCAGATCATTAAATCCCTCGAAAAACAATTACGACGACCAAAAAATCAACATCGTCGCCGATAACGTGTGCTCGAGTTTGCGAGATTTGAACAACATCGAAACTCGTCAACTGAATCGCGCAAAGAAGGCGATGAAAACGACTTTATCCGTCCCAGACGGGCGCGTGTTGCGAGTCATCGAAGATAAGTTCAAACATTCCAGGAAAGTTGCTCTGGTGGCGTTTGAAAAGTTTTGCGCAAAGACGACGACGACGTGCGAACACAATTCTATTCCTCGCGATGACCAGGAGAACGATAAAAAGTTGGTGAACACGCCCACTCGTGATAAGAAACATTTGAAGAGTGAAGAAGAGACACGCGGCGAGAATGATGACGTCGACGACGACGACGACGATGAAGGAGAAAAATCGAAACGACACGGGAAACGCGTCAAAAAAATTCTCTCAGAGTGGCTGTATGAAAACTTTTATCCGACGGGCACCAGAAAGCGACCGGTACCAACAAAAGTGGAGAAGAAAATGTTAGCCGAGAAAACTGGGTTGACGCAAACGCAAGTGACAGATTGGTTCGTAAACGCGCGGGCGAGGTTGTGGAAACCGAGAGTGGAAGGCATCGTGCGTTCGGTCATCGACGAGTTGAAGAACAAGGAAGGAATGTGAATAACGCGACGACGACGACGGCGACGGTTAATATCTTCTGGTATTATTATTATTATTATTATTATTATTATTATTATTATCATACCGTTATCACATCTTTCACTCTCTCTTTCTCTCTCGCGCTCTTCTCTTCGTCGCACTCGCGTTGAGAGAACACGCGAGAAGTTTTTACGGTTGCATCGTGTTCGCGGCTTCGTACGCCAACAATCGATCCTCCTCTCTTTTAAACGCCAAAAACTCCTCGCTCGGTTTCGGATGCGTCTTGCCGTTTTCCGTCTCGTAAAAATCTCGTATCTTTGGAATGTGTTCGGGCACGATAATCTGCCCCTCGTACTCCGGATCCGCGCCGTGCTTTTTCAACGCCTCCATCGCTTCCTCGTTTTGCATATTCTCCGCCCAACGATACGCCGTATCCCCGGCGTTATTCGACGCGTTCACTTTCGCCCCGAGCGAAACCAACAAATCGATCCCTTCCACCCAGTTATCGTACGCCGCGTTAAACAACGGCGTGTTCCCAGCCGCTTCGACCTCGTTCACGTCCATCTTTTCCTTCTCGATTAAATCTCTGATCAGATTCTCGTCTCGTCGAAACACCGCTCGGTGAATCTTCATCGGACCAACCACGCCTCTCCCGCGCATGGACCCGCCGCCGTCCTCTTTCACGCCGACGCACCCGTATTTTAAGGGGAACGGGCCGGAAACGCGTTTGTACCACGGTTCGATTTCCGTCATTTATCTTCTTACTCGCTTGTTTGTTCTTTGAAAATCTAACGCGTTTTGGATTCTTTTTTTTTCTTTTTTTTTCTTTTTTTTTAAGCGTTTTTGAGAAATTAGTGTTTAGGGTGTTCGTCGTCGTTGAAACCACCCTATTAAAATTCCAGTCAATCGTCAAGTCTTGCGCTATATCTTCATAAAGAAAAGAGAGAGAGAGAGAGTCAAGAAGAGAGACGGATCGAACGCGGAGAAGAGACAAAAAGAATGGGTCTCTTCGATGGTTTTTCCTCCTCCTCCTCTAAACCTTCGTCTTCTTTAAACGCCTCCTCCTCTAAAAACGACGCGTTTCCGATGAATTCTATTCTTTCCGATGATGTCGAAACTTCTCTCGTCGTGAACGCGAGCAACAACAACAAGCACAACAACAGAGGAGAAGAAGAAGAAACAATAACGATGATGGATAACAACAACAATCTCAGCGTCAACGAAATGCCGATGTCGCCGCAACCGTCGAAGGAAAAAGACCCGATAAAACTTTGGGGGGTGAAACTTTTGTTTTCCGAGAGGAGCATCTTTTGGCTCTTAGCCTCGGGGGCCTTGTTCGCCTACCTTGGATTTACGACGGTGCAAGAGTACGTGTTTCGAAATCACGCGAAAGAGGCTATTGGGTTTCGCTTCGGCGGCGTCGTGACGCTGGTGACGAGTTTTACGTACGCTTTGTTGGGGTTTTTGGAACGGTTGGCGAACGACGAGTTTAGAGAGAGCGGTAGCGGGAGTAGCGGTAGTAGTAGTAGTACTAGTGGGGGGGGTAATCATAGCAGAGGATTTAACGCGCTGATAGATGATGAAGAACAGCAAAAACACAACAACAAGAACGCTTTTAGAGGGAAGAATACGACGACGACGACGAGTTGTAAAAGGAGCTTTAATATTTTTAGAAGACGGGCGAAGCTTAAGGATTACGTGCTTTTAGCGACCATGACGAGCGGAGGGATGTATTTGACCAACTTTAGTTTATCGTATATTAATTACACGACGAGGATTGTCGCCAAATGTTCGAAAGTGATACCGACGATGGTTATGGGGGCGTTGATGCAAGGAAGGCGGTACGAGAAGAAAGATTATTTCGCGGCGATGACTTTGGTGTGCGGAGTGTGTTTGTTCGCGCTGGGAGACAGAGCGAGTTTGCCGCAGTTCCAACCCAAAGGGGTGGTGATGATAGTGTGCGCGTTATTTATTGAAGCCGCGGCGGGGAATTTCGAAGAGAAGAGGTTGTTCAACGTCAGTTTGCCGGCGTCGCACGCGGAAGTCGTCATGCACGCGAATATTTTCGGACTTTTAATGACTACGTTTGGAATGACTTTAAACGGCGAGATTTGGCCGATAGTCGCCTACATGAACTCCCACCGAGAGTGCGTGTTCCGAGCGATGATCGCGGCCTCTTTCGGATACATGAGCGTCTCCTTCATCTTGCTTTCCATTCGACAGTACGGCGCGACGAATACAGAGATTATTAAAGCTTTGAGAAAAATGCTCTCCATCGCGCTGTCGTTACTCTTGTATCCGAAACCGATGGGTTGGAGATACGTCACCGGTACGTGCGTGACCGCGTTCGGTATCCTGACCTTATACGCGATCAAGAAGCGAAGGTACGTGAAAGCAGCTGGTAACGCCGAGGCTTTTAAATAAAGAGTAGCATAGAATACGAGAGTTGTTCCAATACCGGTGATGATGTATTCATTTCTATTTCGCACACAAAAAGCAGCAATGTTTACTCCATTTTCCCTCCGCTCTTCGTCATAAAAACACTCACCTCCTCCGCGCACTCAAAGTCCCTATAACTCTTTCAAACACCAACCGAATACACAAATGGAGCTAATCAGCACGCAACGCATGAGCTACGAGTCGTGGCTGCACACGTGGAACCTCGAAGACGACGACGACTTTTCGAGCGGCGACGACGACGACGGCGAGTCTCGCGACACCAACACTAAAGAAAGAAGCGCGACGCTGAAGGATTTGCGAACAGTCCAAAGGCGCGAGTGTTCGCACGAGGAGGAGATAAACGGACAGTGCTGCGCGATATGTTTATCGAGGTTTACAAAAAAGAGAGAGGAGACGGAGGACGACGATGGGAACAAACAACGCGCGGGAGTTCAAAGGTGTTTTCGCCTGGCGGAGTTGCCGTGCAAACACGTCTACCACGAAGAGTGCATCGAGAGTTGGCTCGCTCGAAGCCGACGGTGTCCGACGTGTCGGAAGAGTTTACGAGAGAAGAAGAAGAAAACAGGAACGCAAGCGAAGAATGGAAGCGAAGAGAGGTTGTTATCGCGACCAAACGACGACGAGGAGGAGGAGGAGGAGGAGGACGACGACGACGCGCGCGCTCATCAGAGTCGACGGGAGTTGGAGCGCGAGTCCGTCCGTCGGCTGCGAGAGATGGAAACGCGGGCGCGCGAGCGAAGAGCGAGGGAGATAGAGGAGGAGAGGCGCGCGAGGAGAAGGAATAGGATGGAGACGGTTTTAGAACACGAAGGAATGAACGAGGAGATCTTTGAGAGCGTCATGACGCACGCCATGGGGTTGTTAGAAGCAGCCGCGGTGGCGGGAGAGGAAGACGAGGAAGACGAGGACGTTGAAGAAGAAGAAGAAGAAGAAGAAGAGCAGAGGCTGCCAAGGGCCAGGGTAGCGAATCAAACAGGCGCTGGGTCGTTACTCGTCGGTACTCGCGGGAACAACTACGGGGCGAACGGTTCGAACACGTCGTAGTTTTATATAATAATAGTAGAAGTAGAAGTAGAGATGCTGTAAAGTTTATACAGTACATGACGCGCTAATTTATAATACACACACACTTTTAAACGAAAACTCTATAACTAAATGCAAGTTGCTTGTACGCGCTCTCGGTTCCTAAACCTCGACGGGCCCGTTCCCTGGTCCTGATAAAGGATTCTCTTCGTCTTCGTCGGTAAAAGGTGAATTCGCATCGCGATAGTACCGGTTCGGAATGCCTAACCAAAATTTCCACATCTCAACACCTCTATCCCATTTGAAAGTTTGATCCGTATCGCAAGGCACGTTTGTTTTCGTGAGTTTGATTTCATCGCTGTCGTCTTCTTTTTCCATCGAGTACATGGCGTACATGCCTTCGTCTCGGGAACCGACGTTGGCGTCGTTGTCTCTCGGAAGCAAAACCGCTTCGCGAATGACAACGCGCGGGGTTTTTTGCTGTTGAGAAGAAGACGACAACGACGACGACAACATTTTCTTTTGTCTGTTCGCCGCGGTGTTACTCGATTTTGTCGTCAAGTACTGTGCCGTAGCTTGACGAAGTTGTATTCTCTCGTCTTCCGAAACCGAATCTTCTTCGATGATACGCTCGATCCAACCGTCCGCGTCTCGAAACAACGACGCGTTGGTCTTCTTAGAATCACAAAGTATCTTCACCATGCGCGATCTCGTTCGCGCGTCCGTTTTCGCCGCATTTTCCTCGCTCTCGCCTCTACAAAACGTTTCGTACACTCTCACCGCATCTTCGATTTTCGAATCCGCGGCGTAGGCGTCGATGATGACCAAATAACTCGCTGCGTCTGGCGAAACGCCCGTCGTACTTTCCAACTCGCGAATCAAATCAACGGTTTCATCAATCTCACCGCTCTTTGCCAGGGCGTTAAACGCCGCGTTGTATACTCTCACGTCTACGCGCACGCGCAAACGATCGATTTCTGCCAGGACCCATTTCGTCCCGCTCGCGTCTCTTCGCAAGGCGAAGAATTTCAACAACGTCGCGTACGTGTACTGATCTGGTTTCAATCCCGACTCCGCTAATCGCGAAAGCCATTCGTACGCATCGTTCGGTCGATCCGAAGCTACTGAGGCGTCTATTAACGTGTTGTACGTGATGAGATTTGGCGAACACTCTGCCTCTTCCATCTTCTTAAAGACCTCGTCGATGACTACTCTGGCGTAGTCGTCCACTCGTTTATTCTTCACGGAGGAATTGGACGAGAACAAGACGGAGACGCGTTTGAGAATGGCGTTAAACGTCGCCGTCGTCGGTTTCACGTTCACCGCTTGCATCACTTCTAACACTTTAAACATCTCGGTAATGATTTTCTTTTCTTCTTTTAAGCTCCCCGGCGTTTCGAATTCGCTGTAGTTGAGACCGTCAATGAACGCCGTAAACGTGTGCACGTTTGGTTTCACGTCAATTTTGTCTCTTCTGAGCATGCCGTCGAACAACACTTTCCTCGCCTCGTCGACCCGTCTCGCCAGACACAAACGTTGGATGTACGACGTGTACGCGCGCACGCCTGGTTTCGACCTCGCAGTGGCGTACTTCTTCCTCCCAGCGAGTTCAAGAAACTCTTCGGCTTTATCGAGTCGATTGCACTTGGCAAACGCGGTGACTAAAGCGCCAAACGTGGCTTCGTTTTCCGGGACGTTGAATCCCCGCATCATTTTCAGCGTCGATTCAATACCTTTGACGTTCTTTTCGTCTCCAAACGATTCAATCAACACGTTGAAACAAGACGCCGAGAGTAACTTTGGATTGGCTTTCGATAAAAACCGTTCCGCCTCGGACCGCTTCTTTGCGGAGACGAAAGCTCGGACGCCGGAGACGACCGCGTTGTTGTCAAACTCGGCCGGAAACGTTTTCTTCTCCTCCGTGAGGTGCGTTTCAAGACGTCGCCAAAAATCTAACGCCGTGTCCAACGTCGGCTCTACTCTCGGTCCGAGTGCGAGACACTTTGGATCGAGTAATTTCTTACTATTATTATTGCTACTGTTACTACCGCTACTCCTCGCCGCCGCTGCTTTCAGAGAACTATACGGCGCCTGCCGTTGCAACCTGCCATAGTACCCTTGCTCGTCTTCTTCTGAACAAAACTTGGCTAATATCTGAATCACGTCGCAATAACTTTCCAACGAACAAAATATCTTTTCTCCGCCTTTCCGCGCTTTGTACTTCTCTTCGGCTAACTTGAACACCGCCGCGACGTATCTCATGCGACTCGAACTTCTATTTCTATATCCCAGCGCTTTCGTTCGCGCCCTCTCCACGCGCACGAGCAACGCAATCGTCGCCGGGGAAACGATCGACACGGCGTTTTCGCCGTACTTCCCGCTCAAACACTCCCTCAACAAAGCGCAACAGTGCAACACGCAGTCTCGATCGATGGCCAACGCTTGCACGGCGCTGAATACGGTCACTCGTAAACCTGGTTTATCCGGATTCTTTTCCAGTTCAGAGAGAACAGATTGGCATATTTCCGCCGGAGTGGCCGTTTTCGAAAACTGCGACATCATCGAAGAAGGAGCAGAAGAAGAAGAGGAAGACGAAGCCGTCGACGACGTTGGTCTTCGTTGGTTCTTCCCGTACGACGCAGAAGAGTTTGGAGACCTCCAAGACGTAACGTTGTTGTTGTTCTTCGTGGAGGAGGCGTTTGCTGCGCTTTTGCTGCTACTCGCACTCCCACTCCTCCACCGTCGTCTCTCATCACAGTTCTCCTTTTCCGCGCTTTTGCTCGTTCTCACGCTTTCTCTTCTTTCGTCGTCGTTGGAAGAGGAGGACGACGGCGGATAAGAGGAAGACGACGAAGACGCACAAACCGACGAAGACTCTCGACGCCGCCCAAACCCGAAAAAGAAGAAAGGACTGTTCTCATCATCATCATCATCATCGTCACCGTTCCTCCTCTTCCTTCTCTCCGTCGTGAAAGTCGTTCTTCTGAAACGCTGTCGTTTCTCCCGTCGCGTTTGCCCGACACCAAAAATGCCTCTTCCCGACGACGACGATGTCGTCACGAGGCCCAATTTCGCACTCGTCATCAATGCCTTCGTTCTCTCTCCTAGTAGTAGTAGTAGTAGTAGCAGTAGTATTCGTATTACCACCACTACGAGCACAGTTTATGTGTTACTGCACCACATCAGAGAGAGAGAGAGAAGCAAAGCAGTTCCCTCTTCTTTATCGTTTTAGTAAAGTCATCGTGATTTTTGCGTACGTTCCACAGACGAGAGCAGAGAGTCAAATGTCGTTTTGTGCGAACGAATTGTGAGCTTTTTTTTCTTGCTCCGGAGAAAAAAAAAAAGTACGAACACCC
>Ga0209308_10003934_pt1 | contig 11999 bp, 29 predicted proteins | sample COGITO_mtgs_1204_3_FD_184806 | JGI IMG/M metagenome (GOLD analysis project Ga0209308, IMG submission 184806) | Pelagic marine microbial communities from North Sea - COGITO_mtgs_120405 (SPAdes) (version 2) | ecosystem: Environmental > Aquatic > Marine > Epipelagic ...
TAATCACCGCAATTCTCCTCTTCTTGAGTAGGAAAAGAAATAGCAACGAAACTAAATTCGTCAGTGGTTATTTCCCATTTATGAGTGGGGCAAGTGTTTAGCCACTCGTAAAGCTCTTCACGTGTCATTGTCAATCCCCTCAATCTCAGATTGTATACTGTCTATCAGATCAATGCGATCCTGATGTTGCGCCATCTTGTCTAGCTCAGACTGTACCGCTTCCATGATATCCGAATGTTCACCAATGCCAGCCGGATTGTTTAAGTATACAGCTATGTTGGTCTTGTGTAAGTTTACATTTCCAACAGCGTGTAGTCTCAGTGCTGCTAGTAATTTACTAGGCTTTATTAATTTATCATACATCGTCAATCTCCTCTGATGATATTACTTTGGTGTTTTCGCCACCCACTAAGCCCTGCATATCTATCTGGGCTTTTATCCATGCTTCATACTCAGATACCGCATCGACAATGATGTCACGCTGAGTTGTTGCTTCTACTTTTACTTCGTACTTAGGCATCGTCAATCTCCTCAAAGTTAAATACTTTATCTGTTTCGCCTTCATCTAGCCACGGAAGTATCTCTGCATAACTATGACTACCCGACTGCACATTATACATATTAGCATCAGCCCAATGAAAACCGTTAACTGGCCTGAAGTCACTTACAGGATTATCAAATATAGATTCGTGTGTTAGCTGTTCCCACATATCATATCCACTACACACCAAATCATCACCATTGCATGAATAATTACCCTTACCATCTTTTCCCTCTTCCTTGCAATTTACTTCAAAGTCACGTTCAAAAACAAAACGAACTGTTATGGTTTTTTTGTGCATATCATTTCTCCTTCAATGCATCCATTACTAGGTATATAATTACAGCCAAGCCACCTACCAGATACCCAATGACAAGCAAGTCATCCAAGCCCATATCAGGCATCTGGTTTTGTAGGCAGAGGATTGTGTTGCAGTTAAGCAGCTTCATCGTCATCCTCTATCGTGGTATGACAAGTGCTTTTGATTTTCTCCCATTCGTCATCCTCTAGTTTTTGTTTGATGATTTCCCACTGATCTACAGTGCCATGCCACAGTTCTGGTTTTTCCTCGCGTAACTCAGGCATGGTGTGGAAAATCTCTAGGTAATCCTCCCGCATTGCGTGTAGTTGAAGTCTCTGTTCTTTTGTCAAGTTCTCAACAGTCATGTTCTATCTCCTTTTCTAGTCACCAAATGTTCGATAATACATATCGTTATACAGTTCCTTACCTAGAAAAATTAGTTTTTCTTGATCTCTTTGTAACCAATTAAAGAAGTTCTCAGAAGAACAATCTACAGGACGAATTGCGTGTGCAAAGTCATAAGCTAGATGCTGTTGACAGGCTGCTAAATAATTTTGAAAGCTGGGCTTTTGCTTTCTATACCCATCACCTTCCCAATCAAATTCTTTTCCCTCACTATCAACAATCTTTCCATCTTTGTTTTCCCACATTCTAAAATCGAAACAACCGCTACCCGCATCAACCACTGTATCCCAAAACCAATCTAAATTGGCAGGTTCATCATCGTCATCATTGTCATCCACCTCTTTAAAAAGAAACCTAGGTTCACCAGACATAAATTCATCGTAATCATCTTTGTGGTGTTTGTTAAAAAATTCTTCAATGACAGGCTTACAAAGTTTAGCTATGTCCTCATCGTGAAAGGTTGCCCAAACATCTTGCTCATCATCATCTGCATTCTGCATTGCCTCATCCCAACCTAACAGATCAGGACAGCCCCTGCTATCGAACTCAGGAACAATCACATTGTAGTATTCAATTCCAGCTATAATATTAGTCATTTGCTTCTACTCCTCTGTAGTTAAAATCGTTTTGTCAGTATCTAATATAAACTGCAAGTGATCTATAACTTGTTGAACATCATAATGCTCAACGCCTTGGTCATGCTTCATGTGCATAGTTTTCTGGTACACGTCCATAGCATAGTCATACATGGACAAGTCTTTATACATCTGTACGTCAAACATTATGGGTATCTCCTACCTTGGTGTGCGGCTACTGCCTGTTGTTCTGGTTCATCTAAATCAAATGTGCGGTTGAGGATAGTAACTCGCATAGACTGTTCAGTCATACGATTGCGCTTCCACTCAGGTGCTTTCTTGCTCACCTTCTTGATACGCATTTTTCTCGTGTTTACTCGCATTTTGCTCATCCTTCTGTCTGTTGTGTGAACCCTTACCCTTGCTGGGCTTGAATGTTTGTGGCCTACGATTGTTAGCCGTTGCCACTGGATTATGTACCCTCGTTATCCTATTCATTGTGTCTATGCCTCTCTAGTATTCCATGCAAATATGCACCACCCTACCACTAAACACCAAGCACTGCAACCGAAAAATGTCCACGATAGCCACGTCATATAGCCCACACCATGCAAAGATAGCATAGCAAAGCCAAAGAATACGCCCACCATTAGCATGGCAATCAAGAATAAATCTAGCATTTCAAACCTTTTCATAATACATTTCCCCTGTACTGATAACGATAAGAGGTAGGCAGTTTATCCACATGCCTAGGTGTCGCATTACTAGCGTGAAGCCTCGTCTAAAGGGCGTGCTTACCTAGTCGTACTTCCCTAGTGTACCCGCCGTTACGGGCAAGACAGTTAGGGCAATTTCGTGGGCGTTGGTGCATACGCTGCACAACCAGCTTGTCACGTTAGGCTAGTTAATTTCTGTGAGGGCTAACCATACCCACCTACATTTTGCCTATTTTCTTAGGCAGTTAGTTTTGTGTCGCTGTAGGCTTAACCGTGTTTATACTCACCCGACAATTGGCAAGGGCAGTAGGAATTGAACCCACTCTCTCAGGGTTGGAACCTGATGTGCTACCGTAACACTTTGCCCCTATAAAATCAATAAATAAATAGTGTGGGGTGCTTTTTCTTCAACTCATACTGTCGCACCCCTTGAACAGTATGAGCCTACGCCTATGTTATGGCATGTCTTACAACGCCTATCGCTTCCCATAGGTACTCCACGAAACTTATTTGATGTTATGCCATCTGCATGACAGCAGTGACATGATACTTGCTTACTTTTTGTGCCGTGTCAAGTGCTTTGTTAGCACGATTGCCAGCTACATAAGCGCACCATGAATCCCACCAGTATTGCGAACCACCAGTGTCAATAGTCAATTGCACATAGTCGGCAATCTTCTTGAGTTTCAATTCGTGCTTGATACCCTTGGAAAATTTGAGTGCAGACCTAGACAAACCAAGCCTGTCGCAGTTATGGCTATCAATACACGCCACGTTAAAGCCTAGCATTTGAGCCACAAACGCAGCTTTGACAATGCCAAGGTTAGGCACGTTAGTCAATACATCTATAGCACCCACTACATCATTGGCCTTAACCGCAGCTTTCATGGCGGCATACAATACCTCTTTGTGTTCTTGCAGATACAAATAGCCATCACGCTTGTTGCCCCACAGATACTTGCTAGACGCACCATTCACGTCAATATCTAGCATCTGATTATGGGTAGAGTGTAGGCTTGCCTGTATCGTAGTCAATACAAACGTAGCCATTCGCACCAGATTGTCAGGGTTTTTGAGTGCAAACCTAGCAATCTTTTTGTTATCGGTAGCGTACATGAGTCACCTCGTTGGTTGGTGTGGTTATGGGGAGCAATGCCCCTAGTATATAGAGACATTACCCCCGCGAAGTCAAGCACGTTTTTTATGAGCAGCAGCACCAGTAGTCGCACAAGATAGATCAGCGATTTGATCCACGTTAAACGCACCAAAATCAATGACATGATTTTTGCGGTCTAGCGTCTTGTCAATACCAGTCATAAGCAATTCAAACGTGGTGATTGAATTAGACAGAATACGAGTGCCAAACTCAGCTTTTAGCTGACGTGCTGCGACACGGCTTGCCTTGTAACAGCGCATTTTTGACAGCTTGTTGCCTGTCTTTTTCTTGTACTTGGTAGCAATCCTTGCAAACTTGCGTTGATTGGCCTCAGACAAGTTTTGACCTGTCAGACCAGAAGATTGAAACCAGTAGCGTACATTCACATTGATAGATTTTGAAGACATAAGATAGTCCTTTCGCGGTAGTTGTTGGTTATACGGGTATAGACATTACACCCCATAACAACACCAGTCAATCACAAAGTTATGGGGCAACAATAAATATCTACAGACGCACCGCGTCCATTAGCATACCGTTGCCCCATTGTTTTGTGTTGTTTCACTCTCAATTTTCACCCGCCTTGCTATCGGCAGTTTTTATATGGGTTGCGTCAACGGCATATCCAAGGATAGCTAGGGTATCTGCTAAACATACAGTGTTAATTGAGCCGGTATATTTTTTGAAACCTAACACGCCCCCGATGCTAGGTTGCACAAGGTCAAGATATACCAGCCATGCCTTGTGCATTATTGCTAATTACGCCCCCATCACATTGACCACCCAGAGATTTAGTTTGATGCCCTTGTGTGTCATACATTATCTGCCTTGGTAGCTAATGCTGTAGTCACACCGGTTGCGTCAAGTTTGACACACTCTGTTAGCCCACGCTGTATCCGCGCATGGTGTGGGTTCGTTAGGCTATCGGTAATCTGACCGGTCTTTGCCCTCTGTTTTTTACTAGGTGACACCTAGGCGGGTTTTATACAAGCCTTGTTCGCCGCGCTTGTTTTCAGTCTCATTAGGCTATTCGATATTCAATTCATAGTCAAGTCTTTTTTATTCAGGTGGCCTAGCAAGGTTGAACGTATCTCTTATGCGCTTTCTTTCGGCCTATCGAACATTATTTTTTCTGGTGACGTTTCGTTCGTCTCGTTTCGATGATTAGAGACTAGCCCGCCCAGAAAGATAATGCAACAATTAATTTCATCAATGATATCAGTAGGTTAAAAGTTAAGTGATTGTTTTTGTTGAATAATAAAAATGCATTTTCGATTCACTTTTTTTGGTTATTGTTTATTTTCAATGACTTAACGATTTTTGTTTTATATATATTAAAGTATAGGGTTTATTTTGTGCATCGTCCTTTGATTTTCTTCCGTTTTTGAGACTTTGACCTTTTTGCTGCGTGTCTCAAACGTCAATTGATAGGTGATCACTTGTCTTTTAATAAATATCCCCACAAAATCAAGCACTTATGCTATTTACGCTGCTGTTTTGGCGGTTTTTAGCGGTTTTTCTGATAGTAGCCACCACAAACGAGGGGCAGGCAGGAGCCACGGCCGGGGTATACGTATATATATACATAGAAACCCACAGATCAGGTAAATTAAGTGTTAACCACAAGGGTAACTGATAAATACATATGCACAAGTACTGTGCAACATGCCTAAAAAATAGGCAGATAGGGTGGGCATAGGGACTATTTATATTTATTTTAAAATAGGGGGTTGACAACTACGTGAAAATCAGGTATAATTATGTATAACTTAAATCACTTAACTGTTACATTTAACTGTCTTTAGTTAAATTATAAAAACACTTAAATATATCACTTAACTGAACCTCCATACAAACTTTGCTAATACATTTAACTACTCACATAAGTGAATATCCGTATAAATAAAGAAAGTTCTTGACAATGGCAAAGAAATCTGTAAAACTATATACAGATAACGTACTTGATGCATTCTATGATGCTATTCGTACAAATACACTAGACCGTCTTCACATACCACACAGTGATGTGTTTTATGTGCGTAATGCATTGGACACTAAATTCTTTCCACGTACTTTTACACTTAAACAGACAGAAGATTACATGCGTATGGAAGGATGGACTGAAAGAAATGAGTGATGGACTTCTATACCTTTTTTGTCTTCTTCTCCGTAATCGTAATGCCAGACGGAGAAATTAAATCATATACCCAACATATGACAGAATGTCCTACGTGGGAAGTTGTGCAGCAGATGCATGAGCCTAAAGTAGAGAGTGGTGAGATAATTGATTGGGGAGCTACGTGCCTAGAGCCTAAGCTACCATTAAAATCACCACCAGCTAAGGATGCAGTTCCTGATACTCCACCTGTACCTCTAGCTAAACCTCAGAACAAAGGAATAAGCACGTAACATGGCTATACCTGAAAGAGTAAAGACTAAGATGAAGGAAGAGGGCTTGACTAAGGTCAATGTCCCTAAACGTACTCCTAGTCATAAAACTAAGTCACACTGCGTAATGGCTAAAGAAGGTGACACATATAAATTCATTCGCTTTGGACAGCAAGGCGTCAGTGGTGCTGGTAAGAATCCTAAGTCAGCGAAGGATAAGGCACGTAAGAAATCCTACTACGCACGTCACGATGCGCAGGGGAAACCGACCAGCAAGCTGTCAGCGAAGTATTGGTCACATAAAGTTAAATGGTAAAGGGAATAATATAATGGCTGAAGATAAAATGAAAATACCTAAATCATCACCTATGCGTAAAGTTGCAAGTGCAGATATGGGTGAGTTAACTAAAATGGTTGCAGACCCTAAGACACCAGCACCTGTACGTAAAGCTGCACAGAAACGATTGGATAGGTTATCAAGTGTTGATCGTAGTTTTTCAAAAGGTTCTCGTGGTGAAGGTAATTACAGCAAAGGTGGAGATGCTAAGAAAGTACCTGTAATTGCTATTTCCGTAGGCATGGGTAAAATAAAGAAGCCTGAAAAGAAAACGGCTATGATGCGTGGTGGTATGGCTAATGGTAAAGAACATATGTATGCAGCAGGTGGTGTAGTAAATGATGGACTAAAAGCCCTAGCTAAGACACGCCCTGACGTAGTAGCAAAGATACTAAAGTAATATTATGGTTCTACGTAAACCCCCTGCTAAACCTAAGAAGCCTCGTAACTACCGTAAGGAGTACGATAACTACCACGCTAAACCTGAACAGATAAAGCGTAGAGACAGTCGCAATGCTGCACGTAACTCTCTCAAGAAGGCTGGGGTTAAGGTAGCAGGCAAAGACGTAGCACACAAGAATGGTAATCCTCGTGATAACAGACCTAAGAACCTAGCACTGAAGACACCATCAAAGAACAGATCATATCCCCGCACAAGGACAGCAGGTAAACGCAATCCATATGCATGAAGTAGAAGCTGACATACGTAAGTGGTCACACGAGTTCCTAGAAGTCCCCAACAAAAAACTAAACGGCCTACCACCCTGCCCCTATGCTAAACAGGCATGGCTAGATGATAAAGTTGTATTCAGCATAAACACAGGGGTGGATGGACTAGCCAAAGAAGTGGCAGACTTTGAGTCCCACGATTATGATATAGTTGTGTGGGCTAGTGAAATGCTACCAGAGATACATTACCTAGATGGATGGTGTGATGGCGTAAACGAAGCCATGTCAATTGCAGGTAAAGATATGCACTTGATGGTGTTTCACCCAGACTATGACGCTGAAGAGGCAGGTCTGGACTTCCTAGTAGAAGATGATGGTGTAGTAGACGAAAGCCTTAGCTACTGCATGGTATTTGTACAGAGGCTATCAACCCTAGATGATGCAGCATTAAGTCTGGAGAAGTCTGGGTATTATAAACACTTCCCTGTGGATGTATTCCACTCATTAGTTATAGATAGACGGAGATTACGTAATGAAGGGCAAAACTAAAATGGCATCTAAGAAAATGATGCGAGGCGGCGTAGCAGCTAAGAAGATGCGTGGCGGTGGTATGGCTAAGATGGCTTCTAAGAAGAAAATGATGCGTGGTGGGATGGCGAAAAAGAAATGAGGAAGAAACTCGTTTATTATATTGCAATAGCATTACTTAATATCGGTAAACCTTTTACCTGTGTAGGTAATTGGTTTTGGAAGTTACATCGTAAAGTACTAGATTGGAATAAATAGGAGTTAAGGAGATGGTACGTGTCCCTAAAAAATCCCCGGCTACTAAAAAGAAAACCACACAAACTAGAGCGAAAGCGAAACCGTCTGGAAAGGTTAGCCTTTCGCAAGGGGGTGCGCCACAGAGCAAGTCGAGAGTTAATGAAGCTGGCAACTATACTAAGCCCACAATGAGGAAGCAGCAGTTCAATCGTATCAAAGCAGGTGGCAAGGGTGGTAATCCGGGTCAGTGGTCTGCACGTAAGGCACAGATGCTGGCTAAGGCATACAAGTCTGCGGGTGGGGGCTACAAGAGCTAATGCCACCACGTAATCATAAAGATTGGACTAAGACACCTAAAGTAGAATACATCAACTCTTTAATCTACTCTGATGAAAGTTTGTTTGAGCAAGAACAGCAGAACATCTTCTCTAAGGTGTGGGTTCCTATGTGTCACATGTCTGAAATGCGTGATGTGTTTAATTACAGAACTACACAGATTGCAGGTCAGAATGTGATTGCATGGAATAGGGGCGATAACATTTACGCTTATTTAAACCCTACAGTACATTCTCCGTCTGGTAAGAAGTATAATGATGAGGGGCTAGGCAAAGAGCTATACTGTGAAGTGAAGCATGGCGGCATGGTGTGGGTTACTCTAGACCCTAATCCAACGCAGAGTGTGGATGAGTGGACAGGTGGAGCATTCGACTGTATTGCTGACGCCATCGATGCAGAAGAGATGGAAGTATTTCACTACCACAAAGCTGTAATAAATACTAACTACAAACTGTGGCACGATACTAACTCAGAGTTCTACCACGACTTCATGCATTACTTCAATCGTGTGTCAGGTTTCAATGATGAGTATTTCGCTAGAAAGAATATTCCTTTTGATAATGGTCATGTTAATGTTAGTAGCTTCACTGTTAACTATGAAGAGTATGACGGATTTGAGGATAGGGGGGAGTTATCTTTTCCCAATCTGCCGCCCAACCAGTGGTACATGGTTGACCTATTCCCCGGCTACAACTTTAACTTACGTGGCAGTGCCTACCGTAGCGATAGCGTAACACCACTAGGGCCAAACAAAGTAATGATTGAGTTTCGTGGGTATGGCCTGAAGAAAGATACACCTGAAGAACGACAGACGCGTATCAAGCATCACAACTCTATATGGGGGCCATTCGGTAGAAACCTGCACGAAGACCTAATCGGTGTAACAGGTCAGGGTACAACTATGCGTACAGGTACAGAGCCACGTAATATTTTGCATGGAAGACACGAGAATGGAACTATACATGATGAAGTAGGTATGAGACACTACTATGCAGAATGGAGTAAGTGGATGGGTGTTGAAGCAAGCAGCCCAGCAAGTTTGGCAGCGTAGCATGGAAGAAAAAGAAAACAAGAAACCCCTATCTATAGGCATCAATGAAAATAGCTTTGAACTTGTACTAAGAATATTAGGTAATGAGTTTATTGCTATTCGTATAGGCTCAACAAACTTTAGCGGTAAACTAATAGCGGGTAGCATTCTTCTATTGTTCTTTACTTTTATGCTGCTAGAAGTATTCGGACTATCTAGGATGCTAGGTATTGAGTAATGGCTACAAAGCTAAGTGAGAATACTGAAGTTGCGTTGCCACTACGTAATATAATAAGCATGGTGGCTGCTGCATCGGTAGCAACATGGGCATACTTCGGTATTATAGAAAGGCTAAATCAATTAGAAACTAACATCACTATGATGAAGTCAGACTTGGAACAGAATACAGAGTTCCGCATTAAGTGGCCTCGTGGTGAAATGGGTAGTCTTCCAGCAGACAGCGAACAGTTCATGCTTATTGAACACATAGCTAGTGAACTAGAAAAACTACAGAATGAAATAGAAGACGGCAAAGCACCCTACGACCAACAACAAAAACTAACGCTAGAGTTTTATGAAAAGCGTATTACGAACTTAGAAGATAACATAGAGAAACTAAGAAACGGCGATGATTGAACTTACTTTTGTATTGCTGTTAACTATGGGTAGTGAAAAGGTAGAGTACACCCCGTATGAATCTCTATCTCAATGTTTATCGGTACGGCGTAAAATAAAACGAAACACGGGCGTAACTCATAACTTTGACCAGAAGTGGTCATGCAAAGAACTCACAGTTAAGATAGACGAAGACACTGGCAGCATTTTAGAAATAATAGAAGAATGATTGTATTTGTGCTATATGTATACTTAGGTGCAAACGTAATAGATAAAACACAAAAGTTTATAGACATGGATAGATGCCTATACTTTGCTGAAAGATTGTCCCGACAACAATCTGTTCCGGCGGGTGGTGGTAAAAGAAAAAAGATAACTGCAGTATGTAGACCCCAACCCAAATAGGAACCAACCAACATGATTGCCGAAACCCTCGCAGGCATTGCACTCGTGAAGAGTGCCGTAGACGGTATCAAGGGTGCTATAGGTACAGCCAAAGATATCAGTGAAATTGCTGGGCATATAGATAATCTCTTTGAGGGCGAGAAACAAGTACAACAAAAACGTGCTAAGAAATCTGGTACTGGCTTAACAGATCAGTTCGGTATTCAGAGTGTAGCACAGGAAATGATTGACGCTAAAGTAGCACAAGAAAAGATGCAAGAAATTGCTATGATGGTGAATTTACGCTTTGGGCCTGATACATGGAAAAGTATCGTAGATGAAAGAGCTAGGAGAATACAAGAAGCCAAAGAAAGAGCAGCAAAAGCTAGAAGAGAAGCCCAGCTTGCACACGAAGAGATGATGGATAATATAAAGATGACAGGGTTAGTTAGTGCTGTAATTGCCGTAGCATTAGGTTTAGTATTCTTAGCCTTTGTATTTTTACCTAAATAATACTTGACAAAGCAAAATAGAAGTGGTATAACTTATCTATGTCTACACGCAAACCTTCACAAAAAAGTTTATCTAACTGGACTAATCAGGATTGGAGAACTAAGAGTGGCAAACCCTCCAAACAAACAGGGGAGCGTTATCTTCCGGCATCAGCTATCAAAGCCCTTACGCCAGCGGAATATTCAAAGACGAGTGCTGCTAAAAGAGCAGGAACTCGTGCTGGTAAGCAATTCGTCAAGCAGCCTAAAAGTATATCAAAGAAAACCGCCAAGTACAGACGAGGAGCCTAATGCTTAACTTACTTATAGGACCAATCGCAGAGATTGCTGGCACATGGATGTCAGGTAAGGTTGAGCAGACAAAAGCTAATGCACAAACTAAAGTAGCAAAAGCGCAAGCTGAAGCCGTAGTAATGCAGAAGAAAGCTACTGGTGAAATTGATTGGGACTTAGAAATGGCTAAAGGATCAGCTAACTCGTGGAAAGACGAGTGGCTGACTATTCTATTTAGCATCCCACTTATCCTAGCATTTGTGCCGGGTATGGAAGATGTAGTTGCAAATGGATTTGCAAGACTCAATGAAATGCCTGAGTGGTATCAGTACAGTCTTGGTGTTATTGTGGCTGCGAGTTTTGGTGTACGCAGTGCCACTAAATTTTTTGGAAAAAAGTAAAGGACTATACAATGGCTAAAAAACCAACAAAAAAAGCTTACCATCCGGGCGGTAATGTGCCACCTAGACGTCCACAAGTTAGACCTCCAGTAGGTACACCTAAGCGTAGGCCACCTAAAAGGCCACCAATTAGCGGGGTTAAATTTATACCTAAACTTCCTAACTCTGATCTGCCTGGACCTAAATATCAGAAGCCTATTACGGTCAAAGGTCCACCTGTTCGGGGTACACCTACACCTAAACGTCCACCAAAACAAGGTGGACGAACTGGCCCACTTACACCTAATCAAAAACGATTACGCCGCCTTAATAACAAAGCTAATAGAGTAGATGGTAGAATAGCTAGGTTAAGTGAACGTATGAAAAATGACGCTAAACCTAAAAAAACTATTGGTGTTCTTCCGGGAGGACCGGGGATTATTGGTAGTGGACCGAATACGCAAAAACGTCTAACTCCAAAAGCGTTACAGGTTAAACGAATGCAGGAGCAGATGTTAATGCGGGAGCAGATGTTAAGGGCTAATAAAGCTAAGCAGGCGCAGGCAAGACGTAATAATGCTAAAACTCTTAGAACTGTTTCCCCAAAGAAACCTGA
>Ga0209308_10003948_pt1 | contig 11972 bp, 11 predicted proteins | sample COGITO_mtgs_1204_3_FD_184806 | JGI IMG/M metagenome (GOLD analysis project Ga0209308, IMG submission 184806) | Pelagic marine microbial communities from North Sea - COGITO_mtgs_120405 (SPAdes) (version 2) | ecosystem: Environmental > Aquatic > Marine > Epipelagic ...
CGCCTGTTCGCAATTGCACGAGCGTAATTCGAACAACCGTTCGATGGCAAGCATTTGATCTCGAAATCTCTGTTCCCGTGACGAACCAGAGCCGCAATCGTTGCCGTTACGCGATTTCTGCAAGCTGGTTTGCGAGATAATGCACTGCAGCCTCGACCTCAGATGCTGGCACATTTCGGTGGATGCCTGGATTTGCGTGCAGCGACTTGTGTTCAGAGCCCACCGCATCGAACAACTCCAGGCACCGGTCACGGGGCACCACCTCATCGTCCCACTGCATCAGAAACCGAATCGGAATCGACAACTCGGGGGCGAGTTGGACAAGATCATTCTTGTTGGGCCCCCAGAAGCCCATGAGCCCAAGGACAGCTGCAGCGATTCGTTCATCGGCCACACAAACAGGCAGACCCATCATCGTGCCCATCGACAGGCCGAGATAGCCCGTTGCCCGAGCATCGTCGTGATGTTCGATGAAATCCAGCGCACTTTTCCAGTCCGCCACGATCGCAGATGTGCCGCCGTCACTCTCCCACCGAACCGCGAAGTCCTGCGGCCTGGTCTCGAACTGGTCGGCTCCCGGTCGATCCCCATGGCCCGGGCCATCGATCGCCACCGCGGCCACACCCAACGAACACAGACCGTGTGCAATGAGTTCGATGTAATCGGCCTTCTTATCGGCGCTGCCGCCATGTCCGAGCAGGACGAGTCGGTCGGCATCCATGCCGACGGGTGTCCAATACACTCCGGGCACAACCCGGCCACCGCTTTCAAGCGTGAACCCTCGCTCGAGCACCGTTGCGCCGATCTTATTCCTTCCGTTCCACGTCATGGGGAGACACTAGAACAGCGGCCATGGCAACCACCGCCCACCCACAACGCCATTACCCACGGACTCGCACACATACTCAAGCCGAAAACCACACATGGCGCACCGGTGGGAGCGCCATGTGTATTTGTTTCACATGTAGGTCGATCTCGTACCCGAGATTTAGAGCATTTCGCCGCGACGCACGATCACCGAGTCGATAAGGCCGTATTCTTTGGCCTGTTCTGCGGTGAACCAGCGGTCACGATCGCTGTCAGCTTCGATCTGCTCGACCGTCTGGCCGGTGTGACCGGCAATGCGCTCGGCGAGAAGCTTCTTGACGTAACCAAGCTGTTCGGCCTGAATAGCGATGTCGCTGGCCTGTCCCTGGATACCGGCCAATGGCTGGTGCATCATGATACGAGCGTGCGGAAGCGCATATCGCTTGCCGGGTGCGCCTGCGCACAACAGGAACTGGCCCATCGAAGCACCAAGGCCCATACAGATGGTGCCCACGTCGGGGTTCACGAACTGCATGGTGTCGTAGATTGCCATGCCCGCTGTCACCGAACCGCCAGGCGAGTTGATGTACAACATGATGTCTTTGTCGCGGTCCTGGCCCTCGAGATAGAGGAGTTGGGCCGAGATGTAGTTGGCAACGTTGTCGTTCACGTCGGTGCCAAGCACCACGATGCGCTGCTTGAGCAGTTCGTGGTAGATCTGGGTCGAGGGGTCACCCATTGAGGCCAGATTGGCCATAGGGGCAAGAGAAGGATTGATCTCTCCAAAAGTCATGGTCGGAGGTTACCGCAGGTCGACGCCTCTCCCCCGATCAAACGGAGGGTCCGAAAGTCACGGAATACGATGACTGTCCGTGGGTTGAATATGACTCTCCCTAGCCGAGCCTGCCTGGGTGCTCCTTGTCTGTGCTGGGTCGGGGACAACGTAGCGAACCGCTGCTGTGCAGGTGATGAGCGATCGCGAACCGGCCATGCCTCTGTTCGTGGCGGGATCAAGCACATTCCTTTCACGTTCCCAGCCGCCCATTCGGTACCTACGCCATTCCAACGGCCACGAAATCGAATTCGTCCACTAGCCACTATCCAACCGAGGTGAGTCATATGTGTGTGATATTCGCCTGCCTGCAGGAGCGCTTGTTCCTCGATCTAATGAGCCGGCGGTGGCTGGCGATGTATTGTGCATAGATGCTTGTTGGCGATATCTCGATCGAACCTGTCCACGATGGCACCGCAGTCCTCGCGACCGACTTATTTGTCAACAGCGACTGGACCGACCATCAACATCTTCTCGATTCGCAGGGCGCTCTAACAATCCCGGTGGGGGCATTCCTGGTCCGCAACGGTGACCATCTCGCGTTACTCGATGCCGGCGTCGGCGACGTCCACAACGACATGTTCAACGGCGGGAAGATGCTCGACAGTTTGCGCAGCCTGGGCGTGGAGCCCGACCAGATCGACACGATCATCGTGTCGCATCTACATCCCGACCACATGGGATGGCTCGCCGTCGATGGCGACATTACGTTCACCAACGCGACTGTGCACATCGGTGCTGCTGACTGGGCGTATTTCGTCGACGAAGGTAACGGCGGCCGTCGTAACGCGGCCAACCTACGCACTGTCGAGGAACGTGTCGAACTCGTCCACGATGATGGCGTCACGCTGCTGCCAGGCATGACGACCCGCATGACCCCCGGCCACACGCCGGGGCACATGTGCACCGTCATCTCAAGTGGCAACGAACGACTCATCGTGCTCGGTGATGCGCTCCACTGCCCCGCGCAACTCACCGAGCTCGAATGGGAATTTCTCTACGACGTCGACGCCGCACTCGCCCGCAAAACCCGAGCCGCTCTTGTCGAAGAGGCATCGCAGCCCAACACAGCGCTGCTTCCCTGCCACTTCGCCGGCATGCAGGCTGCTCGGCTACTTCCCGCGGGCGACGCTGCCCCCCAGTGGGTGTTTTCCTAACTCACGGCCACCTAAATCAGCGACACCTACACCGGATACCGAGGTCCAAGTCGGACATTTCGCCCAAGCGCAAGGTCGCTCGAATTGTTACCTTCCCCTGGGGACGTAACAATTCGCTGCGACTAGCGGAGCGGTTCGCCTGCCACGATAATCGAGCTCAGGTTGGCATCGGGTTCTGCGAGCCCAGCGAGGTCTTCGAGTGGATTCACTCGTGATACGACCAGGTCCGCATAGGCGCCTGGTGTCACAACACCGATCTCGCCCTGCATCTGGCACAACTTCACGTTCGTCTGGTACATCGAACGCAGCACCCCCACGGCTGGTTCCAGATTGGCCCGGATGGCGAACTCTTCGTTCTGCAGATAGTGGCCTTCGCCAAGCAGGTCGGTGCCGAAACCAAGTTCGACACCAGCGGTACGGGCTACCTCGACTGCATTCTGACCCATCTCGAATACGCCGTCGTTCTTCGCCAACATCGACGCGGGAAAACCGACCTTCGGACCGACCTCGTTCAGGGCCTTGTAGGCAATCAACGTTGGCACCATGATCGTGCCGAGTTCAACCATGCGCTTGGCAGTGGGGGCATCGAGTCCGTTGCCGTGTTCGATGCACTGCACGCCGTTCTCGATCGCCAACTGGATCGACGGAGGCAGGTACGCGTGCGACGTGGTGTAGGTATGGCGATGGTCCGTCTCGACAGTGATAGCCCGGATCTCTTCAGCCGTGAACTGCACCGAGTCAAACGGGTCACTCGGCGACGACACGCCGCCCGAGGTCATGATCTTTATGAACTGCGATCCATCGCGGAGCGCATGTCGAGCCGCCTTGCGACAGGCGTCGACACCATCCACCACGAAACCGGCATGGTCATGGAACATCTGGCAGCCGCACTCGGCCGGCGGGATATCGCCGGTGCGGAAGTCGCCATGCCCGCCGGTCTGAGACAGAATGCGACCTGCCTGCACGATCCGCGGGCCGGTGCATGCTCCGTTGGCAATAGCCCGCATGAGGCCGCGGTTGTCGCCACCTGCATCTCGGATGGTGGTGAAGCCGCGCCGGACCGTGCCCTCGGCCAGGCTGGCACTCATGATGCCGCGTTCTTCGGCGGTCATCGTCGAGAGCCGAGCGAAGTCCATGGTCACGATCCAGTGGTGAAAGTGCCCATCTACAAAGCCCGGCATGATGAACTGTCCGGAGGCGTCGATGTCAACATCTGCCTCGACGCTCGACCGGCCATCGACCACGTCGACGATGCGGTCCGCTTCGATCACCACGGTCTGGTTCTCTACCAATTCCATCGTTTCGGTGTCGAGCACCGTGCCTTCACTGACTGTCACGATCATGCGCCCACACTAAGCCAATGTGCCCACCCTGCCCCTTCTGTGCTGCATGTCGAGCAGATTCTGCTCGACATGCAGCACAGAAACCCGGCTGGGGCGGCTACTCTGAGCGACTCGCTGCGCCGGTGGCGGAATTGGCAGACGCGCCAGGTTTAGGTCCTGGTGTCCGTAAGGATGTGTGGGTTCAAGTCCCACCCGGCGCACAACATCAAATTGACGCCGTGTCATTTTTCTCTGGTCGTTGATGGCCGCTGAGATTAGGGCTGAGTCTCGGTTTAGTCGTCGGACGCAGCATGCTCGGCCTACCAGCGGCGAACCAATTTCATGTCGCCTTGCCGCCGATGCTCGTCGGCTAGTGCTCGGCCGTGCCGCTCCTATTCTGAGTACCGGGTTGCTGCGATTCGTCCGTCACAGGCTTATGTGCCGGATGCGGTTCCGTGTTTCAGTCGAGATCGACTGTCATCTCCTTTGCATACCCGCCGCATACCACGAGTCGATGATGTGGCTACACCTTGAATCGAGATTCACGAGTTGTGTCCCGTTAGGCACACCCACCACACCAGCTTGACCGCCTGTCAAGCCATACCTGCAGAGGCAGCAGGAAGCTGCAATGGTCTCGATGAGATCGTCCGGCGATTACGCGTCTCTGATCGTGCTCGTGGATGGATGCTCGCTCAGTCCGGGGGCTTCAACATCGTGAAGCGACAGAGACCGTCATCTTCTGCACGAGCCAGCACTTCGAACTTAAAATAAATGTGCAAATCACCGAAGATCGCTGGCAAGTCTTCAAGCCTCTGACGAATCTCATCCTCTGTGAGAGGTCTTGGCAATCGCCAGACTGTGCCTGATTCGCACGAGAGCTCAATCATCTGCGGACCAACTTCCAGCAGCGCCTCGACGGTGCCCGGCCAGTCAACAACCTCGAGAACCACCAGGTCGACCTTGCCGGACTGGAAGCCACGGTCATAGAAGCGCAGGTCTCGTTCTACGGGAAAGGCTGAGCCCAGCGAGAACACCAACCCGTCAGCCTTGCTGACAATAATGCCGTTGCAACCGGGTGCGTTGCCGCCGAAGCGCATGGGAAAGTACCAACCAAGTCGTAGCTCGCTCACGTCGCGGCCCAAGACCTGAGCATCAGCCGCCCACCTTGCAGCGATCCGTGCCGCCCCTTCTGGCCCAATGCTGAGCGCCATCGCTGAACCGGACACCAACGCCACAAACTGGTCAGCCGACTTCACCTCCTATGCGGCCGAGCGAGTTGATCTCACCTCCGCTCTGCACTGCCGGAGCGCATGGATTCGGCATCGATCGTCGATCAGACGGCCACCGATTCGTAATGCATCACCCATCCCGCTGCTGCCTAGCGAGTCGCACGCTTCAGACGTTGAGTGTCTTCGGGTAGTAGTCGGCTGGGGTTGCGGCACCGGCTTCGGTGGTGAAGTTGCCTTCGAACGGCCAATCGTCTTCTTGGCCAGGAAGCGGACCCTGGTTGAACCGACCCATCTCGCCGCCACCAGCGGCTTCGTTTCCGACGAGGGACCATGCCTGGCGCTTATATGTCCAGTTCTCGGGTTGCGACCGGTGCGCCTCGCGAAAGTGTTCGATCGCTCGGTCGCGCTCGCCCGCAGACCACAGATGGTTGACGAGCTCGAAGTGAGCGGCACCCGCCGACTTGTCCTTGGGGCGATCTTGTGATCCTGCAACGACCTGGTCCGGGGTCATTGCGAAGCGGCTCTCCGCTCCATGTTCCGCCCAGTCTCGGATGGCGTCGGCGTAGTTGTCGCGATCTTGGCCGCCACGAAGTTTGGCAGCGAGTTCGGGGTTGGTCGCTTCGACTTCGGCTGCCTTGGCTTCGGTCGCAGCAGCGCGTTCGTCGACGAATGCACGCAACCAGTCGGGATAGGTATCGCCTGGTGACCAGCCGGGCTCAGCCGGACGAACGATCGTGCCAGCCTCATCGATCCACACGATGTTGGGGATATTCACGACGCCGAACAGAGCGTCCATCTGATGCATTGGGTCGAGCAGCGACCAATGGGTCGGCTCGGCGGCTTCGATGAATGGTCGAGATACCTCGGCGTCGCTCATTTCCAGGGAGACGGTCACGATCTCGACACCCAGCGGTTTCTTCAGGAACAACCGCCATACCCAAGAGATCAGCGGTGGATGCAAGGTCGAAACTGGACGGCAGGGGAACACACACGTCCCCTTTACACGCACCCTCGGGTTTGATCTCCCAACCGGTCGCAGCGTGGAACGCCTGGGCATCGATGTCGAGTGAATCAACAAGCATGCAGTGAGCATCGCAAAGTCAACACTGATCGCCCAGCTTGGTGACCCGACACGCCGCTGAGCGATCCGTCACGACCGGTCAGCCCGAGAGTTCGGCGAGAAGAAGCTCCAATCCTGCTGCAGTAAACGCGCTCATGTTGGCCGAGCGATCGCTGTCGCCGGTGATCACGTTGCGAGCAACGGTGGTGCCATCGGGTCGACGCACCGCCACCCACGCATGACCGGCAGGGTCCCCATAAGGATTGCCACTTGGACCGGTGGCACCGGTTTCAGCCAGACCCCAATCAGCACGCATACGAGTCGCAGCGTTGCGAGCAAGAGCACAAGCGAAGTCTTCGGTCGCGCCCCGGGATTCAGGTAGCAGTTCGCCGCGATCGAAGAGAAGACCGCGAGAGTGGGCTGTGTACACCACCGCTCCGCCCTTGTAGAAGGCCGATGCTCCGGGGACCGACAGCAGCGTGGCTGAAATCAGGCCTCCCGCCGACGACTCTCCAACGGCCACTGATTCAGTGCGATCGCTGAGAGCCTGACCAACTTGTGCGGCAAGATCCGCGTGTTCGAACATAGCCGAACAGTAGCTCGGCCGTCTACCGGTCGTCTGATTTCCACATTCGCCGGCCATGGCCACACACACGCTTCCTTGCTGCACACTCTTCGCTGCGATGAGCTCGTCTTCCGACGCCAGGAAACGCCCTTTTGTTACCAATAACGTTTAACAGACAACGTTTTGGCGGTTGGATCTGGAGCGATGCCCATGCGCTGCGACGGCCTTAGCTTCCGTGGCGCTCCCACCGCTGGGTCCGTTTCGTGAGGAAGGCATCGATTCCTTCGGCGAAGTCGGCGGTATCCGCAAGGGCTGATGCGGTTTCCAGCTCGAGTTGCATGCCGTCATCGAATGTCATACCGCCACCGATCGTGACTGTGCGCCGAATAGCGGCCAGCGCTGTCGCTGATTGTTTGGTGAGGCCCTCGGCATATTCCTGCACATCGGAGCGAAGCTGGTCTGGCTCGCACAGCTCATCAACAAGGCCCCATGCATGAGCTTCAGCGGCCTTCAACAGCTGACCTTCATAGAGGTATTTGAGCGTGCGCGGCCGTCCGATCAGCCGGACGAGAGCTTGAGTGGTGGCAATCGGCGGAATGAAGGCGATCGAGACCTCGGGTTGACCGAGGCGGGCATTGTCGGCCGCAAACCGCATGTCGCAGTGCAGCGTCATCTCGAGACCGCCGCCAACAGCGGTGCCGTGAATTGCGGCAAGCAACGGCTTCGGTGCCGAGCGGAGCAGTGTCGCTATCTCATGGCAAAGGCCCACCCACTCTCGCATGTCGTCTGACGTCATACCTTTGAATTCATTGAGGTCCGCTCCGGCGCTGAAATAACCGTCGACAGCGCTCGCCAAGACCACAACCCGGACCTCGTCGTCGGTAGCGGCTGCAGCGATAGCGTCGCGCGTAGCTTCGACCATGGGCCGGATAAATGCATTAACCGGCGGCCGGTTGAACTCGATCCAACGCACGTTGTTGATCGTGCTCTCGGAGACGAACTCGTTAGCGGTCATATCCACACTCCTTCGTAAACAGCAGCTGTGAACGCGAGACAACAGGTTCGGCGTAACCCCGCCAGACCGCTGCGGCAATCGACACTAGTTGTCTTCGCCGATCTCAGAAGAGCCCGAATATCACCTCGGGTCGTTACGTCGCGATCAGCTGAACGTATCACCACGAGCGGAACCTCGGAAGCCAACCAAGCGCCACCGGCCTGTCAAGCAGCTGCTTTGCGAGCGTCGGCAACCAGGTCGCGGCCGGCTTGGGACAGAATCGCTCCGGAGAGCCCGGCAATGATGATCGCTCCCCCGATCACGTGCACCAGAGTGAAACCTTCGCCCAGGAAGATCCACGCGAACATGCCGGCGACAGCAGGCGTTGCCAGCCGGAAGAGCGGAGGCACGTTCGCTGGCAGATGCCGCAACGGCCAGGTCATCGCGATGTGTCCAAGGGCTCCGGGAATCAGCGCCATACCAAGAGCCCGCCATAGATCCGGTGTCTCGACGGAACTGGGTTCGAAGCCGAGAGCCAACACGTAGCCGCTCACACATAACGCTGCTGTCCCCATCACGAACGTCAGAAACGACACGACCGGCACTTGTTCGCGAGCCAGCTTCGAGATCACAAAAAAACAGGCGAACGCCGTCGTCGCAAGCAGGCCCAACAACATGCCGAGCAGATCACCGTCGGGGCCTGACGACGACCCCAGCACGATGTACACCGCTCCTGCGATACCCACGAGTGACCACCACCGAAAACGGGCACCTGGACGTTCGCCGAACAATGGCACCGCCAGGAAGGCAACAATAATTGGGGCAAGGGTGCCTAGTAGCGAGACGTCGACCACGCTCGTCCGTTTCACTGCGGTGAAGAAGGCGACCTGGTTGACCGAGAAGACCGCTCCAGCGAGCATCGCTAGCTTGATGCCCCGGGCCGAGCCGACCGTGCGACCAGACAGCCGATGTGCAAGCAACGCCAGAGAGAACGCTCCGACACCGAACCACAGCCGCCAGAACGACAGCAGCACCCCTGTGGTGTCGGAGGACCGAGCGAGCACCGGGCCAGTTGCATAGAAGACGATGCCAAGCGCAACCAGCTGAAACGGGAATCGGGCACCAAATACATCGGCTGGCGACGTCGGCGAAGCCACTATGGCCGAAGAAGACACCCGAGAGTTCTAGCTGGCAACGAGCCATTACTTCTAACCGAACCAGCGTCGCACGAACTTGCAACGTCAGCTCCCTTCAGCACATGTGGGGCGCCGGCGCAATCTCCACCGAGTCTTCACCCATTCTCCAAGCATTGCTTCGGTCCTCCAGTCAGCATGGAATCACACCCCGCCTTCGGCGGACGAACGAAACGAGACTGCCATGAGCACCACCCCTTCCGAGGCACCAGCAACCGGTACCGATACACCCGACGATGGCTGGAAGGCAGCTGGCAGCGCGTGGGGACACGCTGCAGCAGACTGGGCATACCTGTGGGAGCCGAGCATTCGAGACGCCGCCGACCACATCTTCGACCGAGTCGGGCTCGGCCCCGGCACCGAGCTACTCGATGTTGCCTGCGGATCGGGATATGCAGCAGCGGTTGCTCGGCGGCGCGGCGCTTCAACGACAGGAATCGATGCATCGACCGAGTTGGTTGAGATCGCCAAGCGCCGCGACCCCGCTGGCGACTACCGCGCCGGCGACATGTTCGACCTTCCGTATGACAAGGAATCATTTGATGTGGTCACCGCATTCAACGGCATCTGGGGCGGATGCGAAGGTGCCATCGCCGAGGCTGCCCGGGTCACGCGTCCAGGCGGCTGGCTTGGGATCACGTTCTGGGGCCCGGGTCGAGCGCTCGATCTACGAGACTGGTTTCTTGCGCTCGGCAGTACCACCAACGACACCAAGACCGAGATGATCGGCCTTGCATCCATTGGAAGCCCAGGCATCGCGGAGAAGCTCTTCACGGGGCAAGGTTTTAACGTCGTTGAACGGGGCGCCTCGGCGTCGGTCCTCGAGTTCGCTGACGAGGAGATCGCATGGCAAGCACTACGGTCCCCAGGACTCGTCAAACCAGCGCTCGACAGCCTCGGCGATGACGCTCTGCGAGACCTCCTGCTACCTGCGGTTGAGCAGTTCCGAGCAGCCGACGGCTCCTATCGCATCGTCAACGAACTCACGCACGTCATCGGCCAAAAACCGGGTTAAGAGACAGCCCCATCCGGCTAGATGGAAACCATTCGTCCACTCAGACTCGGTGCCTTGTCTGCGGCTAGGTTCAGGCTGGCATCCTCAACACCCAGGCGATAGGACCGTAGGGAGTAGCCCGTTCCTGGCTGAGATCAGCCGCCTTGCAGGCGGTTGCCTTAAGGAAGATGGACGCTTGGAGAAAAGATTTCCCGGGCCGGTCTCCTCATCACGCGCTCCGACGTTTCTCCCAGTGCATGACTGGATTAGCAAGCGAAAGGCGTTGGGAAACCGTTGCTATCTTGGTGATCGCGAGCGCGTGCCGATGGAAGTAGTGCGCTCTCGCAGATTGGACCGGCACGGCATGGCGCCTACGCAGAAGCAACCTCTCTTCGACGAGATGCTCCGCAGTGCGCGCGATGGAGACGGCGTTGGTTTCGATTCGTTGTATCGGAACTATGCCGGACGCATCCAGGCTTTTGCCATTGCACGAGGCGCTGCCGATCCAGAAGTCGTTACCAACGACACGATGCTGCGGGCCTTCCAGAACCTGAACCGATTCAGCGGTGACGAAGCGGCGTTCGTCCGCTGGATCTTCACTATTGCCCGCAATCGACTGATCGACGCTCACCGCAGCGAAACTCGCCGGCCAGTGCTTTCCGATGACGACGCGCCGGAACAGCCAGTGGCTTCGGCCGAAGACGAAGCGCTGGAACACATGAGTCGAGACGCCGTTATGGACCGGTTGAGTTTGCTCACCGTTGAACAACGCGAAGTAATCGTGCTGCGACTTATTGAAGATCTCAGCATCAGCGATGTGGCAGAGATTGTGAACCGGCCCGCAACAGCGGTGAAAGCACTACAGCGACGTGGGTTGCAGGCACTGCAAAGACAAATTCTTGCCGAGGAGGTCTCGTGAACGACCAAGACGACGTTTACCAGGGTGACATGGAACCTCTTACCCCAGATGAGCTCGACGCAGCGCTCGCAGAAGCAACCTCTGCGGCAGACCCTGAACACGTCACCGCTCGTTTCCTTCACGAAGCGAGCCAGACATTGCGGTCAGTCCAGCCACCAACCCCCAGCCCTGCGCTGAGCGAGTTCATTGGAGTTTCTACGTCCACGGACACCGACATGGTGATCGTGCTCCCCCGACACAGCGCAGTCGAAGCATCGGCTCAGCAAAGGAAACCCAAGATGTTCGCATCACTGGCCACTGCGGCCGCAACTACAGGCGGCAAGCTCCTTGTCGGCGCCGCCGCCCTCGTTAGCGTCGCCGGAGGCGCCCACGCGACCGGTGTAGTCGACCTCGTCCCCGATGGCGACAACGAACAAACGGTCCAAGTAGCGACCCAGCCCGACGGACCGGCTGACGAGGTCCTGGGCGACTTCCGGATCGCCGCTGGCCAAGCAGGGTCAGTGCTCTTGTACGTCGAAGATGGCGCCGTCGTGTCAGCAGCTGTTTCTTCTGAGGACGGATGGTCCGCAGAACAGAGCGAAGGCGACGAGGACGTCAAGGTTGTCTTCACCAACGAAGATGGCGACGAGGTCGTTGTGATGGCCCGACTCGAGGGCGAGCTTGTGCGAGTCGAAGTCGCCGACGACCAAGATGACGACTCCGAGATCAGCTTCTTCGAGGCCAATGGCTCTCCCGCGACCATCGCAGACATGGACAACGGCTCGAGTAGAAGCGACGACTCCGACAGCAGCAGCAGCGATAGCAGCGACGACTCCGACAGCAGCGACGACGACAGCAGCGACGACGACGACAGCGACAGCGACGACGACAGCGACGACGACGACAGCAGCGACGACGACA
>Ga0209308_10003954_pt1 | contig 11961 bp, 15 predicted proteins | sample COGITO_mtgs_1204_3_FD_184806 | JGI IMG/M metagenome (GOLD analysis project Ga0209308, IMG submission 184806) | Pelagic marine microbial communities from North Sea - COGITO_mtgs_120405 (SPAdes) (version 2) | ecosystem: Environmental > Aquatic > Marine > Epipelagic ...
AGTATTTAGTTCGACAAACAATTAGAACTAGAGCTATAAAATTGAGCTTTTATGGGATATTTGGTGCTGAAATATATTTTAAAATGATTAAAGCTAGGAAAGAACATAGAACATTACCTGAACAAGGTTGTAACAAAGGATATTTCGAAGTTCAGAACGGATATCGCCCAGAAACCAAGTTAACATCAAAATCTAATACTCCCATAGAAATGAGTTATCCTCACGAAGATGGCTCCTTTAGGACAGTTGGAAAGATTGCAATTAATCTCGAGTTTGATCCAAGACTTCTTGGCAGTAAACTCTACGTCCTCTGCAATGCTTATAAATATGGGTATCATAACCGTGAAGTCGAAACTAAAAATCCTATTGGTATAGATGGTCTTACTTGGAAGATGCGTCGTCAAAATGATATTGCAAAACTCATAGAAAAGTATCCTGAATTAAGTCTATATTTTGATGGTTGTCGAGAAGAAAAGAATCTACTTAAATCTTTTGATGAGGATAATTTAACCATTAAAGATGTTAATGAAACTGAATCTGGTGATTATTATTACACTGATCGAAAATATTAATACAATCCATTAAACCCAACCTAACCACACATTGAAAAACTATCTAAGTAACTGGTGATCATCTTCTACCACCCACCTACTTTTGCTACCACGATGAGTTGGAGTTAGACTGATACTATGATTAATAAAAAATATTACCCTCTTCTGCTTGGAGTTTTTACCCTTGTGCCAATTATACTGGCTTACCAGACTTATGAACGTAATCTTGGAGAAGGAAAAGCAGAAGAACGACCCATATCATCACAAGCAGTAAAACAAGTACTGGAAAAACATCCTGATTATAGAGTGATAAAAAATAGTGATACATTTCACGATTGGGTCGATGAGCAAAATCAACAAATAAAAAATTGGACATACCACAACCCTTCTGATGCTAAAGCTGCTATTACTGTTTTAGATCTTTTTAAGGAAGAACATCCTAATCTAGGCTGCTTTGAAGGTGACTGCGTTAATGGAAAAGGTCATTATTTCTTTAGTGCAACAACTGATTATGAGGGTGAATTTAAGAATGGTAATTTTGATGGTTTAGGAATTTACTCTATGGTAAGAGAGGATAGCCTTTATAGGCAAACTGGATCTTGGAAAGCAGGTGAACCAGTCGACACAGAAATATGGAAGTTACGTCAAATAGGATTATTGGAAGAAGGTCATTCTTGGTGGTATTCGCTTGAATCAATAAACCATACTTCTGAATATGTAGAATACGATGATTTAGATTCTTACACATCTGGATCTATGGTTACTCGTATTCAGATTGACTGTAAAAATAATAAAGTAAGACCAACTAGAATTTTTGCTTTTGATAATGCTATGCCACTTGGAGAAGCTATTAAAGAAGCATCTATAGAAAATCAAGACTTTCCTGATGATTGGCTTGATATTCCAGAACAAAATAAAGCAGATTTATATATAAATATTTGTGAAGCAACCAGATTGACATCAGCGATTACAGAAGAAACTGTTGATAGTGTTAAGGAGGACATAGCAGAGGATATTACAAATAGATCAATAAGAGATAAGCAAAAAGAAATTGCTGAGATTTTTGATAAAGCTGAAATGACATCAGGAAGTGAGGTTACATCACAAAAGCAAGTTGCCAATAGTGAACCTCCTGAAGAAACAGAAACGGCTCTAGATAACTTAAAGGAATTCGCCAAGAAGGCATTCGCTGAAGATAGTGAATATGAAACAGATCCTTTTTTAAGAAGCTATTTAAATAGTTTTAAAGATATACCATCAGAAGAATCACAAGAAGCAGGTAAAGCACAATATAAAAATGAAGATATATTCACCCTAAGTTTTGTCAAAGCTAACGAGAAACAGATAGATCAAACTTGGTTATTATCAAAAAAAGGTTATATTGCACAAATTGAATCTGGTTCTTCAAGAATAAAAAATTTAGATGAACTCTCTCTCAACTTTGAAAAAGATAAGATGATCATTTCTACTGAGAACTCTGATCGTGAGTTAACTATAGATACTATCAAAATGGAGTTGTTCTACGATGGAGAAGAGATCGTAAAAGTCTATAATGGAGATATTAACTCCCTCCCAGCAAGTTATTCTCTAGATGAATTTATTCAATACATTAAAGACTCTGAAGAACAAAAAAGATACGACAAGATATACAACGCTTGTCTCTTGGATAAAGCGAAAGGTATGAGTATGGAAGTAGATAGCGTCAGGGATGCTGTTGAAGGTGCTTGTGACGATATTGCCAAAGATCCATCTTGGCTAGACAACTTGAGATACAACTAACTACCTATCACCCATAATTATTTATAATATATAGCTATTAACAATTAAAAATGATGTTATTTGTTTTAATTAAAACCAAGTATGCGTATACCAGTTACCTCTAACTACCACGCTTCTTGTCAGCTTCATCAAGTGCAGAAAAATCTTTCTTTTTAACGTAATGAATGTAACGCATTGTTGTCTTAATGTCCTTATGGTCAGCTAAACGCATTATTTCAAAAGGACTTGTCCCTTGATAGGCTAAATCTGAGCAGAAATGGTGCCTTAAGGTGTGCGGTGTTATCGTTTTTGGCAGTCCTGCTCTATCTCTGATGGTCTTAAAGGCTCCTCTTATATCATCAATAGAGCCTTTCTTAGCAGTTGCAGCGTACTTATCTTGAGGAAATAAAAGCTTGTCCTGCATAAACCCTATATCCACATAGCCCTTGATATTCCCCTTTTCATTACCCTCTATTACTGGATTGCAATTATCGTCAAACATTGATACCGCATATCCTTTCCTGGTTTTAACCTGAGATTCGTATAATCCAACTAGATACTCACGCACTTGTTGCATAGTCTTTTCCTGCACCCCTATGGTTCTCTCAGTTTTCCCCTTATGCATATCTGCAGCTATGGTCAAATACCAAGATCTTTTGCTATCTACCTTTAGTTTATAGTCATCTTTACTTAGTACTTCCTTAAGATTATCTATAGCCTTCAGATCTTGTTGAGTTTGATCTATAGATGGATAAAACCTAAGTACCATCAATGTTCTATCTGTAACACCATAGAGTTCTTTTATTTTTAACTCTGATAGTTCATTACCTTTTCTATTCACTGCCACAAGCTTCTTCGTAGTTTGCCAATTCTTATATTCAACTCCTTGTATGATGTTATCTACTGTAACTAGATTATCATTACTAAAATCACTCCATCTTAGCCTTAGAAGCTCTGCTTTCCTGCAACCTGTATCAAGCCCTAATGCAATAAATATGGGCATATGAGCGCGTTTAAAAGCTTGTGGAAGGGTTGTATCATTAGCGGTCTTAATTAATCTCAATCTTTCGTCAGGTGTCAGTGATAACTTTTCTGTCTTTGTGACATCTTGGAGATTCTTTACTCTGCTCATTATGTTCTCAGGAGTAACTCCTTTCTCGAAAGCCACCGCAAATACAGAGCGTATGTCAGTTAGATTCTTATTAATTGTTCCATCCTTACAATCATCCTTATCTTTTCTCTTATGAATGTATTCCTGAATATCTGTGGTAGTTATAGACTTAATAGGAAGATTTTGAACTCTTTCAGGTAATCCAGTTTTATCTCCCTGTAGTCTCCTCATAATCTCTTTATGAGATGATCTACCCTTTTTGGCAGATTGGTACTCCCTACTGATAAGAAAATCTTTATAACTAATACCTTTGACCGAAGTCTCTATTCCGTGTCCAGTTGTGTAGATATTTGCAGATTGAATAGAGGACATTTGTTTTGCTTTGGCCAGAGATATATCTGGATAAGTACCAAGCTTTTGTGGTTTGCGATTTCCAGTTAGATCGGTTTTATAGAAAGACCAGGATTTAGTTCCAGTTGGATAAACTCTAATGCGGAGATTATCCTCACTCTTGTTATAAGCTTTTTCCTTGATAGGTAGGTTCTTAATATAAACTTCTGTAAACTTAGTCTTACTCATTTGCGTCACTCTTGCGTCACTCTGTTATTCTAATAATAACGTAGTTATAGAGTTTGTAAAGCCATTGTTTTAAGGATTTTTAGGTAAGATAAGCGGTTTAGGATGTATGCCTTAGTCTTGGCAAGGTTGCGCTCTACCAACTGAGCTATTCCCGCTATACCAGTAACCACTTATTGTTGAAGACTTTATGTAACCTTGCGTAATCTTTTACGTCACACTAGCGTCACATTCTACTGAAAGTTTTCCTAAATGATTAACATTTATAGTGCGCCAATTATACATAAATAATCTAAGAGTCAAAGTAATTACTTAGGAGAGACTTTTCAAGCGCAAGCTTGTTTTAAACTACAATATGCCCTGCTCTACTGTGGGGAGGCAGGTCGCCATAGGGGGTACTACCCATATATATCTAGTCCTAATACAAAATTGTCCATTAGTGATTGTAAACTAGATCTAATCTTCTTCTGACTTAGACAACACAGGCTTGATCTTTAACTTACCTGTCAGCACCCATCTTGTAATTAATGGCACTGCTATGCCTAAAACTGTATTAATAATGCTCTCACTGCCACTAGAGTTATATAAATGAGTGTAAATTATATAAGCGTAACCACTCCATTGAAATACAACGCACGCTCTCTCTAATATTTGTTTGTCCATATCTTAAAAGTTTTTATTCATTTAAAGTTATATTATCTTCGTGGATATAATATTTTTTACCTTCATAGATAAATGTATACCAAAATCTATACCAATAATCCTGGCTCTTATAGGCGGAATTTGGCTCGTAATATCTTGGTCTGGCTATAAAATTTGAATACTCATAAGCTTCTATATACTCATCTAAAAATATTTTTTGATTACCTTTAATTCTTCCAGCAGTATGCATAACAGTAGTGTTTTTCATATCAGTAGGATATACGGTTGGTTGGTATCTAAAATTGCACGATTCTCTACATTTAGTTGTGGCGTAATCGTTAATCTTGGTTGTATTTTTTATCCATTCTTTTGGTAGAACATCTTCACCACAATTAGGCTTCTCATCATTAGGAAATAGAAACTCAGCTTGTTTAAGAAAATACTCTGCCTGATTAGTAGTATGCTCTTTTCTTCTTGTTACAAACTCTTCGTATCTGAGGTCAACAAGTTCTTGGCAGGACATAGGCCTTGAATTACTATAAGTCCCTACTTCCACTACAGTCAAGTTAGTGTTATCACTAATAGCGATGATTGGAATAAAGAGTAAGATTATGCTGAGTAGTTTCTTAACCATCAAACAACCTTACACAACTAACAAACTCTTGTGAAGGCTAGGTGTTGGTTTTGATACATTCATCAGATAGCTCACACAGTCCTCAAATAGAAGGTATATGACTCTTTACTCAGGTTAAATTGTTCTAGCAATAGCAACACCTAGCTAGACTGTTTGATTTGGGTAAAGAGATTGTTTTATTTAGATAATATTTCCTGATATGAGCTATTGAGCTTATATGGAATTAAATTCCCACTTTCTTTGGTATACGCATTGATGTATTCATCAAACCATTTGTATTTTGTTGGTATTGGCTTAGTTTGATTTTCATCTTTACTTAATTTGAGCAGTGATATTAACTCATTAAATCTACTGGTAGACCCATACTCAATTATATCTGAGATAGAAGCTAAAGCTCCTTTGTCAATTAAGTACTCTTTTCTTTCCTCAAAACCACCTGCACCACCGTAATCTCCAACTCCGTGTTTATCCATAGCGGTTTTATAATATTCAAATGCAGTATTAGTTTTTATAAAATCTCTATCTGGTACACCTTTTAGACAAGCACAGATGAAACCGTGAGCCACAGCATCAAAAAGCAACACCCAATCTTTCTGCGCTTCAGTATGTTTATTAATTTTTACTGAATCATAACTCGCATTAGCTTGTATCTGACAACCACGCAACAGAGTATCTAAACCTTCTAAGTCCTTTAAATCAAAACTGCTTGTGTCAGTAATAGGTGAGGTATTTTTTTCTGCCTCTTCTTTAAAGTAAGCCCATACAACAAAACAAATATAAGCAATAAATATAATAATGCCTATTACTGAATACTCCATATTAGTTCTCCTGTATTGAATACCTAAAGCATAACACCACTTTGATACATTCATCAGATGGAGTTAGACTGAGGTTATGAAAAAGTTATTCCTTATCGCAACACTTCTATTCTCTTCTGTTTCTTTCGGACAAGATAGAGTTATAGAGTTCACAATTAACTGTGAGATCGTTGATCAAATTGTTATGGATATGGAGGATGGTAAACCTAAACGCTATGGAAGTATAAAAGACAGTTTTAAAGTAGGTGACAATTTCCCAATAGAAGTAAATTTTCAGTCTGTTAATTCTGAAGTTTTAAATTACTATTCATTAACTTTCTATTCACGCAGACATAAACTACTAAACAAAGAATCGTTTAGAGTTTTTAAGGAAGATGTTGTTCGAAGTTCTGTAAGTCAATCCATAGATACGGATGAAGAGAGCGCAAGAATTAATAAGGCATTAAAAGACCTCTACGTAGAAACTTTTGGTCAACCGTTTTTTGAGTATCCAGTTGCAACAATAGGATCAGAAATAATTATATTAACAGGACAAAACATAGATTTAACTCGCTACTATAAAAATGATTGGCAATTAAAGTATACATATTCTGGAATGGAACAATCTCATATAATTCTTGGCAACTGTATGGGAGTTTCACCTGAATATGATGAGATATTGGATGTGATGGAAAGTTTTGAGAAAGAGAAATATAAATGAAAAAGCTATTCCTCCTGTTACTTCTATCATCTTATGCTTTAGCATAAGAATCTATTCTGGAATGTCATTCCACAGGATATATGGATTCTGATAGTGAAATCAGGGAATATGATTTCGTATCTCAATTCTCTTTCATCCTAGTTATTGATACAGAAGAAAATAGACTTACCTATATTGAAGAATCTGGAATATCTATTGGTTATAACGTAAGAGAAGACATTAATTTAACATATGATGCTAATGATGAAGATAATCTCATCTTTATAAGAAATTTTATACCAGGCTATGAAGATAATCAGATGCCTTCAACAGAGGATGATTCTTATTTTTTTAGATCATACAAACTAAATAGAATTACAGGTAAATTAGAGACGCTAAGGTATTGGAAAAATGCAACTGAAAATGAGGGTACTGCAGACAAAACCTATTGGTCTTGCACTAAGAAAGAACCTCTTTTCTAGTATGAATAACTGATGGTGTTTGATATGAGAAAAATTCTAATACTTACTTTTTTAATTCTTTCAGGCTGTAATGACTCTTCATATAGCTATGATGATGATTCTTTTATTAATTATGTTGAAGATAATCCTATGATGGAAGGAGCAGTTTGGTTAGAGCAGAGTCAATTTTTTGACGATGCCACATTTGATAAGACTATGTTGGTGTATGGCTACTTTGATGATATGGAGAACTGTCAGATAATTAAGAAAGCTATGCAAGAGGCTCAACCTAATTTAAGTTACAGGTGCAATCCAGTTAAATGAAAGTGCTATAGATTCTTAATCTGATCCATTAGTGAATAATCATTATATAAATTAGCTCTGTGATAGTAATCTTGCCACCAATCTATGAGCAGTTGATGATATAACTCAGGAATAATCATCTCATCATAAACTGTAATAATTGGAGCGTTGTATCCATATCCTATTGAATATTTCTGAATGAAATCCCAAGCACATTGATGAATCATATTTGATTCTTCCCAACTTATAATCTGCCCTGCAAGTTTTCCTTTGTAAAAATAATCCTTAATGGCTGAATGTCTATCATCCAACTGATTAAGTATTTGGACATTGGTTATGCCAGTTTTTATATGCTCTTTCTTTATTTTTGCTAAATCAGGCTTACACTTTTCTTGAAGCCATTTGTTGAAGACTCTGCTTACAGCAGGTCTACCTTTGGCATTAAACATAATCTGAACAAATTGTTTAACAATATCTCTATGAACACCTTTGAGATAATAAGCATCCTCTTCAGGTTTACCTGATTCAATTAACTCTTTGTTGGTAAATTCTTGGAACCATTTTCCAGTTGCGTTGTAGTAGCAGAGATTAATGTGAGAAGCAGGTATATCTACTTTCTTTGTTTTGGAAGTCATCAGAGTATATGGTCTATCATCTTTCAATGCACCTTGCCAAAATGATCCAGACCTACCACCAAAAGACATATTTGGATTCTTAGTTTTTATTTCTAGGATTTCAAACTCCCTTGAATAATCCTCTAGAACAACTCCTTTGCTAGTGACTAATGGTTTATTCCAATTTCTAAAGTTCCTGAAAAGATGTATGCGTTCTCCTCCAGTTTCATATCCATAATGTCTCCCAACTGCATTGCCTTGCTCATCTTCAACTTTTCCGTCTAGTGGTAAAAGTATGGCGAACTTATTCAAGTAGGCGCAGTAATCTGACATTAGCTTATCCACATATTCAGTATAAGGATCAGGCTCATACTCCAAGTGAAGATTTTTATTCTGCCTATCACGCAAACGAACAAAGAAGGGAGCTTCCTCTTTGATTGCTTTCCTACCAGTTACATTCTTTTTAATTCCAAGAGAGTCAGCTAAATCCTTTGTGAGTTGAGTTACAGTAAACTCTGACATTTTGCTTTCTTTTAATTTATCTCCTAGCCTTCTAGGTTTAGCAGGTATGTGATCAATAATTCCTGCATCACCAAGCATATCAATTACAGCTTTCAGGGAACTGTAACTAATATTAAAAGGATTAAATGCTGTTGGGATTTGTTCGTTGGATCTGGAATAAATGAAGATAATTTTTTTTCTGTTGCCCTGCTCCACAACATTACAGAGTAGAAGCTTCAGAGCCTGTAATTGTTTTCTATTCCAAGTTCTGTTGTCTTTTCCTAATTCAAAATCATCAATACCTAAATTACTAACAGCATCTTTGAGTTTATCTTTTGTAATCTCAATATCAGTTGTTAGATGGTAATTTATTGTTGGCATAGGATGATAATAACTGATGCTAAAACTATTTACCTCCTAGCCCTGTGTCTCTTCTTTATCACTGGATAAGATAATAGTTATTATTATCCACTACCTTCTACCATTCAGAGCCACAGTAAAACTTTATAAAGTTATTGGTGATCATCTTCTACCACCACCTTGATATTAATAAATGCTATGCTTTTAGTTATGTATGATGAAGAACCTAAACTACAGCGTTGTAAATTTTGTAGTGTTGATTATATGTATTCTTATTATTGGGATTATAATGAGCAATCAGTTTTATTTGAAGGTAAAAAAGTATTTAAATCTAATAATAAATACGGATGGTATCATAAGGAGATTAAAGAGCATTTTGATTATTCTAATGGATTTGAAGATAAAGAGTTTTGTAATGATTGTTACACGTTAAATATTATTCTTCAGCCAGATGAAGTATATGGACAGCTATGGGATGTTAAAAAGGTCCTTGAAAATAGTCACTTAAATTCTGCTCAACAAAAGGTCTATCTTAAATATGGTTTGATTAGTCCAAGACTAGCAGTTGCAAAAGATTCTACCTTAACTTTAGAAGACCTAAATTACAGAGAAGACCTAAATTACAAAGAAGACCTAAAACTAATTGATGCAATTCCAACTGGCTGTTTTTTAGTTCCTCTAATTATTCTTGGTTTAATGATCTTAAATGACTCTTGGTTTATTAAATTTCTAGGTATTAGTGGTATCGGTGGATTCTTTTATTGGTTGCATCAAAAGGAAAAGGCTGAGAAAGAAAAAACCTAACCACACATTTGAAAAACTATCTAAGTAACTGGTGATCATCTTCCACCACCACCATTATTATTTTTAATTATGATGCGTTAGACTCATTAAATGGATATTGGTTACTATCTGACCTTACTTTTTTATTATCTTATTTATGGGATTGTTCCTTCTATAGTTGTAATTCTTATAGCTACTTGGTTATTGGATGATGATTCTTTTGCAATAAAAGATGTACCAAAATATAAATTAATAATTGTCTTTATCTTTTTTGGTTTTGTTATGGATATGCTTGGGTTAATCTAGATCTATTATGAAAGAAGAAGCAAAAGGTATTTTATCTAGATTAGGTTTAGTCATACATTGGTTTGGCTTTGTTCTTGGAATATTTTTCTCTGCTTTATCTTTTTTTATGATGTTCAAACAGTCACCTGCAGTATTCGGTATTCCTCTTTCTTTTTTATTTTTTAATGGGTTTGGTTGGTTGATCAGATTTATCCTATCTGGAAAGAATCATTTCCTTCCTTATAAGTAGGAGTGTTATGGGTTATTTTGTTATTTGGATATTTATGTACTTTCTATGCTGGAGTGCTTGGGAAGGATTTCATAATTCCAGAAGTAACTCTGATAATGAAAGTGACAGAAACATAAATGGTGAGAAGCTAGGCTGTGTTTTAGTTTCAGCAATATTTTCTTATTTAATTATTTCAATAGTACAAGGTACACAATCATTATGAAAAAACTATTCCTCCTAACTCTCACATTATTTTTATTTGGATGTGATCCTGTTGAGCAAGACACAAGATTACTTTGTGATTGTGATTCTGTCAGAACATATAATATGTTTGGTGATGTAGTAATATCACCAATAGAAACCTGTTATGAAGCGCTTAAAGAAAATAACAAAAATAATTCTCTAGTCTTTAATCAAAGTAAAAAGAAATTTATTTTCAATACTATGGCTGTGACTTTTGCACCAGACCAGTTTTTAACATTTGATGATGACAAGATCATATATGAATTTACCTCAAATTTATCAAGAACTTTTAAAATGTTGGATAGAGTTAATCTGAAATATGTAGAGTCTTTTTCAGATCTTACTGATGGTGAAGGAAGACCTATCATTACACCAGAGCGAGACATTCACTATAACTGCAGAGCAACTGATGGTGTTTGATATAAATCATATTTAAACCAACCTAACCACACATTTGAAAAACTATCTCATCTGTTTCATTATGGATGGTATGAAGAAACTTCTATATCTTGCCCTTCTCATCATCTTTCCTAACTCCTATGCTGAACAAATTGATAATCAATGGGGAGAAGAAACATTTCTTGATGATATTATAATCGTTTCAGTTAACGGTCAGGTCACAGCCGGTGATCGATACAGAATATTCTTTCGACCACTTTCAATAGCAAGATGCGAGCAACCTGATTCTTATATTAGTTTCTATTCTGTTGTGGATGATGCGGTTGAGAAGTTTGAGAATCTTCCTTCCAGATATCTTGTAGCTCAAATTAATGATGATGAAACTTTCTTAGCCAGGATCGAAGACAGTGGTGAGTTTATTGCAGGTGCAAGACTTCTTATACATATGGGTACAAATCATACTGATGATCTAATTGGATACCATAAAGGCAATGATGAAATGAAAATTCTATTACTTGCCTTTTATGATTACGAAGAAGAGACTTTTCATCCAGAAGACATCAAGGAATATTTTGATATACCAGTTAATACGTGGTCTTTAAATGGTTTTGAAGAAGCGGTTACTTCTGCCAAGAACAAGTGTTTGGCTAGTATTGAAGGATAAGTTTGAATTATGTTACGTAATATTAAAAAAAAATACTATTTAAAAAAGCTTAAGGCAACCTTTCAAGATGATCCAGAGATATTAGAGAACTGGATTGAAACAATAGAGGATAAAAATAGCGTTCAACGCACTGTGGGTGAATTTTATAAGTTTGATACTCTTGATTTATTTGGAGTATATCCCAAAAGAACACTTCCAAAAGAAAGAGGGGATTCTAATGAGGAGTATTTAGTTCGACAAGCAATTAGAACTAGAGCTATAAAATTGAGCTTTTATGGGATATTTGGTGCTGAAATATATTTTAAAATGATTAAAGCTAGGAAAGAACATAGAACATTACCTGAACAAGG
>Ga0209308_10003974_pt1 | contig 11929 bp, 10 predicted proteins | sample COGITO_mtgs_1204_3_FD_184806 | JGI IMG/M metagenome (GOLD analysis project Ga0209308, IMG submission 184806) | Pelagic marine microbial communities from North Sea - COGITO_mtgs_120405 (SPAdes) (version 2) | ecosystem: Environmental > Aquatic > Marine > Epipelagic ...
GATCCAAAAACAACCAAAGATCCAAAAGCAAGCAAAAATCAAAAAGAACAAAAAGACGGTTATGAAACAAAAATTGTCGTAAAAAGAAAGGCAAATAGCTGGACTGCAGACGGGAAAAATCAGCCGCTTTATGTAGTCAATGGTAAAACCTTAGAAAAGGGTGCTGATATAAAAGATATTGATCCAGACCGTATTAAAAGCATCAATGTAATTAAAGGCCAAGCTGCTAAAGAAAAATATGGAGATAAAGGAGTAAATGGCGTGATTGAAATTACCACAAAAAAGCAATAGGCTTAGCCCGGCCTTTACAAGGAGCTTGTTTTTTTAGTAATACCACTTAAATTTCATTTTAAAGCCACCGCTAGCGGTGGCTTTTTGTATATTTGAAACATGCGTTTTTCTGATGTTTTAGGGCAAGAAGGGATTAAAAGCCGTTTGCAAACTGCTATTGACAGCAATCGTTTGGCACATGCACAATTGTTTGTGGGTGCAGAGGGAAGCGGCACCTTGCCTATGGCATTGGCTTTGGCCAGGGAAGTGCTCTGCGGCGCAGAAAATTTAACGGAAGAACAGAAAAGAGCGGGCCATTTAAAAATGGACCATCTAAACCATCCAGACCTTCATTTTGTGTACCCCGTTGCCGCTTCAGACCTCGCTAAAACAAAACCCATTAGTGATCATTATGCAGTACCCTGGAGGGCGTTTATTCAAACACAGGTTTACGGCAACCTCTTTGACTGGTACCAGCTTATGGGTACTGAAAAAAAACAGGGAAATATCTCTGTAGAAGAAGCGAGAGACCTCAGTCAGAAACTTTCTTTAAAATCTTATGAAGGAGGGTATAAAGTCATGGTCATTTGGGGGATAGAAAAAATGAATACTGCAGCGGCAAACAAAATCTTAAAACTTCTTGAAGAGCCCCCTGAAAAAACCCTGTTTATTCTCATTGCAGAAGAGGAAGAACAATTAATAGCCACCATTACGTCTCGTTGTCAGATTACCTATTTTAAAAAGCTTCAGGAAAAAGATATTATTAAAGGCTTGCTAGCGGAGGGCGCGGTAGAACAAAATGCCAAACAGATCGCTATTATGGCAGAGGGCAACTACAATAAAGCATTAGACCTATTTAGACAAGATTCAGAGGAATTGCGTTTTGGCGAATGGTTTGTATTTTGGGTAAGGGCCGCATTTAAAGCCAAGGGGAATAAAAGCGCTATAAACGAACTACTCAATTGGAGTGGAGAAGTGGCAAAATCTGGCAGAGAGATACAGAAAAACTTCCTGTTATACTGTTTGTCTTTGTTTAGAGAAGCGGTTTTAATGGAATATGGTTTGGACCAATTGCAACACACACAAATTGAAGTTTCTAATTTTGACTTTAAGAAATTTGCCCCTTTTGTACACGAGGGAAATATAGAACAAATCTCCACGGCTTTAGAAAGTGCTGTTTATGAAATTGAAAGAAATGGAAACGCTAAAATGGTCTTCACTGATCTGGCTATTTCGCTCACTCGATTACTGCACATGACAAAAGCTGTTACTAATTAAAATAATTATGCTGCATTTTGAAGACAACTTAACGGTATTAATCCTACTGGTATTTCTTTGTATTACATTTTTACAAAGTGCTTTAGACAAACTCATTGATTGGAAAGGAAACTTAGGATGGCTAAAAGGTCATTTTGAAAAGAGTTTTCTAAAAAACACTGTCCCATTTTTACTTGTGACCATTATAATCATGGAAGTCATTAGTGGTGTGTTGGGTATTTGGGGTATTATGGACATTGTTCACTATAACAAACCTAATATAGCCCTAAATGCAGCAGTGGTAAGTTGCCTCACTTTGCTTATGTTGTTATTCGGGCAAAGAGTTGCCAAAGACTATGATGGCGCTAGGACAATTGTAATTTATTTGGTGCCCGCGGTCTTGCTTCTTTTCTTTTTAGAAATGTCTATGTGGTAATTTACATTTATAAATACCCTTAGAACAAGCCATAAGATTAATTTATAAAACAGCGGGGGTACTATAGATTTTTGAAATGAAAAGCGGCCTCCATAGGCTGGATTTAAGGCTGTTTTTAAAAACCCTGAGCTTGTGTTGCCGGAAGGCTTAAAAAAACGCACTAAAGCTTTTATAAGGGCTTATTCTGGTTTTTTTAGTACATAAATGATAGAAGAATACTCTTTGGTCCTTATAGCTGATAGGTTGGCATAAAAACCTTTAAAAAAGGCGCTAAACAGAGGGGCCTTTTTTTGAGCGTACCTTTCAGATAACAGAGACACGTAAAAAGCATCCAGTAGCATTGGTTTGGTTTCCTCTAAAGACAATCCGTATTTTTCTGCCAACTGCTTTATGGCTTTTTGTGAAAAATGCCACAAATGCCTGGGTACGTCATAAGCAGCCCAGAAGGCGCCATAGTGTTTTGCATCCCAAGAGTTATAATTGGGTACAGCAATAAGGAGTTTGCCTCCAGGCGCCAAAGCGCCTAATAATTCTTTTAAGGTGTGTTCATAATTAGGCAAGTGTTCTAAAACATGCCAAAGGGATATGACAGAAAATTCTTGCTTTGGAATGGATTCTAAAGAGGGGTGTAGCACACAGTTATTCTCTAAAGCAATGGATCTAGCGTTTGGGTTGGGCTCCACGCCCAAAGAATGCCACTGTCTGTTTTTAAGAAAGGAAACTAACGCGCCGGATCCTGCGCCAAAGTCTAAAAATTTCTTTGACCCATTACAGTGTCGTTCCAATAAAACAGCCTTCTTTTTTAATTGATAATTTTTAGCAATACTGTATAATCTGTCTGTTAAAGTGCGTTGGTTGTTCTGATGAGAGATGTAATTATCTTCAGGATAATAGGCCGCTATTTCTGCTGGAACAGGGGTGGTCTGTAATACATCTAAACCTGGCACATAGGACAAACTAAATACTTCCTTGCTGTAAACGTGGTCTAAAACTTTTAAGGGAAACCTATCTTTATTCTCTAACATTTTGGGTACTAAAATAATATTGTTCCACGTGGAACAAAGAAAAACTATCTTCCTAAAAACACCAATAAAACAGAAATGTCTGAGGGGGAAACTCCAGAAATTCTTGACGCTTGTGCAATACTCACAGGCTGTATTTCTTGCAGCTTTTCCCTAGCTTCGTAGGACAAAGACTTTAGTAAGCTGTAGTCAAAATCAGAAGGAATTTTTACATGCTCTAAACGCTGCAATTTGTCTGCATTGTTTTTTTCTTTTTCTATATAACCCGCATACTTAATTTGAATTTCTGCCTGTTCTAAGACTTCTCTTGCGAAGTTGTTTTCACTCACAAAAGACACAACGCTGTCCACAGAAAGCATGTGATCCATAGTTACATTGGGTCTAGAAAAAACCTTAAAAAGTTTTCCTGACTGAGAAATGGGCGCAGAGCCCACAGAAGCCAATTGGTCATTGATCTCTGCTGGTTTTACGGAAGTTTCTCTAAAAAAAGACACTAGGTTTTCAGAAGCAGAGGCTTTAAGCTCCATGGCCTTGAGCCTATCTTCAGATGCCAAGCCTATGGCGTGACCCATTGGGGTTAACCTAAAATCTGCGTTGTCTTGTCTAAGTAAGGTTCTGTACTCTGCCCTAGAAGTAAACATTCTATAGGGCTCGTCTGTGCCTTTTGTAATTAAATCATCTATAAGAACACCTATATAAGCCTCGTCTCTTTGAAGGGTAAAAGGGTCTTTTTCTTGAACTTTTAAGGCGGCATTTATACCTGCCATTAAGCCTTGTGAAGCAGCTTCTTCGTATCCTGTAGTTCCATTAATTTGCCCTGCAAAAAACAAGCCGCTAATCAATTTTGTTTCAAGGCTGTGGGTGAGTTGTGTGGGTGGAAAATAATCGTATTCTATAGCATATCCAGGTCTAAAAAACTTCACCTTTTCGAAGCCTTTAACAGATCTTAGCGCTTTAAATTGTACCTCTTCAGGAAGTGAGGTGGAGAATCCGTTCACATATACCTCAACAGTATCCCATCCTTCTGGTTCAACAAAAAGCTGGTGGCTGTCTTTGTCTGCAAACCTGTTAATTTTATCTTCAATAGAAGGACAATACCTTGGCCCAAGACTTTGTATGGACCCATTGAACATTGGCGACCTATCAAAACCTTCTCTCAATAAATCATGCACCAATGAGGAAGTGTGTGTCATATGACAGTCTCTCTGGGTAGCAAGGGGCTTGGTGTTGGTATAGGAAAATTTTTCAGGTTGGGCATCGCCCGGCTGAGGTATCATTACAGAATAATCCAAAGACCTTCCGTCTACTCTAGGCGGTGTTCCGGTCTTCATTCTTCCAGATTCGAAGCCAAGGGCAACCAATTGCTCTGTAATACCAGATGAAGCTTTTTCTCCTGCGCGACCTCCCCCTAGCTGACGTTCACCAATGTGAATAAGTCCGTTGAGAAAAGTACCATTCGTCAGGACTACACTCTTTCCATAAATAGGAATGCCTAGAGAAGTTTTAACACCAGTAACTGTGTTGCCTTCTATAATTAAAGAAGACACCATGTCTTGATAGAAATCTACATTGGAGGTGCGTTCTAAAGCAAGGCGCCATTCTTCCGCAAAACGCATTCTATCATTTTGTGTTCTTGGGCTCCACATAGCCGGCCCTTTAGATTTATTGAGCATCTTAAACTGAATCGCAGAAAGGTCAGACACAATACCACTGTAACCCCCAAGAGCGTCAATTTCTCTTACTATTTGACCTTTTGCAATACCCCCCATAGCAGGGTTACAAGACATTTGGCCAATAGATTGAAGGTTCATGGTGACCAGCAAAGTGCTTGCGCCCATATTGGCAGCGGCTGCGGCAGCCTCCGCGCCAGCGTGACCTCCGCCTACCACTATAACGTCGTACTTATCTTGAAACATAGCTTCTATTGTTCCACGTGGAACATTTTAATTTTTTCGTTTTCTTTATTAGACATAACTAACTGATCTTCAGCGCTTTTGTCTTTGTATCCCATTAAATGCAGCAGACCGTGAGCCATTACCCTAAGCCGTTCTTCCTCAAAAGACACCTTAAAAATAGCCGCGTTCTCTTCAAGCCGATCTACGGAGATAAATATATCTCCTGAAATAATGGTGCCCTCCACATAATCAAAGGTAATAATGTCTGTGAAAGTGTCGTGTGATAGATAAGATTGATTGAGCTCCAGCAAGTATTGGTCGTTACAAAAAATGTAAGACAATGCAGCCACACTATAGCCCTCGGATTCAGCCACTTTCAAAAGCCAATCCAAAAGAGGGGTGTCATTTTCAATTGGGGGAACGTCAATAAAATTAAAATCAATCACCAATAAATTTTTGGCAAAGGTAAGCATAAGCAATTAGATTCCTAAAAATGTGTAACTTAGAAATAAAAAAATGACATCAATAAAATACTTAGCCGCTTATACCATTCCAATGGCAACAGCCTTAGCGCTATATTTAAAAGGTCCGTTTTCTTTTGCGGCATTGGTCTATGCGTTTGGCATAATCCCTTTATTGGAGATTATTTTAAAGGAAGATTCAAGAAACGACCCTAAAGAAGTGGTGGAAGTTAAAAGGTTTAAAAAGATATATGACGGTCTTTTGTATTTAAACCTGCCTATTGTATATGCCTTGGTGGGGTGGGCTGCGTTTGTTTTTTACAAAGAAAATCTGAGCGCCCTTGAAACAGTTGGCTTGGTTTTTTCATTGGGTGTTGCTTTAGGTACCAACGGAATTAATGTAGCCCACGAACTCGGGCATAGAAAAAACGGACTAGAGAAAACCATCGCAAAAGCTTTGCTCTTGCCTAGTTTTTATATGCATTTTTTTGTGGAGCACAATTGGGGACACCACACCTATGCAGCTACCAAAGAAGATCCTGCAACTGCTAAATACCAACAGACTGTTTATGGGTTTTGGCTCAGCAGTGTGTGCAGACAGTATGCCAATGCATGGAAAATTCAAGGCGAACGCAATAGAGAAAAAGGAAGCGGTTTTTGGAGTGTTTACAATGACATGCTGTGGTACACTTTATTTCAAATAGTTTATTTAGCAGGCATAGGGGTTGTTTTAAATACAAGCACCGCTTTGCTGATGCTCGCCGCTGGTGTTGTAGGCTTTATACTTCTTGAAACAGTCAATTATATTGAACATTACGGATTACTTAGGGCTAAAAATGAGCAGGGGCGATACGAAGCTGTGCGCGCCATTCACTCTTGGAATTCCAACCACATTATGGGTCGTATTGTTTTGTATGAACTCACCCGCCACAGCGACCACCACTATATGGCATCTAAAAAATACCAAACCTTAGTGTGTAGGGAAGAAGCGCCACAAATGCCTTTTGGATACCCCACCTCAATGGTAATATCCTTATTGCCGCCACTTTGGTTTAAATTAATGAATCCAAGGGTGCCTGAACAAATGAAGGCTTTGGCAAAGGCCCAATAAGCTGCTTATTAGTTAAGTCTTGGGCCTCACATTTTGGGATGGATTATTTTTAACAGCGCTTTAATATACCGCACTAACTGCTCAGATTAAAATTCAATAGAATCCATTATGGCGTGTTGCTGCACTTAAAGTATCTTTGCCCCATAAAAGAAATAACATGACTAAGAAAGTTAGGGTGCGTTTTGCGCCTAGTCCAACTGGTGGGCTACATATTGGTGGACTAAGAACGGCACTTTTTAATTATTTATTTGCCAAAAAACACGGAGGAGATTTTATTTTAAGAATAGAAGATACCGACCAAACTCGTTTTGTAGAAGGTGCCGAGGCATATATTGAATTGGCTTTAAATTGGGCTGGAATTCCTTGCGATGAGGGCCCTAACAAAGCGGGTAAATATGGCCCTTACAGACAGAGTGAAAGAAAAGCAAGTTATGCCAATTATGTAAACAGCCTGATAGAAAAAGGCGCGGCATATTATGCGTTTGACACCACTGAATCACTCGATTTTCATAGAACCGATCATGAGTCAAAAGGCAAAACATTTATCTACAATGCCCACAATAGGTTAAAGTTAGACAACAGCCTAAGTCTTTCGAAAGAGGAAACCGCCTCAAAAATTGCATCGGGCACTCCTTTTGTAGTTCGTTTTAAAACGCCTGAAAACACCACAATTACCACTTCTGATATGATTAGAGGAACTGTTTCATTTAAGACAGACACTTTAGACGACAAGGTGCTTTTTAAAAGCGACGGAATGCCTACCTATCACCTAGCTAATGTAGTAGATGACCACCTGATGGAAATCAGTCATGTTATTAGAGGGGAAGAATGGTTGCCCTCGCTTGCATTACATATTCAATTGTACCAAGCATTTGGCTGGAAAGCGCCTGAGTTTGCCCACTTACCTCTTATCATGAAACCTACCGGCAAGGGAAAGCTGAGTAAAAGAGATGGGGAAAAAGGTGGTTTTCCTGTGTTTCCATTAACTTGGCTAGAATCTACTGGATACAAAGAAGCTGGGTATTTTCCAGAAGCCGTTGTAAACTTCTTGGCTTTGTTGGGCTGGAATCCAGGAACAGCTCAGGAATTATTTAACTTAGAAGAATTGGTTGGCGCTTTTGAATTAGAGCGCGTACAAAAATCTGGTGCTAGATTTGATCCTGAAAAAACAAAATGGTTCAACCAGCAATACCTACAAAAGGCTAGTGCGGTGATTCTTCTTCCAGAATTTAAAAAAGGACTTGTGGCTTCTTTTGGTAAAACAGCTATTGAAAACAAGAGCGATAAAGTGTTAGAGAACATCATAGAAATGGTTAAAGAGCGTGCTGCTTTTACCCATGAACTGATCGGTTTATCTGCTTATTTTTTTGTTGATCCAACAGAATACGACCCAAAAGCACTTAAAAAGCAGTGGAAAGAAAACACCCCTCAAATTTTAACTGCGCTGACAGAAATTATTAAAGCCCAGACAGATTTTAGCAGCGCTAACTTAGAACTGACTATAAAAAATTATATTACTGAGCAGTCGCTTTCTTTTGGCGCCGTAATGCCTCCGCTTCGCTTGGCATTAGTAGGCGCACTCAGCGGACCTCATGTATTTGACATTATGGAGGTATTGGGCAAGGATAGTTGTGTAAAAAGAATCAAAGCCCTACTAAACAGTCCTAAATAACACTTGATTTTTTCACGCACTAAAGCGGTTTTTTGCATAAAATCTATTAAAAGCAGTTTTATATCTATTAACGGTAGTTATTAGCTGTAAAGCGGCTTTTTTTGTATCTTTTAATATAATTTAAAACCTTACCACACATGAGTCAGTATGTATTAATTTTCATTGGATTCCTCCTTTTTTTAGGGTTTCTTAAATCCTTTTTCACTGTAAAACAACAGACAGCAGCTATCATGGAGCGCTTTGGCCGTTTTCACTCTATTCGAACATCTGGACTTCAATTAAAAATTCCTTTTGTAGATAAAATTGTTGCTAGAGTGGGATTAAAAATTCAACAATTAGATGTGATTGTAGAGACAAAAACCAAAGACGACGTTTTTGTAAAACTAAAAGTTTCTGTGCAGTACGTCGTAATTAGAGAAAAAGTTTACGAGGCTTTTTATAAGCTGGAGTATCCGCACGATCAAATTACTTCTTATGTTTTTGACGTAGTACGCGCAGAAGTCCCTAAGATGAAGTTAGACGACGTTTTTGTTAAAAAAGATGACATTGCTATAGCGGTTAAATCCGAGCTACAAGAAGCCATGTTAGACTATGGCTACGACATTATTAAAACCTTAGTCACTGATATTGATCCTGATGGTCAGGTGAAAGAAGCCATGAATAGAATTAATGCCTCTGAAAGGGAGAAAATTGCAGCTCAATTTGAGGGAGATGCGGCAAGAATTCTCATTGTAGAAAAAGCGAAAGCAGAAGCGGAAAGTAAAAGGTTACAAGGACAAGGTATCGCAGACCAAAGAAGGGAAATTGCAAGGGGACTTGAGGAATCTGTTGAAGTGCTGAATAAAGTAGGGATTAATTCCCAAGAAGCCTCTGCCCTTATTGTAGTGACCCAGCATTACGACACCCTTCAGTCTATTGGAGAGGCAACAAACACCAATTTAATTTTGCTGCCTAACTCCCCTCAAGCAGGAAGTGATATGCTCAATAATATGGTGGCTTCCTTTACAGCGAGCAACCAGATTGGCGAGGCTATGAAAGAACAAAAAGCATTAACTGCCAACCAAAAAAAGAAAGAAGACGGAGTCGGGTAAACTTCTTTAAGAACGAATAAAAAATGAGGGGCCTTAAAGCCCCTCTTTTTTTGTGAAATATGTACTATGAAACGTCTAATTTAGACCAAGTATCCCTTAATCCTGTCGTTTTGTTGAAAACCAATTCATCAGAACTACTGTCTTGATCCACTACAAAATAGCCCATTCTTTGAAATTGAAAACGCGCTCCCTCTGTAGCGTCTGCTAAACTGGGTTCAACATAAGCCGTTATTTCCTCTAAAGAGTTTGGATTTATAAAATCCATAAAATCTTTGTCTTTGTGGGCGTCTGGTGTAGGGTCTGTAAAAAGCCTATCGTATAAACGAACCTTGGCTTTTAAAGCGTGTTGCTGCGAAACCCAATGAAGAGTGCCTTTCACTTTTCTCAAACTCTCTTCGGTGCCACTGCCACTTTTGCTCAAAGGATCATAAGTACATTGTACCTCAGTGATATTTCCATTATCGTCCTTTGTACAAGATTCCGCTTTAATAATATAAGCATTTTTAAGGCGTACTTCTCCACCTAGTTTTAACCTAAAGAACTTTCTGTTGCCTTCTTCTTTAAAATCTTCTTGCTCAATATAAAGGTGTTTAGAAAAAGGAACCTCCCTTGTTCCAGCGCTTTCATCTTCTTGATTATTTTCAGCAACAAGAAATTCCTCTTGGCCTTCTGGGTAGTTCGTGATGACTAATTTTAATGGGTTTAAAACACCCATCACTCTTGGCGCCACCCTATTTAGGTGTTCTCTTAAGGTAAAGTCTAAAAGAGAAACGTCTACCACATTTTCTCTCTTGGCAATTCCAATAGTATTGGCAAAAGAAACGATTGATTCAGGCGTATAACCCCTTCTTCTAAGCCCTGAAATAGTGGGCATTCTTGGGTCATCCCAACCACTTACCACACCTTGTTCTACCAATTGCATGAGCTTTCTCTTGCTCACAACTGTATGGCTAAAATTTCTTCTGGCAAATTCTCTCTGTTTGGGCCTTACCAATGAAGGGTCTATTAATTGATCTAAAAACCAATCGTATAATTCCCTGTGCATGGCAAATTCTAAGGTGCAAAAAGAGTGAGACACCTGCTCTAAATAATCGCTTTCTCCATGGGTCCAATCATACATTGGATAGATACACCAATCATTTTGTGTTCTGTGGTGTGTCTTGTGAAGTATGCGGTATATAATAGGGTCCCTCATTAGCATATTAGGGGCAGACATATCTATCTTGGCCCTTAAGACATGGGTGCCAGATTCGTGTTTTCCCGCTTTCATCTCTTCAAATAAAAGGATGTTTTCAGCAATAGACCTATCTCTAAAAGGGCTATTGGTGCCCACGCTAATAGGGGTTCCTTTTTGTGTTGCAATGGCTTCTGCTGTTTGGCTGTCTACATAGGCTTTACCTTCATTAATAAGCAATAGGGCCCAATCGTATAATTGTTGAAAATAATCAGAGGCGTAACACTCCTTGTCCCACTCAAATCCGAGCCAAGAGACGTCTTTTTTAATAGCGTCTACATACTCCTGCTCTTCTTTTGCTGGATTGGTGTCGTCAAAACGCAGGTTCACTGGAGCGCTGTAACGATTGCCAAGGCCAAAATTTAAACAAATAGAACTAGCGTGACCCATATGCAAGTAACCGTTTGGTTCAGGGGGAAATCTAAAACGAAGTTGGTCTTTTGTAAAACCATTCGCAAGGTCGTCTTCTATAATATGCTCAATAAAATTGAGGGGTTTTTCTGCTTCGTTCATGTGAAATAATTCTGTGACAAAAATAGGAAATTAGCCGCTATAAATCATTTGTTTTTATAGCTATACTGCTATCTTTGAAAATATGGGAATGATCTATTTAAAAAACATAAAGGTATATGCCTACCATGGTTGTTTGGCAGAAGAAACCTTAATAGGAAGTGATTATTTGGTACAGCTAAAAGTTTGGGCAGACCTTAAAAAATCTACCACTTCAGATCAATTAGAAGATACGGTAGATTATGTGTTGCTTAACGCTATTGTAAAAAAAGAAATGGCAAGCCCCTCAAAATTACTAGAACATGTAGCCCAAAGAATCATAAACAGCATATTTAAACAGGCTAACTTAGTAGATGAAGTGGAGTTATCAGTAGCTAAAATAAACCCTCCAATAGGTGGTGATGTGGCAGCTGTTTCTGTAATACTTAGAGAAAAAAGAGTCTAGTATAGGTTTATTAAAATAATAAAAAGCACTACATTTGCCTCCTGAATAAGGCATCGTGGCCGAGTGGCTAGGCAGAGCTCTGCAAAAGCTTGTACAGCAGTTCGAATCTGCTCGATGCCTCATGAATAAAAACCCATCCTAGGATGGGTTTTTTTATGCTATAATTTCAATGCCTTTATCAATATTGAGTGAAGATTTAGGTAAAAAACCCTTTACACACAATATAATTCCTGAAAGGATTAAAATAGCGCCTATCACCTTTTTTACATAATGAACCCTTCTAGGGGTTAACTTGTTTTTTAATTGTTTGGCTAATATTATTTTTACGAGATCCGTTACAAAATAAGCCCCAATCATTGTGGAGAAGAATAAAGTCATTCGCTGAGGGTCATTGTTTAAATTTGGGCCAATAATAATAATAACACCCAACCAAAAAACCAATACACCAATATTGATGAAATTCAACAAAAAACCCTTTACAAACAAACCTACATAATGGCTCTTTGTAACCTTAACTGGTGATTC
>Ga0209308_10003976_pt1 | contig 11927 bp, 9 predicted proteins | sample COGITO_mtgs_1204_3_FD_184806 | JGI IMG/M metagenome (GOLD analysis project Ga0209308, IMG submission 184806) | Pelagic marine microbial communities from North Sea - COGITO_mtgs_120405 (SPAdes) (version 2) | ecosystem: Environmental > Aquatic > Marine > Epipelagic ...
GTGATCCTCGAGCGCTTCTACTTTAACTTCGAGAGCGCGCGTCTTTTCCTTCTCGGCTTGGAGTTGATCGTCTATGACACGTACCTTTTCCTTCTCGGCTTGGAGTTGGCGATCCACCTCTTGCAGCGCAGCTGTGGCGACCGTCCAGATAGCATCTTTTTGGACGAAGACAAAATCATCAACCCGTTGACCATACACAAACAGTTGGGTCCATTTGGAGAGGTCTTCCTCGATCCGTAACGATTTATCATCTATTACCTCTGTGATATTGATTAAATGTTCTGTATCATCCTTATCAAATACCTTCAAGACCATCGCATTACTCTCGAGGGTAGACGTATCGAAGTTGGTAAAGGTGAGTACATTTGATTCGGATACGTTCACCAGCTCGTATATATTTGGAATGCATTCCGTTTGTAATTGTGTGGCGTACGGCAGGGTTTCACGAACCTCTTGGGCGATAAAACCCCATACGGGTTCGGTACCACGTCTAATCAAGTCTTTATATTTATACCGTTTAGGTTTGAGAAGTCTTAATGTCTCTAAAGCTGATTCGTCTTCGACATCGACTATTTCTTTCTTGATTCTCGAATCCGACGCATTGATAGTACCTGCAATCGAAACAAAGTACGAACCACATATTATCGAATGGGTCGCGTATATACTCGTCGTACCACTCCAGGCTCCCGTGTTTATTATCAGATTACCTCTTGGCAAACCAGCTCCATCCGTATAATAATCACCGAATTGGAAAGCCGCTCGATCTGAACTGTTGATATTGGGATTACTACCACCTGACACGTGTAAGTTAACGGTAGGATTTGAGACTCCGACGCCGACGTTGCCACCATTTAAAATCGTAAAAACTTCATCACCACTTGGGTCATCTACGGTAATACGTGGTGTGCCACTACTATTCGATTTTATCCTATGCTGGAAACCATGCGTATTCCAACTCGTAGTTGCACCTGTATAATTCGGTGTCCCTGCGATGAGGTATGGTGCATCTTGATTACTACCATACGATACTACTGGTGCTATGATTGCTCCACGTACATCAAGTTTTCCCAGTGGACTGGCTGTCCCCACCCCAACCCTATTATTTGTGGTATCCACGTGGAAGGTGTTCGTATCCACCGTGACGTCCCCGCTCGCGACCAACGAAGTTCCCGTGTTGGTGAGGGTGAGCGTGCTCGGGGTCGAAGCGCCGAGGGAGGTGATCGCTTCTAAGGTGTGCCGAGCGGCGACGTTGACCACGCCCATGTTGAGGACGCCTCCGACCGATATGTCGGAGGTCACGTACGCGTTCCCGGTGATGTAAAGATTCGAACTGGGCGGGTCGGTTCCCGTGATGCCTATGCCGAGGCTGGAGTTGACCACGTCCAGTGCGATGTTCGATGTGGCGCCGACGAAGGTCGCCTTGTTGGTACCCTGAAAGTTAAGGAGGCCGTTGGAGGCCATACTACTATATCAGTTGGATAAATATTTTACCGAAAATGAATTATAATTGTCCGCGTTAAACACACTGGAGTTCGTCAACCTTACATCTATATATTCTCCCACCGCGAAATAATAGAAAAATTGAATAGTTCCAGCGTTTCTAAACTGCCTATCCGAGTTATCCCAAAGTCTTGGAAGATGGTTTGGCCAACCATTTGTTCCAGGCGCATCACCATTTCTATATATTTTTGCGTGAAAATCAACAGTAGAAGCTGTTCCACCCCTGAAAAATATTTCATAGTATCCACTTATCGGAAATGTACATCTTCCATTCGAGATATCATATGCACCTCCCTTGTTTACCGTCGTGTTACTGAATATGATAACCGTACCCCCAGTCGAACCAGTTACAGTAGCATTCGATCCATTTCCAGCATACGCTGTAAAAAATACCGGGCAGCCACCACGTATATCTCCATTCACATCTAATTTGTAATCCGGAGTCGCCGTGCCGATGCCAACCCTATTATTGTTCGTATCAATTTTGAGTGTATTGGTATCAAAAGTCGCGTCGCCGGTCACGGTCAACTCCTTCCCCACCTGGACGTTCCCGGTGGTCACCAGGGAAGTTTCGGCGTTCTGAAACTCGATCGTGTGCGGCGTCGTGTTCCCCGTCGCGGTTATGGCCGACAGCGCGTGCTGCGCCTCGACGGTGACGGTTCCCATCACGAGCGTGCCGCCGAGTTCCATGTTCGTGCTGACGTGGCAGTTCCCGACCACGTGGAGGTTCGCGTCTGGACTATCGACCCCGACCCCGATTTTTCCTGTGGTCGTGTCGATGACCGCGTTGGGTGCGGCGCCCACACCCTCGAAGGTGACCTTGTTGACGTTCGTGAAGTTGAGGTTGCCGTTGGTCGCCATTTCTATTATGTGAGGAGAGTATTTTTAGCCGCAATGATACGTACACCCGACAAAAGCTGCCTTGTGAACGGCGCTCGCTTCATCCGTGATGACACCATTCGCATCGAGGTACCTAATTTTATAGGCTTTTTCGCTTTCTGTTGGATGGTCTTCCCACTGGATTTGGTCGTGTTCGTCAAGAACGTTCTCCCCGTCTTGATCCTTCTTGATCATTTGGACGGGTTGGGTCGCGGGGTCAAAATCACAATCCATCGTGATTTTGGCAACCGTGTAGTTGTGGAGTATGTCGTCATCCTGCTTTTGACCGTAGCCCTTAACTGTGGAAGTCGTGATGTAATCACCCGATTCGAGAGACCCGTTGGTGTTAACGACCCAAATAGCACCTTCGCCGACGGAGTTGATGAAGACGCGGGTATCACCTTTTTCTTTTTCTGAGACAGATACCCAATTTCCATATTCTTCTTCGCGCTTTTCTGGATCTTCCGATGTCGAAATTACGCCGAAACATTTTTTATCTTTGGTGGTAACTGATAAAGATACAAGAGGAAGAGATTCGTTAACGGTAATAGCATTCGAACCCGCCTCGATACCTCCACTCATTTTGATATACTTGTTTTGGTCCGCAGAGACGATGAGACCTTCGAGATTTTCAGCCTCGGTGAAAGGTGTGTCCTTAATAAATGTTCTATGTTGACCGGTAAAGTTTAGTTGACTATTCCCAGCACCATGATTAAGATATCCTTGTGCGCCACCTCTGTATGAAAATACGAAATTTGGATCTGTGTTTGTAGACATACCTAAATCCCACCAGTTTGTTGCGGGTGCTTGTTGAATAAAACGCAATCCCGCACCAGCAGTAACGTTCCCGCTTCCCATTTTCAGATTGAATGGTGCAAGTATTTGCCCGGTATTTGAAATAATTAACGCACTCGCATTGTTAGAACCTGCGCTAATATAGTTAATATGGAAACAATCATCAGTATCATCACCTCTTATTCTCCAACCATAATTAGAATGATGATGTATAAGTTTAATACCCTGTGCGTACGCACTACCACCGTCACTCGCGATGGTTAAATATGTGTCACTCGTTTTATCAGTGGTATTACCAATCTGTAAATCTGTGCTTGGACTCGTCGTTCCGATACCGACCCTATTATTCGCGGCATCCACGTGGAAGGTGGTCGTGTCCACCGTGACATCCCCACTGAAGGTTGCCGCGCCAAACGTCGTTGGCACGATCGCGGCGCTTCCATTGAATGAAACCCCGCCGATAGTTCGGGGTGTGGTGAGAGTCGCGGCCGACCCCGACCAGGTTCCACCGGTGAGCGTCTCCGTCCCATCCGTGAAACTCACTGCCTGCACGGCTCCCGAAGCTACGAGCGACGTCCCCGTGTTGGTGAGCAAAACGGTGTCCGCGGAGGTATTCGATAGGGCGGTCACGGCGCCGAGACCGTGTGTCGCCGCAGCAGAGATAGTGTTGATGGTTAAATTTCCACCCACGCTCAGGTCCGTGCTCACGTGTGCGTTCCCCGTGACTTCGAGTTTGGCGGAGGGAGTTGTTCCGCCGACGCCTACGTTTCCCAACGTGTAGCTCAGAGCCGTGGGACCCGATTCGATGGTCCACGGCGTGCTCACGAAGGGATTGCCATCTTCACGTAAGGTCCCAGTAAAATTTATGTCACCAACAACATCTAGTGTGTGTAGCGGGTCTGCGATACCGATACCCACGTTTCCATCGCTGTAGTGGATCTTGGGGCCGGTCACAGTTGTCCATTGACTGAGGGTCCCGTTGATCGCCGAGGATGGGATCCCGGTCAAGAGGGCACCATCTCCATCGAAGGCGGTCGCCTTCACCGTGCCGTTGACATCTAGGGCTGTCGTCGGTGTGTTGGTCAAAACCCCGACCTTCGAGGCGTTGGTATCGACGAAAAGGTCATGGTTGGTCGTCCCAACTTCGATGTTCGAGGTTGTGGTGAACGCCGTGTGTTGATGTAAAAACTGAATCGTCGACCCGGTGGATGTGGTCGTGACGATCTCCAATTGCCCCAACTTTAAACCGTCGGCGTGAACGTTGCCGTACACTCTCAGATGAGCATCGTTGACGTCGAGGAATGCGTCCTCTGGGGCGCTGAGCGACATGTTCTACTATTATATAAGATATCTTATTATCACGATTCCCGAACGAGCAGTACTATGTTAGGAGTTCGATATGAACAGATCCGTCAGCGTCGGTATGATTACCTGAAAAGGTCGGGTTTGTAACAGTGATACCACCCGTTCCAGAAGGCATGATATAGGATGTACCACCTTGTGAATTATCACTACCAGTGGAGTCGTATGGCGTTGCTCCAATGGCAGTACGCCCACCAGAAGCTCCTCCACCACCACCAGGAACATGTAAACCACCTCCACCACCACCACCGAAACCACCAACAGATGCATAACCAGAGGTATACCCATAATTCCCACCTGCAGCCCCATTGGTTGGTGATAGACCCTCACTATTATTAGTACCAGTCCCGTTACCTGTCCATCCCGCCCCACCACCGTCACCATAGTTCCAACCATTACCGGCACCACCACCACCTAAAGTACCCTGTGACGACCCATCAGCACTTCCAACGGTATGGTTAGTATTTGATCTCTCCGCTCCAGCACCGCCACCAGCAACCATATATACCTGATCGTTCGCAGTGGTGAAGTTTTCCTTCAGAATCCATGTCGCACCTCCACCACCAGCGCTGGTGATGGATTTTTGCGCACCTGTCGGATACTCGCCGGCTTGTCCCACGATAATGACTATTTTCGTTCCACTTGTGAAAGCAATGTCTGCCATGATGTGCGCGCCGTTCCCGGGAGAGTTGTTATAGGTCCCGAGCCCATCAGTTCTCCCACCTTGTGCCCCCTTTGCAGTGATACGGTACGTCCCCGTTTTTGGAATGGTCCAGAGCTGGAACCCCTGCTTCCCTGACACTTCATTAAACCAGTCAGGATTTTGCTCCCATATCTCCGAAGCATACTCTGTTTTCATTTCGTTGAATGTAGGTCCGTATCGTACATCACCAGCAGCCCGTGTGAATGTGTGTGGTGAGGTAAACTCATAAAGTGGAGTGACGAGAACCACTGGAAACCAATCTGTAGTATACGTTTCGAGTGTAGATTTTGTAGTGTTATACCGGATCATACCCAATACTCCAGTCGTCGGTCTCTGTTCCGTCGTACCAACTGGGACGATTATAGCACCTGTTCCAGAAGTTCCCACAAACCCACTCACCGCCACATTCGCACTCGCGACGAGTTCCTCGGTGACCGTGAGATCTTTCGAAACCACCACGTTCCCGGTGACCGCGAGTTCTCCACCTACGGCGACGTTCGAGACGGTCGATAGACCCGTGGTCACGTTATTTAACTCCACCGTATCCGTGGTCACGTTAGATTCGGCCGTCACATCGTCGAGGCCGTACGAAGGCACGATCTCGAATTGGCCGAGTGTGACTTGATTACAAGCGACGTTCCCGTCGATCACCAGAACGTTCGAGCCGGCATCCTCCACGTAGATATTCGAACCCACGCTTAGGGTATGTTGAGGGTTGGTATTGGCGATACCCACATTACCAGTGCTGTAGTGGATCTGAGTGGTCCCGCTGATTTCGGTCCACACACCCCCACCACTTCCACTTCCACCTCCACCGAAGGTTTGTACCACCCCACCCTTACGTATATCCCCCGTGAAGTTGATATCTCCGAGAACATCGAGGGTGTACACCGGCGGTTGGGTAGATCCCACTCTGACACTCCCCGTATCGTAATATATGTCGTTCCCCGTCGTAACCCATTGACTACTGGTAATATTGTTGATATTCGACCCGTCACCGTACAGGTACGTCGCCCGTAAATCTCCGATGACATCCAGCGCCTTACCCGCGGCCGGGGTAGTCGTGCCCACACCCACCTGCCCCGTGGAAACGTCCACGAAAAATTTGTCTGTGCCGACAGTGAGATCACCACCCACCGTGAGAGTCGTCGAAAAAGCGCCCGTACCCGTGACATCGAGCGTGGAGTTAGGGTTTTGGTTTCCTATACCTACGTTTCCCAGATCGTAATAGATTTCGTTCGTGTTCACATCTGTCCATTGACTGAGCGTCCCGTTAATAGCCGATGATGGAATGTTCACGAGGGCCGACCCGTCGCCGTGGATGGACGTCGCGAGAAGTCGCCCCGAGACGATGATTTCAGCTTCCGTCGAAACCACCGAGGGGGTACCCGCCAAACTTCCCATCGTCGAGGGGTGATTGACACAGTAATAAAAGAGGTTCGAGGGTGCACCCACAGAAACCTTGAAGGTCGTCTTTGCACCCGCCTGTCCCGGCGTTCCCACACTCGTCACGCCCGTAGAATACGGTGTACCGCCGTTGACGGCTTCAGAGAACGCGATCGGGTGACCGCTGTTTGACACGTGTGATTGGTCGAAAATATACGTCTGGTTTTCGTGGAAGGTAAGCGCGGGACGACTGACCCCGTCTATCTGGAAAACACCCCCGACCACTTCGACCACGAACGTTTTCGTCGCGCCGAAAGTAGCCACCTTCTGGTCCATCACGATCCCTGACCCGACCCTCAGATCACTGTGGACGTAGGTGTTCCCGTTTACGTGAAGGTTCGCTAAGGGGTTGGTGGTGTTCAGACCCACCTGGTTATTTGCAGTGTCCACCAAAAGGTGACCCGAACCGACTTTCAGGTTGTTATTCACCTGGACCTTGCCGCTGAATGTCTGGATGTTTATGTCCGACATTCTTATACAACTACCTTAGAAATATTTGATTCGATTATTTGCATCCTCGCCTCTATGTTGAGGAGCTTAATCTTCGCGACGTCCAGTTCAGTCTGCGTGTTCCGAAGCTGGGTACGCGTCGTCTCGTGGAGGGTGCGTTCCTCGACTAGTTCGGTTCGTGTGGTTTGAAGGTCCGCTTTGGTCTCGGAGAGGTCCGCTTTCAGTTCTGTTTTGGTCTCGGAGAGGAGGTCCTTCAGCTCTGTTTGTTTGGTTTGGAGGTCGGAGTGGGTGTGCTCTTGGAAAGGGTGAGTGTGTGGCTCAAGTGAATGTGTATGGGTTTTGAGTTCTTCTTCGAGCCTTTTCACTCGGGTATTTTCGTCAACACCTTCGACGATTTTAACTTGTGGAGGTTCGGGCCAAACCGGTGTTTCGAGGGAGGGAAGGTCTCGAAGCGCCTGGCGGTACGCGACCCATTCGTCTCCATTTTCGAGGGTAACATCACCAACCTGGGTCCAATCGGTAGATTTCAAAAGGTAATCTCTGAGAAGTCGCAGTGAATCGGTCGTGCTCTCCATCTTAGTATGGGAACTTATATTTTTTATTCCTCTCGGCCGCTGATAAAATCGGAGACGCCAAAACTATTTCATCTTTCGTACCAGAAATGGTCTTTCCGTCATCGATCAAACGCTGCACTTCCTGTTGAAATATTTCGTCGATCAACATGTTAGCTCTGTGGTGTACCCAATTTTCGAACCAGGCGTTGATATCTTCTATTTCGGTCTCGAGGGCTTTCTTCTGCGCGTCAGAAATCGTAGATTTTACGTCCATCATATAATACATCCAATTATTTTTTAAACGACTAAAATATTTAAAGTATCGCCACTGTTCATAGTTCCAGTACCTTCAGCGCTATGGATCACAACTTTTATCACATCTCCTGCATAGACTTTCCCGGACCAGGAAAGGGCTATGGGTCTCCACCTATCACTATCGTTACCACTCCCGGTTGCCCACCTGTACCCCAAAACGTCATCGGTGATCTGAGTCGAGTTTCGACGTAGACCCATGTAAATAGCAGTTGTAGTATGACCCCCACGCATCGCGACCTTAAATAGAGCGTGATAATGAACGTGTGCTATACCGTCGTATGTTATAGTTACACTTCTCCATTGTGGATTAGTCTGAAAAGTACCACCGCTGTAGTTGTAGACTGCGTATTGTTTTGTGACGTACCCTCCGGTAGATGAGTATACACCACCTTTCGCGATATTTATCTGTCCAGGTTTCCAAAGTAGACTTTTATCGTCGTCATTTTGTAAACATATCAATATCCAATTCGATTGAGGTTTAAAATGTGAGCTTCTATAATCCACTACTATGAAGTTTGAATTTATTGAAGTCGAATGTGAAGAGCTACCGTGACCTTGACCTTTACTGATAACGTAATAAACGACTTCCCATCCACCGAGGGGAATACCACTCGACGTGCACGTTTTTGTCGTTATTGTGTCACTACCATTGTAAAAGGGGATGGTTCCACTCGTGGGACACGGAACATTTATATGACCATCTGTGTTGTAATAACTATTATCCACCGGCAACATAATGACGCGAGTGCCCCATTTCACGTACGATCCTGTCCACGTCACATCTCCGCCACCTGATAAGGTAAGCTGTGCCTCTAAGGAAGGTACGCGCATTTCACCTTCGACGTCTAAGGTGCAACCAGGGTCAGCTGTCCCGATGCCCACATTATCCGTCGTCACCGCCAAATGGATATTGGATGAACTCCCGTTCACCCAGCTCCCGCTGTCAGAGTTCACACCTGTGAGACCCGATCCGTTCCCGCTGAACCCACCCGTAGCCGTGATGGTTCCATTGTTCGCCAGCGTGATCCCGCTCCCGACCTTGACGTCTCCCGTCGCCACGTCGAGCGATGCCGATGGGGATGACGTGTTGATTCCGACCTGGTTCGTAGTCGTATCGACGAAGAAATGCGAAGTTCCGACGAGGAGGTTCCCGACCACCCTGTGAACGTTCGTGTCGCTCATCTATTAACTACCTACATATTTTCCAGCTTCCGTAGACGTGCCAACGCCGACCCGAAAAACTTTTCTATGGTTGACATCCGGTCATCTATCTTATTCAAGACGCTTTCGTCTAGGATTCGTTCGGAAACTTCGCGGATCGCCGAGAGGCACAGGTCCATCAACACATCTTCCCTGACGACGTGAAAGTCCCTGACCCCAACTCCGATGAGTGTATCCTCGCCGTCCACGAGGGACCGATCGACCGTGAAGTTTTGCGAGTCGACGATCTCTTTTACGGTAGCCTCTCCACCTACTCGAAAGGTGACCGCACAACCTTCTCTGAGAAGAGTGCACGGCGAATGGAGGTGCACGAGGAAATTGGATACATCGACTCCCGTGGTGACGTCGATGGTGCCGTGGACCACGTCGACCATACCCGGCCTGACTGCGCGAAGATCCTGAGCGGTTCGAACTTCTTGTACGACGGCGAGCGCGTCCACGACGCTCGGCGTCGAGGGGGTTACCCTCGCGTCTTTCATTGTTAGTTGGTACCTATATTTTTTTGTTCCAGTGCCGCCATGCGCGCCTCGAGGGAGATTATTTGATAGGTCTTCTCTTCGAGGTCGGTTTTGGCCTCGGCTAATTCGGTCAGTGTGGTTTGGAGATCTTCTTTTGTGGTTTGGAGGTCCGCCTCGAGTACGCTTTTGGTGGTTTGGAGGTCCGCCTCGAGTACGCTTTTGGTGGTTAGGAGGTCCGCTTTCAGTTCTGTTTTGATGTCACTCAATTCGGTCCGTATATTTTTTCCTTTGACTATCTTGACCTGTGGTGGCTCGGGCCAAATCGGTGTTTCTGGATCTTCTGTTGTAGAAGGAAGATCGCGTAGAGCCTGTCGGTATACCTCCCATTCAACTTCGTTTTCCAGACCGATATCGTTAGTTTGGCTCCAATCGGTTTCAGAAAGGGTGCTGTTCCGAGTGGTGCGAAGACGTTTCCAAGGTTCTTCTGCTTCGAGTTCTTGAAGTTTCATCTCAGCTTCTTCCTTTGTTGGTCGAGGCAAATGATCATTCTCATCCCAAACGATGGATTCATACGAATTCTCCATGAGTGTCCACATTCGACTCGAGTCTAAAGCTTTCAAGGCCTCGATGATGTGCATTATAATCGCGAAATATTTTATTATCCCCCGATTTCCATGAGTTGTATAGTAACAGGTTGATGTCCACCGTTACCTATATACATTGTACCCACTTGTGAATACATCCTGGCTCGTAAAGCATATTCTACTACACTCGTCGTACCAGGTGAGTCTACGAAACTTATTGGTATGTACGCGTGATGGTTTTGTATAACTGAATAATAATGTAGATCGTGATAACTACCACTTATACCGTATACTCTCGAGTATGTAGACCCAATCTTTCTCCAGATTTGACATCGTGCGCCATTAGAACTGCCATTCATCCCTGAAAAATAAGCAATAAATTTAAAGTTTACTAGTATTCTGCTTGATGTTTTTGTTGGTGTTATATTCCATTTTACACCAGTCTCGAGAGATTGTGGTATATCACCATTACTGTAACCACTGGTGGTATTCCAAAAAGATTGCATATACCTATCCCTTACCTGAACAACAGTTCCTGAACCGTATATCCTACCACCGACGTCTAATTTGGTTGCCGGAACGTCCTTCCCAATCCCGACACGCTTATTGGTTCCGTCTAGAGTTAAAACCGTGTCCGTACCATTGATAGCCAAGTGAGGATTCGCATCTAACGTACCAGAAGATAACCCGAAATCGAGAAACTCTTTTCTCGCCCCCCAATTTCCTTGATTAATTACAAATTTGCGATAATCACTCACGTTGCTGGGGTCATATGTCACGAATGATATGGTCGAACCGTGATTTTGATTCACTCGCGAAGAAGCGATCACCAAATCCGAGTACGCGGATGATAAGACGAGCTGGCTGCGCCCACCGTCTGTGTTCGGTCCGAGAAGTCCGGTAAATATACTGGTTGTATCATCGAATCGCTCGATGTTTACCCTTCCTCCCGCGACGTGTAACGTGGAGCTCGGACTTACGGTTCCCACACCCACATTACCACCGTGCGGTTGAAGTGCTAGGTTATACGTACCACTATTCGTATCGGGAACGGAATTCGTTACACCCGCATACACCTGCACGAAAGAAGTGTTCGTACTATCATCTCCTGTATTACCAAAAACAGTCTTAACATCACCACTCTGGTATGTGAACCCAGTATAATTACTCGTGGCAGGTAGGACTAAATGTAAAGGGCCATCCGGATCGACCACTCCGATGCCCACATTATCCGTCGACACCGCCAAATGGATATTCGACGAACTCCCGTTCACCCAGCTCCCGCTGTCCGAGTTCACACCTGTGAGACCCGACCCGTTCCCGCTGAACCCCGTAGCCGTGATGGTCCCATTGTTCGCGAGCGTGATCCCCGAACCTACTTTGACGTCTCCCCCCTGGACGTCGAGTGCGGCGCCCGGAGTTGAGGTGTTCACACCCACCTGGTTCGTAGTCGTATCGACGAAGAAATGTGAGGTTCCGACGAGGAGGTTCCCGACCACCCTGTGAACGTTCGTGTCGCTCATCTTAGTAGTTACCGAGAAATTAAGGCGGTTTCGAGAAATGCGATCCGCGCCTCGAGCTTCTGGTTCTGTTCATTGGTGGTCTGGAGTTGCGTTTTGACGGTTTGAAGGTCCTCGAGCGTGGCTTTGCTTTGGAGATC
>Ga0209308_10003991_pt1 | contig 11898 bp, 12 predicted proteins | sample COGITO_mtgs_1204_3_FD_184806 | JGI IMG/M metagenome (GOLD analysis project Ga0209308, IMG submission 184806) | Pelagic marine microbial communities from North Sea - COGITO_mtgs_120405 (SPAdes) (version 2) | ecosystem: Environmental > Aquatic > Marine > Epipelagic ...
TGACCGAAGCGGCGTTTGGGTATCAGAAGTTCGTTGACAACGTACTTCCCCGGATCCCGATGCGCCGCTGGGGCCAACCCGATGATTTCGGCGCGATCGCGATCTACTTGATGAGTGATGCTTCACGGTGGCACACCGGCGACGTCATCAAAATCGACGGCGGCTTCAGCATCTATTAACGACGACCAGACGAGACGAAGAAACAGGACGAGGAGACGAAAGCATGGCACACGTTGACCAGAACATCGTTGAGATGCCGGACGACGAATCGGTGGCCCTCATGCCGCCGTATCGGCGGCTGATCGACTGGATACAGACCGAGGTCGCCGGGCTGACCGACGAGCAACTCGACTTCGATGACCTCAGTCCTGAGAACGAGTGGATGTGGTGGTCGATCCGGCGGCAGGTATCCCATATTGGTTGGGACGCGCTGGTGTTCACCAGCCGACGGTGCGGCCGGTTGCTGTGGCCTGACGGTGAAGTTCCTGCGCCGATTGTGTGGGAAGACCACGTGATGTCGAAGGCCGGAGCCAAGTGGGATCGGGTGCTCGACGAAGACCTGTTCTGGGATATCCCTGACCTGATCGCCAAAGTGGAGGTCGGGATTAGTTGGCTTGAACGAGTTGTTGCCGAACAGCCAATCGAGATGCTACGAGCCGATCTAACCAGCGTGCGAGGGACAGCGTTTTGGGAGTACGCCATCACCACCTTGCCCCGAGGCGCTGGACCAGATCCTGCCCAAGCCGGGCACCTGCGTTATTCGCTCGAAGCATCTCTGTGGATGGTCTTCTACGAGATGCTGACCCATGTCCGCACCATCCAAAGGCTGAAACTGCACCAGGGTTTAGACGTGGCACAGAAGCTGCCCCGAGTGGGATATCTACGGCTGCCTCATTACTGGGGTGACACCAACGAAAACGGCCCAGGCATGGAACGCATCCCCATTGGCTGAATAGCTGAGGTCCTCCAATGGCCATCAGCCTGAGATAGACCGACCCACCGTCGGCCAGCAACGCCACCGTTCGTTGTGGTGAGCACACGCACTTCCATCGGGTTCGATGCCAACGTCATCTCGTGATATACGTGGTCTGCGCTGCGTGCCTTGGCAGGTGAGGCAACACGAGATCACCACATCGAGGAATGACCAATGGCTATCACCGAGGCAACACCAAGGATCGGGTCGGAACCCAAGTCGGGGACCGAGCGTTATGACAGTTTCATGGTCAGCACGCTCACGCCACACCTGGGGGCCCAGGTCGAGGGTCTCGATCTGTCGCAACCGCTCGATGCGCCACAACTGCATGACCTCCATCAGGCCTTCGCCGACTGGGGCGTTCTGGTGTTTCGAAACCAGCATCTCGACCGAGAGGCACACAAGGCGTTCGGCCGTTACTTCGGTGACCTACACGTGCATCCGATGAATTACTCCCGAAAGTCAGATCCCGAAATCCTTATAGTCAAGACCACCAAAGATTCGCCCTACACCGCTGGCGATGCGTGGCACACCGATGTCACGTGTGATGCAATCCCTCCCCTTGCATCTGCGCTCTACATCACCGAAACGCCCGAGGTCGGTGGCGGCGACACGTTGTTTGCCGACATGTACCTGGCGTATGAGCTGTTATCACCGGCAATGCAGCAGTTCCTCGAGGGCCTCACTGCCGTCCACGATGGTGGCGTGCCTTATGTCGGCGCCTACGGATCAACGCCTCCAGAGGGTGGGTATCCACGAAGTGAACATTCGGTCATCACGGTGCACCCAGTCACCGGCAAGAAGGTGCTCTACGTCAATAGCGGCTTCACATCCCACATCAAAGGGTTACGGCGGTGGGAAAGCCAGGCGCTGCTCGATGCACTTTTCGCGCATATCGCCACCACCCCGCGACTGCACTGTCGGGTGCAGTGGGAACCCAACACGCTCACCCTGTGGGACAACCGTTGCACCCAACACCACGCGGTCTGGGACTACCAACCACACAGCCGTTACGGCGAACGAGTGTCGGTGCTCGGCACCGAGCCACCGGCCGGACCCTGAGGCTCAGAAGAATCGGGCTGCCCGCACAAACAGCGACACGAGTTCTAGGCCCAGAGTCGGTTGCAGACGTTGAGCCACAGTTCGGTGGTGAGTTTGAGTGACTCGACGTCGATGCGTTCATTGTGACCGTGGAAACGGCTGCCGAATTCGGCAAAGGAGACCTTGTTGCTGAGCAGGCCGGCGCCATAGGCAGGCACACCCTTGGCTCGAAAGAAACGGGCGTCGGTTCCGCCTGTGACCATCGAAGGCACAACCCGAGCCGTCGGATACGCCATCTGTACCGAGTCGGTCAACGCTGACCACAACGGCGTGTCGGTGCTGGACATCGACGGCCCGTCGGGTGAGTCGAACAGCCGATTGATCTTCACCGACGGCAGCAGATCCTCGCCGATGATGGCCCGCAGATGGCGATCAGCATCGTCTTGTGTCTCGCTGGGCAGCACCCGAATGTCGACGTACAGGTCTGCCCGGTCGGGGACCGTGTTGGCTTTCTCGCCGCTGTTCACCATGTTGGGGCTGAACGACATTTGGCAGCACGAATGCAGATTGCTTGCGGTGCCCCGAGGCAGGCTGGCCAGCGCAGCGTCGACCTGATCTGGATCAAGGAGCTTGTCCTCCATCTCGGCACCCAGGCCAAGCGCCCGCACCCGTTCGCGGAACATGTCGTCGAGTTTGGGTGCGATCTCGTACTCGGTCATACGAGTCACGATCTTGGCCGCCTTCACCAGCGCGTTGTCACTGCGGTATGGCCGAGACCCATGGCCGGGCTCGCCGCTGATTTCGAGATGACGGAAGGCACCCTTCTTCTCCCCCGTGGTCATCATCACCGTGGTGCCATCGGCGGTCGAGGTGGTGATCCCGCCGTTCTCGGTGAGCACGTAGTCGCACTTGATCGCATCCCAGTGATTGTCGACGATCTCCTTTGCTCCCAGGGCACCGCCCGCCTCTTCGTCGGCGACAGCAAAATAGATCAGGTCGCCCGGATAACGCTTGCCTGAGCGAACGATCTCCCGGAATGCAACCATCATCGAAGACGTGAGGTTCAACATGTCGACGGCGCCCCGACCCCATACCTCTGGGGTGCCATCGTCGGCCGTGATCAGCTCACCGCCGAACGGGTCATGCATCCAGCCATCGGGGCTGACCGGCACCACGTCGGTGTGGCCCATCAGGCACAACGAAGGAGCGTTCGGATCTGTGCCTTCGTAACGAGCGATCATCGATGAACGCCCCGGCGCAGGCTCGATGACCTCGAAGTCAACACCGATTCCTTCAAGCTCATCGCGTAGCAGCCGAGCGTTTCGGTCCTCGTTGCCCGATTCGGGTGTGCCGTGGTTGACGCACTGATTCCTGATCATCTGCTGCAGCAACTCGACAGTCTCTTGTGTCAGTACGTCGATCGATTTTCCCACAGCAGGCTCCTGTTCGTTTCCCACCAGCATGTCATGACGCGCCGTCCGAGACATGCCAGTGCTTCTTCGCCTCGCGTCGCTTCCCGCCCCTACGGGCGTTGTGGTTCGCTTCTCCAATTCCGAAGAGGCATTTCGAATAGGGTACGGACATGAAACCGCTCGATGGAATCCGCGTACTTGAATTCTCCACCATGATCACTGCGTCGTTTGCGGCGATGATGTTGGCAGATCAAGGTGCCGAAGTCATCAAGGTGGAACCGCTCGAACTCGGTGACCCTATGCGATACCTGGGTTCGGCCAAGGGAGGATTCTCGGCGCTGTTTGCCAACTGCAACCGAGGTAAACGATCGTTGTCCGTAGACCTGAAGAGCGATGCGGGTCGCGAGATCATCGAGAACCTTGCTGCCGAAAGCGACGTCGTTTTGACCAACTACCGGCCAGGGGTCATGGATGGAATCGGCCTGGGCAGCGAACACCTGCGTTCGTTAAACCCCGCGCTCATCTATGCCGGTGTGTCTGGATTCGGCACCGAGGGGCCACATCGTGATGCCCCTGCCTATGACCCGATAATCCAAGCCCAAACCGGGTTCGCCGCCGTCCAGGGGCAGGGCAAGGGTGCCCCCGAGTTCATGCAGAGCCTGATGTGCGACAAGGTCACGGCCTACACCGCCTGCCAAGCCGTAACCACGGCGTTGTACGTGCGAGAGAAGACTGGCGAGGGCCAACACATCGACCTGTCGATGCTCGACTCGGCTTTGTATTTTCTGTTCCCTGACGGTTTTATGCACCACACCTTGCTCGACGAGGACGCCGAGCACAAGGCACCATTGAGCGAGCTGCTTTACGAAATCGCTGGCACTATCGACGGCGGTGTGACCGTGTCAGCGGCAACCCCAGGCCAACAGGTGGGGTTGCTAACCGCTATCGACCGACTGGAGTTGTTCGCCGATGAGCGGTTCAACACCATCGACAAGATCATGGCAAACGTCGATGCCTTCCGCCTCGAGATCAGAGCGGGCATCGCCTCGTTCTCGACCGAGGATCTTCTCGGCAAGCTGCACGAGAACGATGTTCCAGCTGCGCGCCCGCTCGATTACCACGAGGTGCTTGCCCATCCACAATATGAGGCGAATGACAGTACCGACGTGGACACCCATCCTCGTCTGGGTTCCATGGTGCGAGTCAAGCCGCCGGCGCGTTTCGGTGGGGATCGTTTGCAGCCAGCGTCGCACAGCCCAGCGCACGGCGAACACACCTTCGAGGTGCTTCAGTCACTCGGTCGAACCGATCAAGAGATTGCCAACTTGATCGAACAAGGCATCGTTCAGCAGCCCAAAGACTGAACCACACGGCTGCAGGGGGCTCTAGCCCAACGTTGGTCGGGGGAACTGGGGTGAGAGAATCACTGCTCCAATCGCGGCGATCACTCCCACCGATGCGACGACCAGCCACATCGTTGGGTAACCCGCTGAGTCGATGATCCGACCGGTCACGATCGGGGCACTAAAGACGCCGACGTACACACCAGTCTGCGTCAGCCCAGTGGCCGCTGCGGCGTTGCGCCGGTTGGCGGTCACGATTGCGTAGTTCGTGGCCACCGGCCATATCCATCCCCCACCAAACGCCAGGATCGACGCAGCCACATGAAGTGCTGGCAGCCGCACTGCTGCGAGTGCAAAGCCAGCGATACCGACGATGTAGAGCAACGCTGCCGCTCGGAACGGCGGGGTATGGCTGGCGTCTATGCGGCTGCCGATCAGCAATCGCACCGCAATACCGGTACCTGCGGCCGCGCTGATGACCACGCCGGCAACTCCCTCGGAAAGACCGGCATCAACCCCCGATGAAACCGTCCACGCATTGATCGCCCCTGACGTGAACGCAAACAGGAACACCACCACGGTAGCCCCGTACAACGCGGGCGTTGGCGACTGACCAGCGCTCACTGCCCGCACTTCAGGCGTCGTGGTGACAGGCGTAGATATCGCTGGCATGACGAAACTGCGGACCTGGGTGATCGCAGCTGCAGCCATGGCAGCCCCCACGACATAGGACCATCGCCAGCCAAGTGTGAGCGCAACGACTGGCACCGCCAACCCGCCAATCATCGCCGAACCAGGCATGGCCGCTTGTTTCGTGGCAATGGCCAGACCCAGTCGTGGCAGCGACGCCTGCGTCAACGCAAGGTTCACTGCCGATTGGACACCCGAATTAGCCACTCCCGCCAGTGCGAGCATTGCGAGCATCTGCCCGAAACTGGATACGAGCAATGCAATCGTGAGCTGTATCGCCATGGTCGCAGCGAGACCAATCAAGAGCTGACGCCGTGGACCGAGCCGTTGCGCCAGCCTGCCCAGCGGCAGTGACGTAACTGCAGCACCGATGAAGAACGAACCGAGCGCCCAACCGTAGGTGCCTTCGGAGACATCGAAATCGGCGCTCGCTTGTACGGCAAGCGCTCCACTGGCAAGACCGGGGAACACGCTGGCGATGGTTGCGAGTGAAACTGCGGCGATGAGGCGCGAAGGATTCGGCGGACTCGACTCACTCACGTGAGCAAGCTACAGCCGGTCTCGACAAACCCAGCACGGAACAAACCACCCGGAGCAACTTGTTCAGCCGTCTAGCACCTGGTTCTGGCCGAGCCACCGTGTTTCATCGGGTACGTTTGTGGCCAGCGACCAAGGCAACACCAGTGGACCCAGCGGACCCAACATCACTCGACGAGGCAAAGGAGCTTCTGTACGGACTCCCGCTCAAGTCGTTCGTTGCTGAGCGCGATTTTTTAGTCAAACAGATCTGGGCGGCGGGTAATCGGGATCTGGCAAACGAAGTCAAGACACTGCGAAAACCCTCGATGGTTGCCGCCGAGGTAAACCACATCGTGCGGGCCGACCCGGAGGGCGTTGATCTCATCTTGCAGGCGGCGACGCTTTTGCGTGCCGCTCAAACCGGTGCACTTGAGGGTTCGACCATCGATGCATCGGAACTCCAACAACAGTATCGAGCTGCGATCCGGGGGCTTTCACAGTCCGCGCCGACACGACGAGCTGAAGTCCGAGCCGCACTTGAAGCCGCAACAATCGACGAGGCCTCACAGGACGATCTTCGATCCGGCTGCCTGGTCGTTGTCCCGACAACGGTGTCGGTGTTCGGAACCGCTCCTCCCTCGCCAGCAATTGCGCCAACATCGGCGACCGAGGAACCTTCACCGCCCGTCGATGAACTCGAGGCACGACGCGTCCGCCGCCGAGCTTCGAACGACAAAGACCAACCCCAAGCAGACGAAGAAGGAGCCGCGGAACAGGCTGCTGCCGAGAAGGAAGCAGCTACGGCGGAGAAACGGCGAGCGGCCGAGGCCGAGGCCGAGGCCGAGGCACAACGCAAACGAGCCGAGAAGGAACGGCAACGAAAACTCACTGCACTCAAGAGGGAACACAGCGAAGCGTTGGGGACCCACCTCGCTGCACTCAATGCCGAAGAGGTTGCGGCTGCCGAGGCCGCGCACGCTGACCAGGCTGTCGCGGATACTGCGCGTGAACAAGCGGCACTCGAGCAAGCGCTAGCAGTAGTGCAGGTCCAACGAGCTACAGCTGAAAAAGCTCGTGCCAACGCCGAGACCGCCAAGGCCAACGCCCACGAGCGGGCCGAACAGGCCGAAGCCAAAGTCGATGCGCTAGCCCAAATTATCGCTGCGTTCGAAATCGACTGATGCAACGGGGAGACTCGTTGAACACTGGGACGTGACTGAAGAAGTCGTCACTGCGGCCTCGTACGAAACGGTGTCGGGTCTACGTCCGTTGACCTGCCGCTAGCTTTGGTCACGTGCCCCTGCCCCGCCTCGTGGCCCGCGTAAACAAGCGGTACACAAACCGCTTCATCGAACCCATCGCGCGACGCTCGACTTCATGCTCATCCCGGTGCGCTAAGTTCAGCACCGATGTCGCCGGCTCGCAAAATTGCCTTTATCGGCTCACACTCCGTGCGCAAGACCAATGCCGTTCACTCGTTCGCTGGGGCGGTTGGGCGTAGCGGCCGCAGTGTTGAAGTCGGCCGCGAGGTCGTGCGTTTCAGCCCGCTTGGGCGTAACGAAGGAGCGACACCTGAAGCCCAGTTGTGGGCGATCATGGCGCAGATACAGCAAGAACTTGAGCTGCGCAACCAGGCCGACGTACTTGTGCTCGATCGAGCCGTTGTCGACAACTTTGCCTATTTTCTGCGGGTTACTCGGGGCGAGGATCCCTTCGACGTCAAGCCGCTTGTACAGAACTGGTCACAGACCTACGACCTCTTCGTGCGACTCCGCCCTGACGTGGCACTAAAGGCCGACGGCGTGCGCAGTACCAACGAGAAGTTCCGCAATGAGATCGAAAAGATCCTCGATCTGATCATCCCGCAGTACGTCGATCCAGATCGGCTCATCGAACTACGGGCCTCTGAGGTCACCGAAGGGTTCGATTGGGGCAACCTGTTGGAACGACTCTGTGGTCCGCTTGGCGACACGAAGCCCGAACCCAAACCGGTGACCTATGCACCCACCTTATGGGACTTCGACGATCAGGACTAGCGATCAGGACGAAGCGGTTGTGGTCATGTCGTCACATCGCTGACCCTGCGGCCTTCGTGCGGTCCACTTAACGCAACCGCAGCGTGTTACCTCGAAAGGTGGCGATCAGTCGGTCGTCAGATTCGGTGCGTATGGCTACGTCGTAGATGCCAGCTTTACCTCGCAGACTGTGTTCTACCGCAGTAGCCACGAGCACATCGCCTGTACTGGCAGCGTCGATGTAATCAATCGCAGCCCGGATCGCCATCGCAGTTCCCCCTCGGCTGTTGCCAGCATAAGACATGGCGACATCGGCCACTGTGAACAATACGCCGCCATGCAGCTGGCCCAGACTGCCCAGGTGCTGCTGGGCAACCGTCAATGCAACAATCGCGGTTCCCGCACCGGCTTCACGAAGCTCAATACCTAACTGCTGGGCAGCCGTGTCGGCATCATGCAGCGATTGCACGTGGCCAAAGCAGTCGTCATCGTTGGCAACATTGGTCATCCACCGCAGACTAGTGCCATGACCAGCGAGGAGCTGTTCGACGTCTACGTCCACGTCCACGTGTCAAGCTGGCGGTCATGACCTTCGACATGCTGGCATCCTTCCGGTCTGATCTACCTGCCGCAAGCGGCACATGGCAACCACCACCCGAGTACAGCTTCGTCGGTGGGCACAACGACGCTGCCAGCGTGCCTTTTAGCGGTCTCGCCGAAGCCCTCGTAAACGCGTTGCGCCGCGAAGGCTCAAACCTGGCCTACTACAACCTGGGCGGCTCGCCCCTCGGGTACCGGCCATTGCGTGAGTTCGTGGCCAGCCAACTTGGGGCCAGAGCCGGAATCCAAGGCGGCCCTGATCAAGTGCTCATGGTCTCAGGATCGTTGCAAGCGCTGGATCTCGTCAACAACGCCATGCTCACCCCGGGCGACACCGTTCTTGTCGAGCAGGCCACCTATGGAGGCATGGTGTCTCGTATCGAGCGCATGGGGGTAAACCACGTCGGTATTGAACTCGACAACGGCGGCATCGTCCTCGACCATCTGCGATCGGTCCTCGACGAGCTGCGGACGCAAGATATTTCGCCTCGTTACCTCTACACGATTCCCACCGTGCAAAATCCGACCGGATCCGTAATGCCTCTAGATCGACGTCGAGCGCTGCTGGGGCTTGCACGCGAATACTCATTGCCCATCTTCGAAGACGAGTGTTATGCGGACCTGACCTGGGGTTGCGAGCGACCGCTCTCACTGCGGGCTCTCGATGGTGATGGCGGTCAGGTCATCTACTGCGGGAGCTTCTCCAAGTCGATTGCTCCGGCGCTCCGTGTTGGCTACGTCATCGCCGACGAACCCGTTATTCGGCAACTGCTTGCGCTGAAGACCGATGCTGGAACCGGATCCCTCGAGCAGCTGGCTTTGGCCGAGTACTGCCCATCCAACTTCACCGAACATGTCGATCGGCTCATGTATACGTTGCGCACCAAGGCGGATGCCATGGTCGCAGCCGTCCGATCAGAGTTCGGCGACAACGTACAGGTGACCGAACCAATGGGTGGCATCTACGTGTGGCTCACTTTCCCCGCTGGCACCAACACCGACGCGCTGGCGCTCGCTGCGAATCAAGCCGGCATTGAGTTCAATCCGGGCTCTGGATGGTCGAGTGATCACGAGTGGGGCAAACGTCGATTGCGGCTGTGTTTTGGAGCACCCGATCTAGACACGATTCGCGGTGGCGTTGCTGCCCTTGCACAGGTGTACCGAGCGTCGCTCTGATGTGATCCGGCGTTAGGAGAAGAACGGGATCGCAATCGGGTACCGGTAAAGATCGCCCCGGTTCGCAGCAACTGCTCCCATGATCGAAAAGATCAGGTGCAGAAGAATCAGGATGGGTATGAGGAGGATCCCTATCACCACCAGAACAAGCAGGACCGATGCGACGAAGTAGATGACCAGGCTGATGTTCCAATTCATCAACTGCTTGCCATGATCATCGATGAACGGGCTTTCTTCCCTCTTGATCAACCACATAATCAACGGCACCAGGAAACCCACAAACAGTGAGCCCAAGTGCATGAACAGTGCATACGTCCGCTGCTCATTCGTTGTGATACCGCCGGATTGTGCGACTCCGCCGCCGGGCCCGAGCGGGGCAACATGATTCGTCCATTCGTAGCCGTCCCAATATCGCTGGCTCAACTGGTCAATAGGATACCAGCCGGGTGCGGCGCCGGCGCCGGTTGACGAATCGGCACCCGGTGACTGGTTGGGATACTGACTGGGATCAAACGAGCTCACTCTTGCACGCTAGCAACCGGAAGAACCCGCTTCGCAGGAACTACTGAGGCACGCTCCTTCACGGCGATGTTCGCAGCGACCAGGGATCCAGGTAAGTGCGGTGCTAAGTCCTGGCGACATGGTCGGTGAATACGCGTTGATGACCGGCGAACTCCGCACTGCGACGGCCACTAACCTGGATCCCCTCGCTGTTCTGCGGCTCGATCATCAACTATTTGCGTGGCTCCGACTTGAATCCGCCAAAGTTTGAGCGTTGACTGACAGCCTGGGGCATCTGGCTCCTAGAGCTATCGAACCGATGACGATCCCACGATGACCCCAGCGTTATGAGAACAGCGATATGAGAACAGCGATATGAGCCGGAGGCCAGCACTGCGGCCGCTCCATGGATCTATTGCTCCGGACCTCGTCCTTCAAGACGCCCAGGGAGATCTGTGGCGCCTAGCCGATCAACGAGGCAAACACGTGGTACTGATCTTCCATCGACACATCCATTGACTGCCGTGTACAGAACATGTGATCGCGGTCAGCGATCGTCTGGCCGACTTTGGTGCCGATGTTGAAATCGTCGTCGTAACCTTCACCGATCGCTCCCATCTTGGGACCTACCTCGAGCGATACCCGTCGCCGCTTCGTTTTCTGCTCGATCCGGATCGCGCCTCCTACAACACCTACGGACTTGGCCACGCGTCAACCGCCCGCATCTATGGCTGGTCCGTCTTGCGCCGGTACGTCGAGATCTTGTCCAGGCGAGGGATACAAGCGCTGCGTCGACCAACCGAAGACATACACCAGCTAGGTGGCGACTTCGTGATCGATCCCGACGGCGTACTTCGGTACGCTCGCTGGAGCACTAGCCCCGCTGATCGACCCGCAGTTGCTGCGCTCATCGCAGCATCTCGTGGAACTCCAGGTTCCACAACCTAGACACTCCACCACAGCAGGTGATAGGGAAAGCACATTTACGCCTTGTCAGCACAAAGTACGGATATTCTGCTCCCGATGTCTGCTCAGCCGCTCGACCGCAACAGCCCGCTCCCGCTCTGGGCCCAACTCGAGGCCGACCTTCAGCGCCGACTCGACAGCGGCGAATTCAACGACGGGCCATTTCCCACCGATCTCGCACTGACCAACGATTACGACGTCAGTCGCCATACCGTCCGCGAAGCAATCCGTCATCTCAATAAGACGGGCGTGCTGAAGCGAGAACGGGGCCGAGGCACGGTCGTCAATCGGTCCGAGTTCGAACAGTCGCTCGGCACCCTCTACAGCCTGTTCCAATCGGTTGAATCGACCGGTGTTGCGCAAACCAGCGAGGTCCTTGAACTTGGAATCGTTCACGATGCGCTGGCAGCATCACACCTGGAACTTGCCGAGAACGCTGACCTCATCCTCGTTTCCCGACTGCGCATGGCAGGCGGCGCGCCATTGGCCGTCGACCGGGCATGGCTGCCGAAAACCATCGCTGCACCATTGTTGAATGCCGACTGGACGCACACTGCGCTCTATGACGAGCTTCGAGCGATTGGTTCGCAGGTGCCGAACCAGGGCTGGGAACGTCTGAGCCCTATCGTCCCCAATGCCGCCGATCGGGCGCGGCTCGATAT
>Ga0209308_10003996_pt1 | contig 11887 bp, 10 predicted proteins | sample COGITO_mtgs_1204_3_FD_184806 | JGI IMG/M metagenome (GOLD analysis project Ga0209308, IMG submission 184806) | Pelagic marine microbial communities from North Sea - COGITO_mtgs_120405 (SPAdes) (version 2) | ecosystem: Environmental > Aquatic > Marine > Epipelagic ...
CGGCACACCCACGTGCAGCAGCCGAAAGCGGCGGCCCCCGCCAAAGCAGAGCAGGCTGAGCGGGACCAGCACACACCAGACGATCGCGCTCTCCTTTGACATGGTCGCCAGAAAAAGCAAAACTCCAACGGCAGCCATACCGGCCGCATTCAGCGGGCGTTCGCGGCGAACTGCAATCCACCAGGCGATGAAGACGAGGAGCAAGGCCAGCACCTCGTCGCGCCCCTTGATGTTTGCCACTGCTTCGGTATGGACCGGGTGGACAACAAAGAGCAAGGCGGTTGCGAACCCCGCAATCTGCGGACTCCGCAAGCGCTGCAAGGACCACAGTCGCTCGACAATCAAGAACAACAGGCAGCCTGTGAGCATGTAAAGCAGGACATTGATGCCATGACTCACGTGCGAATTGAGGCCGAACAACTGGGCCTCGAGGGCAAAGGTGATTAAGGACAACGGCCGGTACCTTCCGCCGACCACGTCGCCTTTGTACGAGTTGCCCAGAAAGCCCGCGAAGGTGTCCTCGCTTAGTAGCTTCCAGATGCCGCTGATGCCACTTTGCGTATAGGCATTGCGGTGGAGGACGATCTGGTCATCCATCGCGTAGTCATGGCCAAGGGTATTGGCGTACAGGGCGAAGGCCACGGCAGCAATTGTCGCCAGAGCCCAGACTCTAGATCGCTGTGGGTTGTTCTTATTCACCCGTACGCTTAGCGCTCCAAGGTCACCAGATAGGCCGCGATGTCACGGAGCTGCTCGTCGCTGATCTGATGTACTGCTTCGGCCATATTGAGCCCAGCAGTGTCATTGTCATCTACCGTGCGCAAGCCGTCGCGATAGTTCGCCGCCTGGCGGACGATGTATGAGCCGGGTAGTCCCACCAGAGGCGGTGCCTTCGCGACGCGTGAGCCGCTGCCGCCCGGATGGCAGCGATTGCAGTGCAACTCGAACAGGGCGCTGCCGACCTCGGCATTGCCCTCAACGTCTGGCTTACTGCGCTCATGCGGCAGGCGCGAGAGAAAGGTGACGAAGCCTCGCATTTCTACCATCGTATTGAGATTCCGTACTGCCTCGCGCATTGCCACTTCAGGGCCATTCTCCCGGCGAGAGCCACGTTTTCCGGTGGAGAACTCGGCCAGCTGCTTGGCGAGGTACCAGCGTGGCATGCCCGCGACCGGCGGTGCGCCGAATCCGGCATCGGCCTGGTGGCAGATTTGGCAGTCTGCGTACACCTTGTGAAAATCTGCAATGGAGCGAATCTCCGCGGCTTCCCGCGTTTCGCGTCGTTCTACCTGTTGGCAACCGGCGACGGTGATTACGATGGCCACCAGTGTGAGCAAGGCCTTCAGATTGAGACAAGGGTGGACTGGCCTACGCATTCAGCTCCAATGGTGGTATTGGTTTTGTTTTCTGAGAGAGAGGGAATACCATGCTGCGGATCTTTCTGTTCGCCATGATCGCAGGCGCAATCTGCGGCTGTGGTTCAAATCAGGCGTTGGAATCGGCGTTGCTCGCCGGAGAAGAGGTCGAGCCTGGCCGGTATAGCGCCTGTATGGCGTGCCATGGGCTGATCGCGCAGGGCGACCAAGAGAAAGGCGCGCCAGCCTTGTCGCAGTTGCCTGCGGACTACCTCGTGCTGCAGATGGCAAACATCCGCGATGGCATTCGCACCGCCGCTGGCTGTGCTGAGGCGTTGGCCGCACATGAGGTGGCCGACGAGCTTGCGGACCTCGCAAAAACCATCGGGTCCTACACGGCTGTCTGGCCGGCCCCCAGCCAGCGTGGCGGAAACGTGAAGAATGGGAAAAAGATCTTCAGTACCTGCCTGGCCTGTCATGCGCCGGACGGCAGCGGGTTCCCTGCTTTGGCCGCGCCGCCGCTTATCTATCAGCATGATTGGTACCTGCGGCACACGCTGCAGGAATTTCGGACTGGTGCCCGCGGGACGCATGAGCTTGATCGCAACGGCAAGCGGATGTCCGTGGGAATCGGCTCATTCGTGCCCAGCGATGCCGCCGTTGTCGATGTTGTCGCCTACATAAACTCACTCAAAGAGGACCACCAATGACCCAGCTCGACGCAGTCGTCCTTCAACCCTTCGGCGGTCCCGAGCGCAGCGAAGACGTCGTCCCGGTTCTCGATAATGTGCTGCGCGGGCGCGGCGTGCCGGAGTCGCGTAAACTCGAGGTAGCAGAACACTACCGGGAGCTGGGCGGGACCAGCCCGGCCAATGCCTGCAACCGGCGGTTTTCCGCCCATGTTGAGGCCGAACTGCGCCGCCGTGGGCGACCGCTGCGCCTGTTTCTGGGCAATCGTAATTGGCACCCGCTGTTGCCAGACACGCTTGCGCAGATGAGGGATTGCGGAGTTGGCAACGCCGCAGTCTTTGTCACTAGCGCCTTTAGCAGCTATTCCGGCTGTCGTCAATACCAAGGAGACCGAGAGCGAGCGACTGCGACCGTGGACGATGCGCCAGCGCTGCTGCCCACTGCCAAGTTCTTCAACCACCCCGGCTTCATCGAGGCAAATGCTGATCAGGTCCGGGCTGCCATAGCCTCGCTGCCCCCCGGCCCCATACCTACGCTGGTCTGCACGGCGCACAGTATTCCGTGCGTCATGGCCGATTCGTCGCCCTATGTCGAGCAGCTTCGTACTACAGCCCGGTTGCTGGCAGAGGCGGTGGGGTTGGCGCCAGCACCGCTGGCTTGGCAGAGTCTCAGCGGGCCGCCCGACCAGCCTTGGCTCGAGCCCGATGTCTGCGATCATGTGGACACGCTGGCTGCGCAGGGATGCGACCGCATCGTGGTCGCGCCCATTGGCTTTTTGACCGATCACGTCGAGGTGCTGTTCGATCTTGATGATGAACTTCGCGCGCATTGCGAACTCCGCAAGATCACGATGGCTCGCGCCAACACCGCCGGTACTCATCCGGCCATGATTCGCTTGACCGCAGACCTGATCGAAGAGGCTGCATGAACGCCTGCGTTTTGCGCCCCCAGTTGCTGTCCAGCGAGCCCGGGAGGCCCGCATCCACGCGGCGAATAAACGCCTTTTTCGAGTATTGATTTATTATCGATTAGATCCACGGAATAAAGAAAACCTATGGAACGGGGAGAAGGCAGCAGATGGCGAAGGAATTCCAGCTATATGGAGCGCGCTGGCAGAAAGGCCGGCGCGGCGAACTGCCAAGGCAAATCTATGATGCGTTCGTCAAGGAGATCGTGTCCGGTCGCTGGAGTGTAGGCGAGCGCTTGCCTACATATGAGCAGCTGCGTCGCGATACAGGGGCCAGTCGCACATCGATCGAGACAGCGCTGAATCGGCTGGATGAAACCGGCTTCATCACGCGTGTGAGTAAGAAAGGCATGTTTCTCAAGACTCTCCATCCTGGCCGGCATGCGCAGACTGGCACAGTGGCGGTGATTACTGGTACGCCTGGCGCGCGCAACGGAACCGAAATGGTACGTCGCACCGATTCGTTTGGCCTATTCGATATCGATACGATTCGGGGTGAAGCCCGAGAGATTGGGCTGAATGCGGTCCCCGTCTCCGTGAACAGCGACGCTGTGGAGATCACAGCGAGACTGGATGAGTTGTGTGCCGAGCCGGACTTCCACGGCATCATCTCGATGGTCTCAAAAAAGCGGATGAAGCACGTGGATACGAGGTTGGCGCCGATTGTCTACCTCGGCGTCGCGGACCTTAATTGCGCGCCCGCCGTGGTAGGAAGTCCTTATCGGGCGATGTGCTTGCTGACCGAGCATCTGGTGACAGCGGGACACCACAAGATTGGAGTCTTCATGCCGCCTAACTGGGCCTGCGAGGTCAGCGACCTGATGCTTCGGGGGCATCGCCAGGCGATGGCGGAGGCCGGGCTTGTCTGCCAGGAGGAGCCGATCGCGCTGTCCTCGGCGATCGAGCACTTGGACGTGGCCGCGGTGAAAGGTGTCTTGGGAGCGTGCTCGGACTGCACTGCATTCATTGGCGGCTCGATCGAGGTGACGAGGAAGATTGCGGAGACCGCAGATTTGTTGGAGATCGCGATTCCCGATCAGCTCAGTATCTGTTCGATGCAGGCAGGCGTGCTGCGGGAAGGCCGTAAGGACCCGGTGCTCGGCATTAGCTACGATTGGCACACGGTCATCACCACCTGCTTTGAGCTGCTGCTGAGCGAAGAGAAGCGCCGACATCTGTCGCGGCTCGTGATCAGCCCTGAGATTATCGACTCCGCATCGCTCAGCGTGCGGCAAGTTCAGTAGCGCTTAGGCCTCGCGCATCGGAAAGTAGACCGCGGTGACGAGGTCGTCCTCTGAGGTTTTGCCCTGGCAGGATTCGTAGATCTCGAACGGCGGGATCTTCTTCTGCAGGCCAAAGACCTTTGCCTACGAATGCATCATGCCGGCTGACCAGGCGTTGCCCAATTGCCGATAGAGCCCGGTTTGGCGGATGCAGTAGGCATTACAGGTTGGAACCTGCCCCGCGACAATTCCGGCCGCGGCTGCCGTGCCAGCTGGCATCTGCAAGCCGCATGTGTACTCGGTGGATTCCCTCACAGCATCAAACGTATGATAAATCGAAAAGGTCGGGCCAGTGGACTAAAAGGCCGCTTTGCTTTACATGGTCGATCAGCTTCTTGAAGTCTGCCTTCATGGCTGGGCCGGTATCCGCAATCATACATTTTTTGCGAATCCCGTGGTAGTGACAGCCCGCGAAGGTCTGGCGCTGGTCTAAGCACAGGATCGAGGGGATACTGCCGCGCTCGACTCAGTCATTCAGTATCAGCAGGCCGCGTTCGTAGTCTTTGCCGATCCAGGCAATCATCGACTTGGTCATTCAGAACATGAACTAGGGCAGAGAAGTGTTCGTCTACCAGTTGACGTCCAAGCCATTTTCGCCGGGCTTGAGGAGGGTTAAGTCCAGGTAGAGTTGCTCGGCGGGGGCTTCCGCGAGCAGTCTCACCTTGCCGGCGCCGAAGACCTGCCCTTCCCAGTCATAGCCGCTGCCGTCTTCCTCGTCGTTGAGTAGGCAGTCAGGTTCGGCGATCAACCATGGAGACCACTGGCGCCAGGTCTTGCATTCACGGATGGCAGCAACGACGGAATCCGTCGTGACCTGGACTGTGATTGATCTGGACAACTGAAAAATTTGGCATATCCGCTACGTGTACAGGCTTCACAGTTACAGTAGCAGCTAGACCGACCGCGTCTACTGTGTCGTAGCTTCGTAATCACTCAGGCCCTCTAAACCGTGCGCGACGACCTATACAGGCAATTGCAAGTCTCCTCAGAAGCAAGCTTCGGGGAAATCAAGAAGGCGTACTACCGCTGCGCCAAGGCCTGTCATCCAGACTTGCACTGCGGCAGCAGGCAAATGGAGGAGCAGTTTCTCCAGGTTGTCCATGCCTTCGATGTGCTATCGGACCCGCTGCAGCGAAGTGCCTACGACAAGTGGTGTGCGGAAGCCGCAAAACAAGGGAAGCAGTCGCTCAGTAATTTCCATGTGAAGCGCCCCTCCAGCATTATGGACAGCCCGGCAGACGACATCTTAGAAGAATTGATCGTTGGGAACCGGGTGCCCACCGGCAGCTCGCTTCAGACGCTGCTCACGGATCTGGAGGGAACGGAGTGGTTTATGACCTTTCGCGAGGGCAAGACTTACTTCTACAAGGGGAACTATGACGCGGCCTATCAGCTGTTTCGGCGCTGCACAGGGAAGTGTGGCGTGAACATTCTGTATCACTACTACATGGCTGAAGCCGCGATGAAGCTCGGTCGCTACCGGCGGGCGCACAAGCACTTTCAGCGGTGCTTGGATCTGGGGCAGGAGCGAGTGCCAATCCAGCGCTTGGAGCGGGTGCACCGTCGCATGGTCCGGCTGCGCGATAAGCGCCATGGGATCCTAGCAAAGGTCATCAATATGATCGCCGGGAAGCCCGAGCTTCCAGCCAAAGCAGGCACAGATGCCGTGATCGCCGAAACTAACCGTGCCATGGCTCGGTTGCTGCGGGAGGCCGAGAAAGAGGACCGCGAGAAAAACCAGAAGCGGTTGAGGTAGGCCCGCAGATGTTCGAAGATTTACAGGATTTTCTGGCGGTCATTAAGGTCGAATATGGCTTGGCCGATGCGACGGTCACGGCCTACAAGCGCGACCTGATTCAGTTTGCGGAGTTCGCACTCGACGTAGGCATTGGCGATTGGGACCAAGTGACACTCGACCATGTCTACGACTTTCTCGACCTCCTGCAGGAGCGCGAGCTCGCGGCCTCTTCGATTGCTCGTAAGCTCGTGGCAGTGAAGGTCTTTTTTCGCCACCTGCTACAGGAAAGGCGGGTCGAGCGCAACGTGACCGAGGTGATGGAAGGCCCGCGTCTGTGGCATACGTTGCCCGATCTGCTCAGTGAAGCCGATGTGCGTAAGCTGCTGCGGCTACGGGCACGGGCGACGGATCCGCTTCATCAGCGCGATCACACCATGCTCGAGTTGTTGTACGCCAGCGGGCTTCGGGTCAGCGAGTTGGTCGGCTTACGCGATGACGATGTTCGCTTTGATATGGGCGTGCTGCGGGTGACTGGAAAGGGCGATAAGACCCGGGTGGTGCCATTCGGGCAGCCTGCGCGCCGGGCGCTCGACATCTACCGGCGCAAGACCCGGCCGCAGCTTTTGAAGGGAGCGAACATCGCCACTTTATTCCTGTCCCGAAATGGGAGGCCGCTGACGCGTGAGCGCATTTGGGGGATCGTGCGGCAGATGGGCCGCGAGTCCGGAATTCGGGTCCACATTCACCCGCACATGCTGCGGCACTCCTTTGCCAGCCACTTGCTCAGCAACGGCGCCGACCTGCGCGTGATTCAGGAGATGCTCGGCCATGCGGATATCGCAACTACCCAGGTTTACACCCATGTCGAGCAGGATCGCTTGCTCTCGATTCACAAGCAGTTTCACCCTCGCGCCTGATAATTTTGCGAAGCGAGGCAGGCACTTTAGGTCAACAAATGAGACTTTGCGGAGGGCAGTGATACCGCGTCCGTCAGCTGGTTTGGGACTTGACGTCGCCTTGACTGCGAAAGGAAAAAGGCGACGGCCATATTCCAAAATCAGATCCACTTCGGCGCCGCTGTAGGCACAAGTGCCACACCAAGGTTGATTTGCCAGCCTGGCGAGCGCCAAGAACTGCAACCGCCGGAAAATGCCCGCAAAGCTCCCTCAATCGTTGTTCGAGTAGGCAGGAGGTGTCGACGTCTTACTATTCGTATCTTGAACCCAATCCTTAATCATAGGAGTTCAGCTCCCATCATTCGCGATTAGTTTGTGGGGGCGAAGTGGCCTGCTTCAGGCTGGCTTTTTCTTGGCCTTCTTCTTCTTGGGCTCTGGGCCTGGATCGTGGGGCACCTCGAACTCGGTGCGTAGCCGGTCGAGTTCCTGGTGCAGCTTGGCCCGGACGGTGGCGTACTCGGGGTTGTTGTAGAAGTTCCTGGTCTCGAGGGGGTCGGCCTTAAGATCGATCAGCTGCCACATGTCGACGTCTTTCTCGTAGAAGTGAATGAGCTTGTAGCGGGTGTCTACGACCGCGTAGTGTCGACGTACGTCGTGTGCACCGGGAAATTCGTAGTAGTGGAAATAGTGGGTCTTGCGCCAATCATTCGGGGTGCTGCCTTGTAAGAGAGGCATCAGGCTGCGTCCTTGCATGTCGCCTGGATCTGGGGCGCCGGCCAGCTGAAGAAAGGTCTGGGCAAAGTCTATCGGAGAGACAATGTCGCTGTTGTGGCTCCCGGGCTTGATGATGCCAGGCCAGCGGGCGACGAAGGGCGTGCGTAGGCTTTCTTCGTAGGCCCAGCGCTTGTCAAACCAGCCGTGCTCGCCGAGATAGAAGCCCTGGTCGGAGCTGTAGATAACGATGGTGTTTTCGGCCAAGCCTGCCTCTTCTAGATAGTCAAGGACGCGGCCAACAGCGTCGTCCACCGAGTCGATGCAGCGCAGGTAGTCCTTGACGTAGCGCTGATACTTCCACTGTAGGAGCTTCTTGCCCTCGAGTTTTGCTTCTTTGAAAGCCCTGTTCTTGGGATCGTAGGCAGCGCTCCAAGCTTTCATTTGTTCTGGGTTCAAGCGCGGGGGCGTGAGTTTGAGGTCTTTGGGGAACATGTGCCGCGAGATGGTCATGGTCTGGTTCATGGCCGGCGAGCCGAGACCTTCGTTTTCGGTAAACAGCGTGGGGGGCTCTGGGATGGTGACGTCGTCGTACTTGGTCAGGTACTTGGGGCCGGGCTGCCAGTTGCGGTGCGGTGCCTTGTGCTGGGTCATCAGCATGAAGGGTTTGTCGGGATCGCGCTCTTCTTTGAACCACTTGAGCGTGAGGTCGCTGATGATGTCGGTGGTGTAGCCGGTGTGGTTGACGGTGCCATCGGCGGTCAGCATCGGCGGGTTGTAGTAGGGGCCCTGGCCTTTGAGCACTTCGAAGTAGTCGAAGCCCTGAGGCTTGGATTTCAGGTGCCACTTTCCCACCACGGCGGTCTGGTAGCCGGCCTGCTGGAGGAGCTTTGGAAAGGTCTGCTGGTCGCCGTTGAAGGTGTTGTCATTGCGAATGAAGCCGTTGAGGTGGCTATATTTTCCAGTTTGGATGACGGCGCGCTGCGGACCACAGATGGAGTTGGTGACGTAGCATTGCTTGAAGAGGATGCCTTCGTTGGCAATGCGGTCAATGTTCGGGGTCCTGTTGATCTTGGACCCGTAGGCTGAGATGGCCTGATAGGCATGATCGTCTGAAAAGATGAAGACGATGTTAGGGCGCTTTGCTGACTCCGCAAACAGGCTCCCGGCGACGAGGCAAAGGAGTAGGGCAAGATGGCGAGGCATATAGAGGCTCCAGACTTAGGACCTTCTTAAACTACACACCGAATGGTCAGCGACAACCCCAACTGACGGCGGTCGCTAGCAAAGCTTGTAGTACCCTAGCTAGAAGTGATTGGATCCTAGTTGCATGCAGCTGGACGCTATGTATACTTTTTGGTTGGCATATCAAACAGATGGTTTACATGCGGATCAGCGCGGAGGCGAGAGGATGAAATTCCTAGGAATAGTGACAGCGATATTGGTTGCGATGTTCGCAACTGGGGGAGAGGAGAGGGAAGCGTCGCAGCTGAGCGATACGGTGATTATTGGGGATGCCGCGGCGGTGATGGCGCTTTCTGGTTCTGGGGCGGTGTTGGAGACGGCAGCGATCCGCACGCAGTCCTATGATGACGTGAATCGCGTGCTGCGGCGCGTGCCTGGCGTCTATGTGCGTGAGGAGGATGGCTTTGGGCTGTTCCCGAACTTGAGCCTGCGCGGTGTGGACACGAACCGCAGCAGCAAGCTGACGATGATGGAGGACGGGATCCTCACGGCGCCCGCGCCGTATTCTGCGCCTTCGGCCTACTATTCCCCAACAGTTGGGCGCATGAGCGGCGTGGAGGTGCTAAAGGGCTCCAGTCAAGTGCGCTATGGACCGCATACAACGGGCGGGGCGATCAACTACCTATCTACGCCGATTCCAGAAGCGGAGCAGGGCTATTTAAAGCTGTCGCTGGGCACTGACGAAGAGATGCGGATTCACGGGCACTACGGGACTGTCGTCGAGACGGAGCTGGGCCGTGTGGGCTTGTTGGTGGAAGGCTACTACCGGCAGGCGGGGGGCTTTCGGATTATTGATGGCGTGGATGGCGAAACGATCAATCGTGACGATACGGGCTTCGAGAATATGGAGCCGATGTTGAAGCTGAGCTGGGAGCCGAAGACGTACCGGTACCAGCAGTTCGAGCTGAAGCTGGGCTACACGGATCGCGTGGCGAATGAGACCTACCTGGGCCTGACCGATGCGGACTTCGCAAAGGATTCGACGCGTCGCTACGCAGCGACGCGCTTTGATCAGATTGAAGCAGATCACACGCGGAACTATTTGAAGCATGTGATCGACCTGTCGGATACGGTGATGCTGGAAACGACGCTGTATCACAACCGCTTACACCGCAATTGGTACAAGCTGAACAAGGTGAATGGGAATGACTTGTCCGGGGCGCTTGCCGCTGGTGGCGCCGATCTGGATACCCTGCGGGGTTTGGCCGCCGGGACGTTTCGGGTGAAGGCGAACAACCGCAACTATGAGCTGTATGGGGCGCAAACGACGGCAAGCTGGGATCTGGACGAGCATCAGCTGACGCTGGGAGCCCGCTATCACACGGACTGGATTCGGCGCTACCAATGGGAGGATCGCTATACGCAGGACGCCAGTGGCGCGATCACGGGGATCGAAAGCTTCTACAAGGGCCCCGACAGCGCTGGAGACCGTTGGCAGGAGACGCAAGCGGTGGCGCTGTTTGTCGAAGATGAGATCACGGTGGGACAACTGACGCTGACGCCTGGAATTCGCTTTGAGAGCTTGGAGTATGAGCACATCCGTTATGACAATGGAACGCGCGGACGCGGCTCGCTAGGAACCTGGGCAGCTGGCCTTGGAGCAACCTATGAGGTCGATGAGCAGAACACCGTGTTCGGCGGCATCCACCGCGGGATTTCGACACCGGGCCCGCGTGCGAACCTGGCAAATGGGATCGAGCATGAGACGAGCCTGGCGTTGGAGCTGGGCCTGCGCCACGACAATGGCAAGGGATTCAGCAGTGAGCTTGTGCTGTTTCGCAGTGCCTTCGACAATCTATTCGTGGATGGAAACGTGGGTGGCACGGGATCGGGGGATTCCGACAACGCTGGGAGCGTGATCTCTCAGGGCCTGGAATTGAAGGCGAGCTATGATGCTGGCGAGGCCAACGACTGGTCCTTCAGTCAGCCAACCTTTGTCTCGCTTACCGCGACTGACGCGACTCTTGATGGGGACGCAAAGGCAAGTGACCCTGAGTCGATCTTTGCCGGTGGGAAGGACGGGAATCGCGTGCCCTATATTCCGCAGCTGCAGCTGACGGTCGGGACCGGAATTGCCTTTGAGCGCTGGGGGCTGGAGGTCCTGGGGACGTGGGTAGACGAGACTTACACGACAGCGGACAATGTCTCGAACTCGACGACAGATGTCCGGTTTGGTAAGACGGATGATTATCTTGTGGTGGATCTGGCCGCATGGTACAGCGTCAGCGAGATCGTGAAAATCACCGGCTCGGTGCGGAACCTTCTCGATGACGAGTATGTCGTAACGAGGCATCCACATGGTGCCCGTGGGGGCCGTCCTATTTCCGCAATCCTTGGTCTAGAGATTCAGTTCTGATTTTACTCCGCACGCTTCTTGTCCTCGTCACTCTGGCGTTGGTTGCGAACTGCGCACCGGCGCGGCCCGTGGTGCTGTTTATGGGAGACAGCCTGACCGCTGGTTATGGTGTGGACCCAGATGAGGCCTACCCAGTCGTCGTGGCTGCTGGGTTGAAAGAGCAGGGCGTGGCGGCGCGCGTGATCAATGGCGGCGTGAGTGGGGAGACGACCGCCGGCGGGCGGACCCGGATTGGGTGGCTGATGAAGCAGCAGGTAGATGTCCTGGTGCTCGCACTGGGGGCCAACGATGGCCTGCGTGGTGTGGCGCCGGAGGCGTCGGCGAAGAATTTGAGTGCGATCATCGAGTTGGCTCGTGAGGCGAACCCGAGAATTAAGATCTTGTTGGCTGGGATGAAGGTCCCGCCCAACATGGGTGCGGAGTTCTCAAAGAAGTTCGAGGCGATTTTTGCGGAGATTGCGAAGGAGGATGAGGTGGCGTTTCTACCCTTCTTATTGGAGGGGGTAGGCGGGGTCGACGCGATGAACCTAGCGGATGGGATTCACCCGAATGCTGCGGGGCAGCGAGCGATCGCCGCGCTGGTTTTGCCGAAGTTGCTGCCGCTGCTGGGGAGAGCGGAGTAAGCCGAGCGAGTGTGCCGGTCCGA
>Ga0209308_10004002_pt1 | contig 11880 bp, 10 predicted proteins | sample COGITO_mtgs_1204_3_FD_184806 | JGI IMG/M metagenome (GOLD analysis project Ga0209308, IMG submission 184806) | Pelagic marine microbial communities from North Sea - COGITO_mtgs_120405 (SPAdes) (version 2) | ecosystem: Environmental > Aquatic > Marine > Epipelagic ...
AATAATTATATTTTGCATAAAAGTTTAATAAAGCTTACTCGCTCATCAATAGTTAAACCAGCTAAATATCTATTTATTTTTGTTTTTGGTGATATTTTCGTATTTAAATGGAAATTATAATTTGCCATAATACTATCTTTGTCATTCTTGATATTAAATGCCAATTGTCTAAACATTTTAATGTAATTTTTATCAGTTACACCAAGTAAATAAGCAACATCATCATTCCAAAAAGCCATTAAATCATTATCTATAATAGAATATATATTGAACTCATCCATATAATCATTGCCATATTCATATCCTATTTTTTCATATCTTTTAAATATTTTATTTCTATGACTGTAAAAACTTCTAATATCATTTAGTAAACCATGGTCCTGTGGAAATATTAAATACTTATTCAAGATTAAGCTTTGGATATCATCAGGTAGCTTATCAAATATATTCATTATTTGTTGTATGTATAATATATAATACTTTATCAATTTTTATATATATTAATATTTACTTGATTTCTTTAATATGTATATGATAGTTTATAATTTCCATATATTGATATTTATTATTACCGAAAGCACGTGATATGCCTGTATCAGTATACCATACTTTATTATTATAAAATTTAATTCCATCCATTACTGTATGTCCAACAAACATAAATGTGCAATTAATACTTTTCAACATTTCATTTAAATCATTTTGATTATCTAATTCGCGTGTCCATAATATTCCATTGTAATCTAATAAAATGTTATCAAAAAGCTCTTTATCCTCTTTTAAAACGTTACTATGTAGTACAAAATTTTTCCAAATTCTATTGATATATGAAATATCTTTGTCGTATTTTTTTAATAATTCTAGATGTTTTGTTGTAAGCCCAGCATGACAAAAGAACAATTCACCTATTTTTAATACAATTGGACGTTTGGATAATATAGGTGATAATACACCTTTAGCTTTAAATAAGTCTCTTCTTTTATTTTCATTATTTGCCATACTTTTACTGGAAACATAACTATAATTACCAATTACATTCATAAACTCATGATTTCCTATAATAGAAATAAACCGCCCTCCTTTTGATTGTGCAAATTTATCAAGTAAATTAGTAAAATATATTACCTCTACATCATCTAATACTTCCCATTCTGCTATTGACTCATCTCTATTTAAACTATCAACTTGATCACCCATTTGTACCACAACAGTATTAGGTGGTTCAGCAATCCATTCGATATTATTATTTATTATTTTTGCATCAATCAATATAGTTTTTAATCGTTTGATATCTCCATGAATATCCCCTATAATAACTAATCTATCGCATTTGGGATATTCATATATAATATCATCTCCAATCATCTCGTAATTGTTTAACTATTATATAACTTATATAATTTATAAAAGTTGATTGTATATAGTTAATAATAATGAATAAATGCGATATGATGAATATTGAGAAATGCAAGAAAATAGGCAAAATTTGTAATTACTTATCAGGTAGGTGTATAAAAGACAAAACCGTTGAAAATGTTTATAAGCTAAATAAATATAGACATAGACAAAAGATGGCAATATTTGATTATGATTGGACATTAGTAAAACCTAAATCAAATGGAACATTTTCAAAAAACGAGAATGATTGGGTTTGGTTAACAGAAAAGGTGCCTATTATCATAAAAGAGTTGTATGATAAAGGATATTCTATTAATATTATAAGTAATCAAAGAAAGAATACCATTACTAAAATTAAAGAAATAAATAATGCTCTTAGCAGTTTAAATATACCAATTATATATGTCATTGGGTCAGATAACATTATTGCAAAACCAAATAAATCTATATTTGATTTATTATTAAATAATAAAAAATGGGATAAAAATAAATCATTTTACGTTGGCGACGCATTGGGTAGAAAAGGGGATTGGTCTGATGTTGATAAAAAGTTTGCTGAGAATATTGGTATAAAATATTATTCACCAGACGAATTATTTGCTACGACTAATACTAAACATAAAAATATTGCAGAGAATAAAAATCAAGAAATTATAGTGATGGTTGGATATCCGGGAAGTGGTAAGACAACAATAAGTAATACATTTAATAAAGATAGATACGTTGTTATTAGTGGTGATGAATATAAAACAAGTAAAAAAATGATAAAAGAATCGGAAAAGCACATAAAAAATGGGAAATCTATAATTTACGATGCAACTAATGCAACGAAAGATAAAAGAAGCGAATATATCGCCGTTTCTAAGAAATATAATATAGAAGCGAGATGTATTGATGTTAAAACCGATATAGTAGAATCAATGTTTAGAAATAATAAAAGAGATAAGGTAATCCCCAAGATAACATATTATGTTTTTAGGAAAAAATATCAAGAGCCAAATATTGACGAGGGATTCAAAGAAGTTATATAATAATAAAATATTATAAAGACTACGAGTACTAATATAATATATCATGAATTTAAATATATATTTAATTTACACAGAAAAGCTAGAAAATCGCCAAGGTAATATCAATTCTAGTTTAGAAGCAATAAAAAATATATGTAGCGAGAATAACATTAATTTCAAGTTAAATATCATTACTACACCATGTAATGATACAATTGATAAAAATATTGAGGAATATAATAAGAGAGTTGATTATTCTAAGTTTCCCGGAGATAACGAGTATAATGATTATATAGCGTCATTAAACTCATATCAAATTTCTAATTATGAAAAACAGAAAAACGCATTCAAACATATAATTGACAATGATAATAACAATGATAATAACAATGATAATAACAATGATAATAACAATGATAATATATATATGATTATAGAAGATGATATTATAATTGGTAAAGCATATCTAGATAATATAAAAAAACTGTTAGTAAATATCAATGAAGTAAAGTGGGATATTTTACTTACATCTCTAAATTTAATAAATAATACACAAGAGTATATAGAATATAAGAACATATATAAGAAATTACTATCAAAATCATGTTATTTTATAAAACCAAAAATATGTAAATTATTATACGAATCAATGAATACATTTAAATTACGTTTTAAACATCTTTTATGTAAATTTATTAATGATAATAATTATACGGTACTATTTTATAATAAAAATACATTTGTAGAAGGTTCTAAGATAGGTATATATCCGTCGTCTGTAAATCCCAACAATTATCTCTATTTTAACAATAATTATATAGAACTGTCTAAAATTTCAAATAAGCAAATTGTTGACAAAGAAGATATTATGAAAGCGATGGAACTTTTCAATAGTAATAATTTTGATTCACCTGATTTTTTAAATGTTTTATCTATAATATATGTTAAAAATAAAGACTATGATAATGCAAAGAAATATTCATTAGAAGCTCTTGAATGTATGAAGAGAAACAAGGGATATCTACAAAAAAATAGTGAAGTTTTAAATAATTGCATCAACATGTGGAAGTATGAACAAAATATGTTAGAAGACTGTAAAAAATCTATTCCTAAATATTAAACTTGCGAAGAGCCATCTTGTGATTTTTTAGATAAAGTATCTAATTGTTTAGCTAACTTATCTACAACCTTTTCCATTTTTTGCATTCTTTGCAATAAAGCTTCGGTATCTTTTTTGCTACTCGTCATTACCTGCGCAGAGGCTTCTAACGCAGCATCAGTTTTGCCACCGATAGCAGTTATTTGTGCTTCTAATTTAGCAACTTCTTCGCTATTGTCAACAGCTTTTGACGCATCTCCGCTAACCCCCATATTAGATAATTTGCTTTCAATTTGTATAATTCTATAATTTAATCCCGATAAAGACATATTCTATTCTATTATTAATCTAATATAATAAATTATTTTATTTTTACACAATAATATATAAAAAATGATTATATATCTTTAATATTAGAAAGATTAAATATGATTATTCCTGTTAGATGTTTTACTTGTGGTAGAGTAATGGCCGATGTTGTTGATTATTATGAAAAAGAAAAAGCGAATATTGATGAACCTAAAAAAGTAGATAAACTTTATAAAAACTTTGATAAAATTCATACTGGTAAAATTTTAGATAATCTTGGTTTAAAAAGATATTGTTGTAGGAGAAATTTAATTGCAAATATTGATATGATGGAAATTATTTAAATTATCTTTTATACGATTAAAGTAGATTAAATAATTCAATTATGGAAACATCAAAACTTGAAAATGAAGAAAAAAGCGTAGAAATAATACCTAAAAATGTTGAAAAATATATTGAAAAACAAATTGAAAATAAAATTAATACTTTATTGGAAACCTTACCAGAAAAAATACCCGATAATGAAATAAGAAATAATACATATAATTTAACACTGAAACAATTATATAAAAATACATTGCAAACAGCAATTGATATAATAAATGATATAATTGAACTCAATAACACAAAAATCGCAGATACTAATTATTATATTACCAAAATAATATATATTTTAACAGAAGATGACAGAAAATTATATTTCGGTATAATTCTTGTAATATTTTCATTTATATTGTATTTTATCGATGGTGCATCCGTGTAATAATAAAATTATTAATAAGATAGATTAGATATATGAAAATATTCATTGATAAAATCATTAGTAATTATAATTATTCATTTATATTTTTAGCATTATTATTTTACATAATGGCGAAATTAAATACACAAATATTGCTAACTATAATAATAGTAATATTTATTTATGTAAACATTGATAATAATATTAAAAATAAAATTATTAAGAATAATGATAAAGAAAATGAAAAAGAATCAAAACTTGAAGAGGACATCAAGGATATTGAACAAATAAATGTAGATAATTTTTATACAACTTATAATAAAAACAAAAATGTTAGATTTTTAGTCGAGAATAAAGACTTCGTTGATATAATTTATAATATTAGGTTCATAAAAAAATTTGATAAGACCAGATATAATAATATTATAATAAATATGAATAAAATGATGAAAATATATATATATATATTATCTAACCGATATGAATTAAATACTAATTTACCTATAATTTACGATATAAAGGACTCAATATTAGAGATATTATATTCATTAATATTTGTTGTGCCTAATAAGTTTAAGCATATCTATGGTTTTGTTCCCCATGATGAAATCAATAAATCAATAAAAGATTTTATAAATAAATATAATAAAATGATTACAATTTTAACTAATTATGGAAATATAGATAAAAACTATTATCATATAAATTATGAAAAATATAAACCATATGAAAAAAATAAGGAACTATTTTTACCTTAAATACTAGGTAATTATAGTGGCTGGTATTTATTAGCACATCCTAAATCGGGCGGGATATATTCTTTGTATGTAAAATCTAAACCACTAAGATCTGTTAAATCTAAATTACCACCTCTTTGTCTACGAGTACGTTTTTTTGATTTCTTAGTAGGTTTCTTTGCAGGTTTCTTTGCAGGTTTCTTAGCAGGTTTCTTAGCAGGTTTCTTAGCAGGTTTCTTTGCAGGTTTGGTTAATTTTTTAACAGTTTTATCAAAACTTTTTACATCCCCTTTTTTATATTTATTATATAATAATGGTATAATAACTATAAATTTTCTTGACAATGTATTTAATCCGCGCTGTCCGCGTGGGCATGTATAACATCCACCCTCTAACATTATATTTTCAGAAGTATTGTTTTGCATTTTATTTAATTTACCTCCTCTACTACTTGGTATATATAAATAATTTACGCCATTATTAATGTCATTATTTGAACAACCATTCGTCGCAGACAATGTTACTGGTCCACAATTTGATAAACTATGAGTTAAATTATTTACCAATACATTTGGTGATAGATCTGATAAAATAGCATTATCTTGTTGAGTTCGCGAAAGATTAATACTATCATTATCTATATTTGTATCATTATATCCTCCCACTTTTTTTTTCATTATCTATAATTATATAAATATTATAGTCTTTAATAGTTATAATAATGATTGTCGAGTTCACTGTTAATGATTTAAAAAATTATTATAGCGAAGCATATGATATAAATAATAATTATGAAAATAAATATGAAAATTGCGATGATTACTTCAATCTATATAATAATAACTATGATGAATTGAAAAATATTTTATCTGATAAAATTGATAGTGATAATATAAATAGTGATATTTTACATATATTTCCGATTACATTATCATGTATTATTACTTTGTTTGCATCAATATATTTATACATTTAATTTATTGCATCATTATAGATTTTTTATTTATTTTTATAATTAGTAAAGAATGTCTGACAGTATTACTCCGTCCGGAACAACAAGAACCGCATTCTCTATTTCTACAAATGATTTAGAAATAAATGGAGACGTGACAGCCGGTAAATTTATTGGTTCTGGTGAAAAAATAACAGATTTGAATATTGATAGTATTAATAGAGGTAATGCGTTAAGTAAGTCTTTTGGTGGTACAAATAATAATACATATATACATCAAGGTTTAGTTTTTAATAACAATTCAATTATTAACAATGATAATAAATTTTTAACATCATCTCGTATAAGATGGGATAATCAAGCTAATATTTTATATATTAATGATAAAAATATAGTGCAAGACAGTTCAAATTATGTGAATACTACTTCAAATATATTACTTAATAAAATTGATAGTTCATCTAATATTATTATTTCAGACATATTAGCTCATATTGAGAATACTCTTGGTATCGATAATACCAATGGTATTCCTATCGCCAGCACAAGTAAAGCAGGTGTTGTTAAGGTAGGCGAGGGTCTATTCGTATCCACCGATGGTTTTCTAAGTATTATGCCAGAAGTTGTACAAATTAGTACACCATCTGTTGTTCCAAACATTACTTTACAAAATTTACAACAATTTTTAGTTAAGTCCGTTTATAAAAAATATATATTTACATATAATCCTAATTTAGGTACTACATTTGATAACGACGAATCCATACAAGATATTGGGACTATATTACCAATATGGTATAATTTTAGCAGTATAGTAGAATCATCTTATATTAATAATAAAGGTAATTCTACCGCACACAATGACTCCACATTGAGCGATAGTTTAATATTATACGGTAATGCAACAATAAAACCAGATAATAGCAATGAACTTATATTCGAATATACACCCCTAAATAATAACTATTTGCATTTGGATGGAACAGATAATTCATATGCTGAGTTAAGCGATAAGTGTAATATTCAAGGTATTTATGGTATTGGGGAATTGGGTGGCAGTGAAGTTGGTATAACATTTGCTTTTTGGTTTAAATGTAGTAATCCGGAAAATTTGAAATCATTTATGTTTTTGGGTTCAGATAATTCGTCATATTATATCAACATTGGTATTGATGGTGATAATAATATTACATTAAATATTTTCAATTTTGGTTCAAATGAATACAAAATAACACAATATGATAATTTATTAAATGGAGATTGGGTTCACATATCTTGGTCCATTGATGGGTTGGGTGTATGGACAGTTTATATTAATAATGTTAAAGAAGATAATATTTCTATAATAAGAACAATTAATCCTAATGCAGATTACAACAAAAAATATTTGGGTAAATCACGATATGATACAAATAATACGTTAGAATGTTCTATTTCTGATTTTAGAATTTATAATAAGGTTTTAAATGATAGTCAAATTAATGAATTATTTAACGCCAATAATTATACCGAATATATATTGACATATTATGATCAAGATAATGGCACCGGTTCAGATATTATTATGCTTGGTGCTGGTGGTGGTGGAAGTCAACATGGTGGTGGTGGTTCGGGTAAATTGATTTATATTGACAATGCTATCATATATTCGGGTGATTACAGAATAAAAGTTGGGCGCGGTGGCTCCGGTAATTATACAACCCAATTAAATTCCAAAGGAAACGATACTGTTTTTGATACATTGGTAGCAGATGGGGGAGGGTCTTATGGGATAAATGATGGAATTGGGGGGTCTGGTTCTGGTAATGGAGGTACGAATACTGATAATATACCCGTGTCATATTCTTTTTTAAATACAAATGGTGTTTATTTATATGGGAATAATGGATATATTGAAAATGGTGGTGGTGGTGGTGCTGGTACGATAGGTTATGATATAAATGGTGGGGATGGGGTATTTGAGTTAGATAATTCAGGAGTGTATGTTAATTTTAAAGATACTTTTGATTTACCTACTGACAATAGTTTAGGTTATTACGATTCTACTTGTAACTATTTATATCTAGGAGGGGGTGGTTCTAGTAATGTAGATAATGGCATTGGTGGTTTAGGTGGTGGAGGTGACGGTAGTTCAACATATGACGAAACCTTGCATTATAATGGTAGAAATGGTTCGGGTGGTGGCGGATATGATAATTATGGTGCAGTAGGTGGTGATGGTATAGTAATTTTAAGATTTTTGGATCAGTTAGTTGAAAGCATTAAAATTCCAGAATCAGTTTTAGATACAAGCAATTATGTTCTGTTTGCATCTAATCAATTAGCAAAAGATATTATAGATAATTCAAATTATATTAATCATAATTTTATTGTAATTAATAATGAACTTAATAATAATGTTGATATTTTAAATGTTCGTATAAATAACTTAAATACAGATAATATACATCAGAATTCGGATGCACATAACAAATTTATAATTGATAATGTTTACTCTGATGATCTTTTAATCAGTGGTACATTAACTATTAATAATAATTTATTAGTTTTAGGTGAAACTACAACGCTAGAAACAGACGTATATACAACAGAACAATTAGATATCGTGAATAGTGATATTGGAATAGCATTTAATTTAAAGCAATATAATACGACACATAGTATATTAAACGTATCTAATAATATTGATCAAGTATTTACAATTACTAATGATGGTAGTGTAGGTATTGGTGTTACAAATCCTAACAACAACAACAACAAGCTTGACGTTAATGGTAATATAAATATTGTATCTGATGAAAATAATTTTATATATACTATTGATGGTCGTGATATAATTCAAGAAACAAGCAATCACGTGGATAATACAAGTAATCTTATATCTGCTAACTTAAATCTTGCTATTATTGATACCAGCAATCATGTTGATAATACAAGCAATCTTATATCTGCTAATTTAAATCTTGCTATTTTTGATACCAGCAATCATGTTGATAATACAAGCAATCTTATATCTACAAATCTAAACAATGCTATTATTGATACCAGCAATCACGTTGATAATACAAGCAATCTTATATCAGCTAATCTAAATCTTGCTATCTTTGATACTAGCAACCATGTTGATAATACAAGCAATCTTATATCTGCTAATTTAAACAATGCTATTATTGATACTAGCAATCATGTTGATAATACAAGTAATCTTATATCAGCTAATCTAAATCATGCAATTATTGATACAAGCAATCATGTTGATACTACAAGTAATCTTATATCAGCTAATCTAAATCATGCAATTATTGATACAAGCAATCATGTTGATACTACAAGCAATCTTATATCTGCTAATCTAAATCTTGCTATTATTGATACCAGCAATCATGTAGATAATACAAGCAATCTTATATCAGCTAATCTAAATCTTGCTATTTTTGATACAAGCAATCACGTAGATGTAACAAGCAATCTTATATCAGCTAATCTAAATCTTGCTATCTTTGATACTAGCAATCATGTTGATAATACAAGTAATCTTATATCTGCTAATTTAAATCTTGCTATTATTGATACCAGCAATCATGTAGATACCACAAGTAATTTGATATCAGCTAATCTAAATCTTGCTATTTTTGATACAAGCAATCACGTAGATGTAACAAGCAATCTTATATCAGCTAATCTAAATCTTGCTATCTTTGATACTAGCAATCATGTAGATACCACAAGTAATTTGATATCAGCTAATCTAAATCTTGCTATTTTTGATACAAGCAATCACGTAGATGTAACAAGCAATCTTATATCAGCTAATCTAAATCTTGCTATCTTTGATACTAGCAATCATGTAGATACCACAAGTAATTTGATATCAGCTAATCTAAATCTTGCTATTTTTGATACAAGCAATCACGTAGATGTAACAAGCAATCTTATATCAGCTAATCTAAATCTTGCTATCTTTGATACTAGCAATCATGTTGATAATACAAGTAATCTTATATCTGCTAATTTAAATCTTGCTATTATTGATACCAGCAATCATGTTGATAATACAAGTAATCTTATATCAGCTAATCTAAATCTTGCTATCTTTGATACAAGCAATCATGTTGATAATACAAGCAATTTGATATCAGCTAATCTAAATAATGCTATTATTGATACCAGCAATCACGTAGATAATACAAGTAATCTTATATCAGCTAATCTAAATCTTGCTATCTTTGATACAAGCAATCATGTTGATAATACAAGCAATTTGATATCAGCTAATCTAAATAATGCTATTATTGATACCAGCAATCACGTAGATAATACAAGTAATATTATATCAGCCAATCTAAATAATGCTATTATTGATACAAGCAATCACGTGGATAATACAAGTAATCTTATATCTGCTAACTTAAATCTTGCTATCTTTGATACTAGCAATCATGTTGATAATACAAGTAATCTTATATCTGCTAACTTAAATCATGCTATTTTTGATACTAGCAACCATGTTGATAATACAAGCAATCTTATATCAGCTAATCTAAATCTTGCTATTATTGATACCAGCAATCATGTAGATAATACAAGCAATCTTATATCTGCTAATTTAAATCTTGCCATCTTTGATACTAGCAATCATGTTGATAATACAAGCAATCTTATATCTGCTAATTTAAATCTTGCTATTATTGATACCAGCAATCATGTAGATAATACAAGCAACTTAATATCAGCTAATCTAAATCTTGCTATTATTGATACCAGCAATCATGTTGATACTACAAGCAATCTTATATCTGCTAACTTAAATCTTGCTATCTTTGATACAAGCAATCACGTAGATACCACAAGTAATTTGATATCAGCTAATCTAAATCTTGCTATCTTTGATACTAGCAATCATGTTGATAATACAAGCAACTTAATATCAGCTAATCTAAATCTTGCTATCTTTGATACTAGCAATCATGTTGATAATACAAGCAATCTTATATCTACAAATCTAAACAATGCTATTATTGATACCAGCAATCATGTAGATAATACAAGCAACTTAATATCAGCTAATCTAAATCTTGCTATTATTGATACCAGCAATCACGTTGATAATACAAGCAATCTTATATCTACAAATCTAAACAATGCTATTATTGATACCAGCAATCATGTAGATACTACAAGCAACTTAATATCAGCTAATCTAAATCTTGCTATTATTGATACCAGCAATCATGTAGATAATACAAGCAATCTTATATCTACAAATCTAAACAATGCTATTACTGATACCAGCAATCATGTAGATAATACAAGCAATCTTATATCTACAAATCTAAACAATGCTATTATTGATACCAGCAATCACGTTGATAATACAAGCAATCTTATATCTACAAATCTAAACAATGCTATTACTGATACCAGCAATCATGTAGATAATACAAGCAATCTTATATCTACAAATCTAAACAATGCTATTATTGATACCAGCAATCACGTTGATAATACAAGCAATCTTATATCTAATAGAATAAGCGAACTTGAAACTGATTTTATATCTGAGGAAGCTCATTCAAGTAATAGATTTATCGTTAACCATATTTATAATGATGATTTAGTAGTAAATGGTAATT
>Ga0209308_10004007_pt1 | contig 11864 bp, 7 predicted proteins | sample COGITO_mtgs_1204_3_FD_184806 | JGI IMG/M metagenome (GOLD analysis project Ga0209308, IMG submission 184806) | Pelagic marine microbial communities from North Sea - COGITO_mtgs_120405 (SPAdes) (version 2) | ecosystem: Environmental > Aquatic > Marine > Epipelagic ...
ATGGTTTTGAAGTTCCGCTCTTGGTTCATCTGGTTACGGCGCACACGCCGAATGAGAAATGAAATCTAGAAATATTCATTATAAATGATCGAGACTGTTTTTGCGTGTTCCAGTAACCAAACAAATAGTAACGGTACAAATAGATCGTTCCTCCTCTGTCGTCGTATGCACACAATTGTACAGATATTATTTACAAAATCGCTGGGCTTTCCTCGTAGGTTGGCAGGTTTATATAACAGAACAGAACTGGTTCAGTTTTTTATCCCCCCTCCCTTTCACACTCCTGTAACAATGCGTCTGAAAAAACTGTTGAAGCGCCAATTACAAAACTTCTTGGAACCAAATCATAGGTCTCTCGGTCTGGTAGTTCTCCTAGGCTTCCCGTGCAATAAAATTACATCTCTGCTATACTATATTTTTGATTAACTTTTGGAGATAGTACATGCAGTTTGGATTTATTGGCATAGGGGCAATGGGCCGCCCCATGGCCACTAATATAGTGAATGCAGGTCACGATTTGGTGGTTTGTGACACCAATACTGTAGCAACTGATATTTTAGGGCAACGGGGGGCTAGCGTTGCTCAAACAGCTAAAGAGACAGCAAGCCAGGCAGATATAGTCATGTACTGCCTGCCTAATCTAGTCTCCGCCAAAGACGTTGTGCTTGGCGCGGATGGCGTTTTAGCGGGAGACCGTGCCACAGCCTTTGTCAATTTTGGCACGTTTGGAAGTTCGTATTCGTTGGAAATCGCTGACGCCATCACAAAATCAGGTAGAGCTTTTCTCGACGCTCCGGTCTCCGGTGGTCCACCAGGTGCGACCGCCGGCACACTCGGCATCATGTGCTCGGGAGACAAAATGACGTTCGATACCCTAGAACCAGTATTTTCAGTGATCGCTGGCAAAACGACCTACCTTGGTGAAAAACCTGGAGCCGCACAAACAATGAAGCTGGTAAATAACATCATTTCATTTGGCAACCTTGCCATTGCGCTTGAAGCGATGACGTTGGGTGCAAAGGCTGGGTTAGACCCTGAACAAATGATCGAAGTCATCAATTCCTCATCAGGTCGCAATACTGCCACGGAAGTCAAAATCCCAAATCACATTCTTAACCGAGCGTTCGACTACGGCGCTACGATGCATATTATTGAAAAAGACTTAGAACTATGGCGGCAAGAGGCGGAGTTGTTCGATACGCCAATGTGGCTAGGCTCGAACATTCGCACCTTGTTCAGACAATGCATGACAGAGCTAGGTCGAGAAGCTGACGTCACTGAACTTGCGCGCACGCTTGAAAAAATGGCGAAGGTTGAGTTCTCTAAAACGCAATAAAATCCTTCGTGATTATATCATTTCAGGGTCATCACCAAAATCTGTAAGACCATTGAGCGCCAATTCACTTGGCGAAAAAAGTGGGAGCGCGTTTGAGAAGAAGTTCTGTATTGTTCGGAACGGTGTAAACGAAAGAGTTGAACTGCCTTACGTCTGCGCTTCTGGGGCAGATTGCGGAAGCTTAATGAGGGAATTGTTTAAATTTAATGAAGTGACCGAACATAAGACTGACATCGGTGAACTCAAGTGAATACATCCGAACACGTTGTCCGCATATCAGATATTATTTGCTCACTAAATATGATTTTTTATGGGTTCCAATTGTTACAAATCCAAGGTGAATTGAGCGGCATCTAATATAATCTTCCTGTGGCGGCGCTTTGTAGCGGACAAGCCACTTTTTCGGCTACCGTGTTTGGCTTGAATACGACTAGCTTCATCGCGAAAGTCGCGTCCACTGCGGCGCCCATAAACGAGTTTTCGAGCAGCTCGAGCAGCCTCGACATGATCGATGATGGGCTTGGGGTAGTCTTTCCCGAGAATACAGCCGGCAGTTTGCTGATCAATTAGATACATTTTCCAAGGTTCGTGAATGAAAGCTGTTTCAACATTCTTAAGCTCAGGAACCCAGGTGCGAATAAAGTTTCCCTCTGGATCGTGATCGCAACCCTGTTTAACAGGGTTGTATATGCGAACCGTGTTGATGCCCGTCGTCCCACTTTGCATTTGCATCTGATTCCAATGAATACCGGGTTCATAATCCGTGAATTGACGCGCTAGATGTAGTCCTGTCAGTCGCCAATGTAACCATAGATGATAGGATGCAAACGCGGTAAGCATTGCGCGCATGCGAAAGTTAATCCATCCCGTTTGGTTGAGCGCACGCATGCAGGCATCAACAAAGGGAAAACCAGTCCGTCCGCCAGCCCAAGCCTGAAGGTGGACCGGGCTGACATAGTCTTCGTTTCTCATCCCATCATAACCTGGGTGGACGTTCGAATACTCAAATCTCGGCGCATTTTCGAGCTTTTGCATGAAGTGGCAATGCCAGTAAAGGCGTGCGGAGAATGCTCTCAGTGCCAGCCCCCACGTGCCAATTTCCGCTTTGGGTTGGTCACGAACCTGAGACATGCGTTGCCACGTAGCTTGGGTAATCTCGCGCATCGATAGGGAACCAACAGCAAGATATGGCGACAATCTCGAGCATCCATCAAAGGCGGTGTTTGGGCTGGACATACTTTTATGATAGGCATGCCCCCGGTTCGACAGAAATTCCTCAAGGGTCCACTGACCAGCCACGCGCCCACCGACCTGTCGACCTGGACACGGGTCGTCTTTCATACCCAAGCTATTGACCGTTGGGATTGAATTTGATTCTAGGATGGGTCCAGGACAAATTTTATTCGGCACCGTGACTATCGGCGCGCGCATTAAGGTGTCCCACTTTTGCGCCCAACCATTTCGATCGTTTAGTCGCCTTATCACACCAAACTGTCGATGCTCTGTCCAAATGACGTCATTTTTTTCTACCCATTCTTTGACACGGCGGTCCCGTTTAAACGTCCAAAGGCTGCCCGTTTCTTCATGGCTGTGCAGAGATTGTATGTGATGATCGTCATGCAAAGTTGTCAGAATATCAACCACGTCTCCTATGCGGATGGTCAAAAATAACCCTAACTCTTCCAGTTCGGACGAAAGGCCCGAGAGGGTTTCAGAAACAAATTTCCATTGTCGAGCAGAGGTATCCGGCAGTGACCAGTATTCAGGTTCGACAACATACAGCGCTGTCACTGGGCCGCTTGCCGCTGCCATCGATAGAGCGGCGTGGTCGACTGTTCTTAGATCGCGTTTAAACCAAACAATATGCATAAATCACCCTATCTATGGGCAAGCTGAGACCAGTTCACATTCGTCTGACACCACCCTAATTGTCCGTCGTCATATAAATTGGAACACGTAGCGTCCTAATCTAAGAGAGGATCTGGCTCATCTTGTTGTTAATATTAAGCGGCGTGTTTGCGTTATTGCAAGCGCCAGGTCTCGCATGAGTTCGCATTGTCTAACGTCAGCGCCTGTGGAACAAATTAGCGTGATTGCACAAGAGAGGATTTCTGGTTCATCGTAATGACCCGAAGGGGAATGAAGATGAGACAGAAATCGCAGACTGATGAGAATATTCAAGTGATGATATGGCCACCAATCGATTTGGACCGCCACCTTGGGGTCCCAACCTGTCTCTTCAACTTGTGGAGTAATTACGAGAGCAAACGGGAAAATTAGCGGCAGAGCTGGCGAATGGGATGACCGCCAAAACTGAAGATATCATTGAAGCTATTAGATTGGGGGCTAATCAGATTGCAATACACCTTAATGCAGAGGCGCACCGGCATTTGGCTCAAGCTACAAAATGCACGATTAGACGATCTTGTTTTGCTTTGCTTAATTAGCTCCTTCTCATAATGCCCTTAATAACACCTAAATGGTGTTAGCTGGATCAGCCCCTAGAAATTAATTGACCAAACTATTTTATAAATTTATATAATAACTTCAATACGTTATAGATATCAAAATAATTTAAAATATTGTGAGAGAAACTTGATTTTATTTGCTTTGGAATTTAAGAGAATTCTAGTTGGATTAATTGCTATCTGTTTTGTGACTTCGCCTGTATTTGCAGAGAGCTTACCTGACTTAATAACAGAAATGCTTGAAGACAATAACCAACTTAAAGCTGCGCAGGCTGACTTGGACGCTGCAGGTCAATCAATAAAAACTGCAAAAGGCTCTTACTATCCGTCCCTAGATATTACAGGTACCTACGGTAGAGAGCGGCAATTAAAACCAAATGCTGCAGACAGTTCCATGATTCCCCGGCAACTAGATGTTACAGTTACGCAAAGGCTCTGGGATTTTGGTGCAACTGATGCGGTAGTTGATATAGTTAAACTTCAGCGTGATAAGACTGTCACGGCACTTCAGTTAACTGAAACTAATATTTTGCTACAAGCTTTTAGCGCATACGTGAATGTTCTCAGGGCGCATCAAGTTCATCAATTTGCTATTAAGTCAGAAATGAATGTCCGTCTGCAAACTGAGTTAGAAGATGCTTTGGTTGAGAGTGGTGCAGGTGCAAGTACTGATTTTCTTCAAGCTAAGGTTCAATTAGCTGGTGCAATGGCTAGACGAGTTCAAACTGAAGGGGCAATGGAAATCGCTAAAAATACTTTTAGGGGAGTTTTCCATAAAGAGGTGGGCGATATTACTATCATGGTTGCTCCGCGCTTGCCTCTTGATAAAATTCCACTTACCCAGCTTGAAGCTGTTGAAATAGCCCTTAATGAGAGCCCACTTATTCAATCTAGTAATCTCGACACTCTGATTTCAAAAGAGACTATGAAACAGGCTGTCTCTTCTAGTTTTGGACCAACAATAGATGGAATTATTGAATATAAATTAAAGCAGGATGTTGGTGCCACCGACGGGACTCAAACAGAAAAATTTGCTAAAGTTCAATTTAATTTACCTTTTAATCTAGGGTTAACTGCAATTAATTCAATAAAAGCATCAGAATTAGTTAACACCGCCTCAAATTTTCGTTATGCAGAAGCAAGAAATCAACTTGAAATGCGAACACGTAATGCATGGCAACAACTAAAAACGACTCGCGAAAGTGCAAAACTTCTTAAAAACCAAGCTAGAATAGCCGCCGCATTTTTAGAGTTGGCCCGCGAAGAACGAAAATTAGATAAAAGGTCACTCCTAGACGTCCTAAGCGGAGAAGTTGCATTGATTAATGCCAAAAGTGATGCGGTCTCTGCAGAGACCGATATTGCTATTTCTGTAGTAACTCTTCTTGATGCAATGGGAGTTTTGCGCAAAGTCGATTTGCGCTGAATCAACTAAATTTAGCTCCTAAGGTGTTTTGATTTTGTTCAACGAAAGTTAGACCTATGTAATGCGTGAACTAGCCCACCGCTTATTTTCTAATCCACCACTTTTTTTATGTATCCTCATTGCTTCAACATTTGTAAATATATTGGCTTTAGCTAGTCCACTGTTTGTTATCCAAGTTCTCAATCGGTTTGTAGCACAAGGTGTAAGTGCAACATTACTTACTCTCACTACTGGCGTGCTGTTAGCTATTTTATTTGAGTTCGTTTTCCGACAAATAAGATTTAAATTAATTGATGCAATCAACGCTAAAAAAAATTTCGATATCTCAATTGGCAGTTATAAACTTTTACTTAAAGCTAAAGCAGATTTACTTGAAAGAGTGTCTGACGGCCTTCGCAGCCAAGTCATTACGTCCACTGAAAAGATAGTGACCGCATATGGGGCAGGCAATATAGCCTTAATATTCGACGCACCATTTTCAATATTATTTGTTGGTGTACTATACTTTCTCTCGCCTATATTGGCATTTATTACATTTTTTTTCATACTTGCAGTTTATTTAGTTGGATTATATAGCGCGAAACGTAACCAGATTATCTCACGCAAGTTAATGCGCGAAAATACTGAGACTAACATGTTAGTTAGCACAGCCTGCACACAAATTGATACTGTTCGAGCCTTTAATGCATTTAGAGGTCTTATTAGAGAGTGGACTAGTCTTCAGCTTAGAATAATAAAACTACGACGCTCTGTTGAAACATCACAAGTGATAATAAGTACCCTTTCACAATCAGCAATGGCACTTTTAAGTGTAATGATTATTTCCATTGGTGCCATGTGTGTAGTCGATGGAAGCTTGGATGTTGGTAGTATGATTGGAGCTAACATTTTGTCTGCGCGGGCGCTGATGCCCATTGTAAGATTGTCGCAGTTAGGAGTTACCTTCGCAGCCGCAGCGGAAGGCTTACGCCAACTAAACGAGTTCACTGCTTTCCCGCAAGAAAGTGAAGGTAAATCATTTAAAAAAAGTTATACAGGCTGTATTGAATTTAAAGATGTTTCCTTCGTATATCCGGGTAGTTCTACACCAATATTTGAATCACTTTCGTTTACAATTAATCCCCAAAACATAACAGTTATTTGTGGCGAAAATGGTACAGGCAAATCAACATTGGCAAAAATTCTGGTGGGTATCCTTAGCCCAAGTCGCGGAAAAATGTTGTTGGATGGTCTAGACTTACAGCAGACTTCACTGGAATGGTGGCGTGGACAAATAGCCTATTTGCCACAAGAACCATCGCTTATTAATACAACGATTAAAGAAAATATTCTTATGGCTACCTCAAAGGGGGACGAACAAGAATTAGCAACAGTTGTTCGATCTGTAGGATTGGTTAGGTATTTAGATGAAAGTACAGATGGTCTGGAAACATTAATTACTAATAATGGATCCAACTTATCACTTGGTATTCGACATCGAATTGCCCTTGCAAGAGCACTTATGAGTAATTGTAAGGTTGCAGTTTTTGATGAGCCTACAGATGGCTTAGATCGTGACGGCATTGCTAGTGTTTACTCGATCTTGAATAGTTTAACTCAACAAAATTGTGCGATTGTAATAATATCGCATGATCAAAAAATTATTAAAAATGCGAGTCAGATAATAGACTTAAATAAAAAGCCAATACCAAGAGTTACCAAGCGAGCTCACTCAACGGAAACGCCTCCCATAACTAAAACGAAAGCGTCATGAACCAAAAAAATGTGCTAGGAAGTAAATGTTTTTCCGAAAATAACCCAGAAACGGGCTTGAACTTCAGTATATTTGTACTTTTTGGTGTTAGCGTAACAGCTTGCATAGCGTTTTTCATTTGGGCTTGTACTTTTACAGTAGATATTGTCAGCATAGCCAATGGGGAAGTTATTCCATCTTCTCAGGTCAAAAGTGTTCAGCATTTAGAAGGGGGTATCATTCTTGAAATCTCTGTCAAAGAGGGTGATCAAGTTAGCCTTGGACAAAAGCTCATTATATTAGAGCGCACCAAAAGTAACGCTGATTTTGGTGAACTCCAAGTCAGATTGCTCTCACTTAGAGCAGAAATTATTAGATTTGAAACTGAAATAACAGGTAAAAAAATAATAGATTTCCCTGAGGATATGCTCAATAAGCATTCAGCAATTGTGCGACAGACTATAGAGAGGTTTACCGCAAGTCGAAATGCTTTCGATAGCCGTCGAAGTACGCAACGCGAGACAATTTCCCAACGACAACAAGAAATTAACGAAATCTATTCAAGTATTGAAAACCAGTCTAAAACTTTAAAGCTTCTTGATGAGCAAGTAGCGATTAGTACAGAGTTATTGTCTAAAGGTATTTCAAATAGATATAATCATTTGGATTTACTCAAAGAGCAGAGTGAACTTAGAGGTAGGTTGGCTGGAGATAAACTCGCTGTAAAGCGCGCTACATCTGCTCTTGAAGAAGCAAATCTTCAATTAGAAAGCATTAGAACCTTCTATCGTGATGACATTGCAAAGGAACTATCCGCCGCAAGAACAAGTTTTGATGAGCTATCCCAAAGACAATATAAGTTTAAGGATAACCTAGCTAGGACGGTTTTGCGAGCACCTGTAAATGGTGTGGTAAAGTCACTATACATCAACACCGTAGGAGGTGTTTTAAGTCCTGGAGATGTTGTTGCAGATATTGTTCCTGTTGATGATAAACTTATTATTGAAGCTAAATTGCCAACACAAGATATCGGTTACGTTTTTGCAGGGCAATCAGCGGCAATCAGATTAGCATCAGCTGATGCAATCAGATATGGTAAACTCGATGGCGTAGTTACTAATGTTAGTCCAGATACGCTGATAACTCAGGGTGGCTCTCCATTTTATAAAGTACGAATTGAAACTAAGGCTGATCGCTTTCGACAGGGCGAACTACAATACCGGCTATTTCCTGGTATGCAGGTTATTGCTAGTATTCAAACAGGTGAGAGGACTGTTTTTGAATATATAAGCGATCCATTTTTGAGTTCGATAAGAGACGCGCTTGGAGAGCATTAAGTTTTTGTCTTTTAATTACAAATTCCTGTTAGATTCTTTACATAGTAGTAAAAAAGTAAGTTTTCTGTTCATCAAGAAATTAGATAATACCAAATACACAAAAGAGTATTTAGTTGAAATTTTTAATGTAAGTTAACACTTTTTAGATTTTCGAAATGGTTAGAATATATAATCTGAATAATGACGGCTTAAATTTGCGTTTTTAGACAATAACTAGGTCACTATCACCTATTGTACTAGTGCCGCCTGAACCTGTAAGACCTTCAATTTGAGCAATTTCAACCAAACCATTATTGTTGGTACTAAATTCTGCATCATAATATAAGCCAGTAAAAGTTCCATTTTGTAATGCTATAAATCCAGCTCCAGTTGCACTGCTGCCATCGGCAATAGCATTATCAATGTCATTAAGGGTATAAGCATTTATATTAATACCTTCCAAATCGACAAAGTAACCATCTGAATCTACGTTTGCTGCTGTAGTTAATTTATTAAGAGTTGTCGCTAAGTCAGTATCAAACACGCCTGCACTCGAAAATGAGATACCACCTGTTCCCATATTGCCGAATGCTGTATTCTCAAAATGAAACACGTCTGTACCTGATACAAAATCATCAGACGATAATTTATCACCTTCACCAGGGGTATTAGTACTACTTCCATCAGTAACTGCAGTATAATTGAACGTATCAGCACCTAGGCCACCAGTAAGAGTGTCACTACCCGCTCCACCAGTTAGTATGTCATCTCCATCATTTCCATTTAGTGTATCATTTCCAGCAAGTCCGTTAAGATTATCGTTTAATGATTGTCCATCTAATGTGTCGCTAGAAGAAGTTCCGTCAAGGTCCTGGACAGTATCAACAGCTGTTGTTTCAGTTGTTGATATAATTTTATCTTCATACATGTCATTATATATATTATATGTAATTGCTTGAAAAAATTCTGCAAAATTAAAACTATCAAAACCTATAGTTTCTCCATAAGCATTAGTCTCAGTAAATACATTAAACGTTGCAACCGTATCAGACGCTGCAAACGTATTTGATGCTGAATACGTATTAAAAGCCTCAACCGCTGTGGAGCCAGTTTCTGGGCCTGACTGAAAGCCAGTTTTTGGGTCTGACTGGAAGCCAGTATCCGGGCCGGACACTCCAACGGCAAAGGCAGGGTCACCACCACCTTGGAAAGCGCCTTCAGGTCTCGGTCCTCCTTCCTCAAAGGCAGGGTCACCACCACCTTGGAAAGCGACTTCAGGGCTCGGTCCTCCTACCTCAAAGGCTGGATCACCACCATCTTGAAAAGCGTCTTCAGGACCTGCCACCCCCACCTCAAAGGCAGGATCAGCTGTAACATCTAAGGGAAGTTGTCCGTCTTCTGGTCCTACATCAAGAGGGGCTTCTCCGTCTGCTTGCGGGCCTTCATTAGGTGGGGCTTCTCCATCGACTGGCAAATCCCCCTCTTCTGGCCCTGCATCAAGAGGCGCATCTCCATCTAATGGAGCCTCAACAGGACTAACAGGTAGAGGTCCATCACCAAACTCTGAAAATGCCTTAGCCTGTGCCTGAAATTCATTTGCTGCCTGTTTAGAGATTGCATCAGCAGAAGCGGCTTCTGTGATTGCTAATTCTGCTTCAGCTGCTGCAGCTTTAGATACTGCAATTGCCACCTCTGCCTCAGCTGCTGCAGCCTCAGCTTCAACTGCTGCAGCCTGAGCTTCTGATGCCAAAGCTTCAGCTTCTACTATTGCCTCTTCCGCCTCCGCCAATGCTGCTTCATCACCTGCAACTTCCGCTTCAATTCGTGCAGCCTCAGCTTCAACTGCAGCTGCCTCAGCTTCAACTGCTACTGCTTCAGCTTCAGCTGCTGCAGCTTTAGCCTCAGCTTCAGCCACTTCTGCTTCCACCTCTGCCTGCGCAGCATCAGCCTCGGCTTGCTCAGCTTGCTGCGCAGTTTCTGCTGCCTCATTCTCAGCTTTAGAGGCTGCTGTTGATGAGAGTGTTGTAAGAGCGGATCCAAAGCTCTGTTGAATTTGCTGTGGTGAAAAAACTACTGGCACAGGCGGGGGAGTAAAGGAACTACTCATCTGGACAGTAGCACCAATGGAACTCAAAGTTACAGTTCCACCCTGATTCGAGACGGTAAGCTCACCAACTGTCTCTATGCCCTGGGCATTAACTTCAGGTAATAATGAAATGGTGTTTTCAGCTCCCTCTTGAGCAGCTCTTCCCGCAACTTTGGTGCCACGTATACCAATAGCTGCTATAGGGGTTGTTACAATCATCGCGTTAGGAGATGTCTTCGCAATTTCACCACTTACAAACGTGAAAACTCCTTGTATTAGACTTAGTCCAAATGAGCCTTCTTGAGTACCTGTGTCATAAACCATTTCATCAATGACTAAACGGCCACTCTCACCAAGGGAAAATGTTGTCTCATCAACAAAAACGATACCAATTGCGCCATTGTCAGACGTAGTGACAGTATCTCCTTGAAAAATCATATCACCTTTGGAAACTTCTACGACCGTTCCGTCGAGACGAGTAACTTCAACTATGCCGTTTGTAGTTTCAATAGTACCGATTGGCTCAGATGCCTGAGCTAATTCAGTAAATGGCCCATTCTCTAGTAGGGCAAATTGACCGGGTGCACTGGGGCCTGCCAGTTTTACTGCGAGTTCTGAAGATATAACTGCACCACCATCAGTGACTAAATCGGGAGGGGCACCAAGATTAAAATAATCTCGTATTAGTATTTGTTTGCCGTCAGGACCTGTGAGTAACAGATCAGAGCCTTGAGGCGAAAAATCAGCCATAAGAAGCCATGCCTCACCTGGAACGTGGAGTAACTCGCCGTTATTCGCCTGGAGCACATTGACGGATACTTCATTTGCGTTGTTCTGTGTCTGAGATGATTGCAACATTATTTAGTAGGTTCCAAATTTATAAATCCCTTAATTAATAATTCTAATCAAAGGTAAGATCACATATTTATTTACTGAGACCTAAGCATAAGCTGCTAATTCTGACATGATGTTACTAAGTTTAGTATGGATTTCCAGTAGAAATAGATGTTTGCGCATTTTTGTTTTAAATACGATTGTTTTGACGCGATTCTCCACCCCATTCCTAGATTTTGGCCACACTTATCCAGCATAATTCGGCTCTGGCAACCCTTAGATGGGTAATGCCCCCTAAAAAGAGCGGTGATGGATTCAACGGGTCATTGCAACATACGATAAGATTTTGCTGACAATACCCCGGCAGCTTCATACGAGCCGCCGCCCCTACAACTGCATACTCAGTATAACGACCGCCACTAAACTTCGGATAGTCCAACGCTAACCCATTGGCAATGACCCTAGCACCTATGTCCTTCCCGTCCAAATAGCGCCCATTTCATAAATACGATGCAACAAACATGGACTGAGTTAGAGTTCGATTTGGTTTTCCTTAACCTTTGCACCGTAATTTGGTGACTTGGTCAAGATAGGGGTACTCCATGTTAAATAAAGCCAGCAAACAAGTGAAGGTGGGCGATCTCTTTGTCGAGTTGGATATCACAA
>Ga0209308_10004026_pt1 | contig 11834 bp, 10 predicted proteins | sample COGITO_mtgs_1204_3_FD_184806 | JGI IMG/M metagenome (GOLD analysis project Ga0209308, IMG submission 184806) | Pelagic marine microbial communities from North Sea - COGITO_mtgs_120405 (SPAdes) (version 2) | ecosystem: Environmental > Aquatic > Marine > Epipelagic ...
AACGCCACTCTGACATATGAATTAAAGCCATTTTCCGCAGCCGGTTCAGGTTTGACCCTGGCTGTGTGAAATGGACAGGGAAAAGGGATTCATGATTCATGGATGACCGGAAAATTCTGGTATTAACAGGGGCAAGCCGTGGCATTGGCCATGCAACCGTAAAGCGGTTGTCCAGCGCTGGTTGGCGCGTTATCACCTGTTCACGCCATGGTTTTCCAGAAAATTGCCCGTGGGAAGCAGGACCAGAAGACCATCTGCAAATTGATCTGTCATCGCCGGAAGATGTAAGCCGTGGCGCGGCAGAGTTATTGACGCGGCTTGATGGCAAGCCACTTCACGCGCTGGTGAATAATGCGGCAATTTCACCAAAAACGACTGATGGTGGCCGCCTTGATTGCCATAAAACATCGCTTGATCTGTGGCACCATGTTTATCAGGTGAATGTGTTTGCCCCAATCATGCTGGCGCAAAAACTATGCGACTCGCTTGGCAAAGGTGATGGCTCGATTGTGAATGTAACCTCGATTGCCGGAAGCCGGGTTCATGAATATGCTGGCTCGGCCTATGCCACATCGAAAGTCGCGCTTAGCGCATTGACCCGCGAAATGGCGTCTGATTTTGGCAGGCTTGGCATTCGGGTAAATGCCATTGCCCCAGGTGAGATTAAAACCGATATTCTGTCGCCTGATAGCGAGGCAACAATCATTCCGCAAATTCCACTTGGCCGGTTTGGCAATGCTGATGAAGTTGCCGACACTGTTTTTTTCCTTTGCAGTGATCAGGCCAAATATCTAAATGGATCGGAAATTCATGTGAATGGTGGCCAGCATGTCTAGGCCTAGCTATCAATCTTGATCGCTAATCATTGACGTTTAGGACAGTTGAAATGACACAAAATAGCCCTCCATCCGAACAACAGCTTGCTGGCAATTCACCGGCAAGCCGCGATATTGCCTTTCATATGCATCCCTACACCAATCCGGCAATGCTTGGTGATGCCGGGCCGCATATCATGGCACAGGGCAATGGAGTCTTTGTTGTCGATGATGCTGGTAATCAGTTCTATGAAGGGATGAGCGGGCTTTGGTGTACATCGCTTGGGTTTTCCGAACCTGAATTGATTGATGCGGCAATGGCGCAATTCAAAAAACTGCCTTTCTATCACAGCTTTGCAGGCAAAACGGTTAATCCGGCAATTGATCTTGCCGAAATCTTGATTGCCAATGCTCCGCCAGCTGGTGGTGACAGCGTGATGAGCAAAGTGTTTTTTGCGGCATCTGGGTCAGAGGCGAATGATACCGCGATGAAAATGATCTGGTATTACAATGCCGCGCTTGGCCGGCCAGAAAAGCGCAAAATCATCAGCCGCCGAAAAGGCTATCACGGGGTGACTATGGCGGCGGCAAGCATGACAGCGCTTGCCTATGCGCAAGATGGTTTCGGCCTGCCGCTGGATTTCGTCAAACATACAACCGCGCCTGATTTTTATAACGGCGCGCAGGATGGGGAAAGCGAAGAAGATTTTGCCAGCCGTTGTGCGGCTGATCTTGAAACACTGATCCTGGAAGAAGGGCCGGAAACCGTGGGCGCGTTATTTGCCGAGCCGGTCATGGGGGCAGGCGGGGTGATTATTCCGCCACGAACCTATTTTGAAAAAATTCGTGAGGTTTTGGAAAAATATGATGTTTTGCTTGTCGCGGATGAGGTGATTTGTGGTTTTGGCCGTACAGGCAATATGTGGGGTTCTCAAACCATGGATGTCCGCCCTGATATGCTGACCTGTGCCAAGGCGTTGTCATCGGCCTATTTGCCGATTTCTGCGGTGATGCTGTCGGAAAAGGTCTATGCGCCAATTGCCAAGCAGGCAGAACAGCTTGGCATTTTTGGACATGGCTATACCTATTCGGCGCATCCGGTTTGCGCTGCAGTGGCTTTGCGGGCGCAGCAATTGATGCAAGAACGCGATATCGTTGGCCATGTCAGGCGCATTGCCCCACAATTCAAAAACCGGATTGAACGGCTTGCCAGATTTGATTTCATCGGCAATTTGCGCGCGATTGGCCTGATTGGTGCAATGGAATTTGCCGCCAATAGCCAAACAGGTGAAAAATTTGACCCAAGCCAGAAAATTGCGGCGCAAGCGGTTGCCATCATTCAGAAACATGGGGTGATTTTACGCGCCTTGCCAGGTGATATCATTGGCTTTTGCCCGCCTTTGATCATCACTGCTGCCGAAATTGATGATATGTTTGACCGTATTGAATCTGGTCTTGATGAAGTTGGCGCGCTTGCGGCAAAGCTTCGTTAATCTAATGGCCAGTTCATGATCAAACAGCAATGCGTGTCGGCTCTTGGCCGCTTTTGGGGCAGCGCGCATGCGGTATTGCTGATGGCAACCTTGATCTGGGCAGGTCATGCTGTGGCATTGCGTATGTCGGTTGGCGAAATTTCACCGGTTTTGTTGATGCAATTGCGCTGGCTTGGTGCTTTTCTTATTTTGGTGGTGGTATATCGCAAAACCTTGACACGCTATGTGCCTTTGGCTTTACAGAACTGGCGTTGGGTGTTTGCCATGGGCGGTGGCGGGCTTGCCGGTTTTAGCCTGCTTCTTGTCTATGCGGCGCAATATACGACCGCGGTCAATCTTGGCATTATGCAAGGGGTGATTCCGGCTGTTGTTATGTTGCTTGGCTGGCTGATTTATCGAACCCGCATTGGCTGGCTGCAATTTTTTGGCCTTTGTTCATCGCTGACCGGCATTCTGGTTCTGGTTAGTACTGGCAGTCTTGCCACGATTTTGGCGCTTCGTTTCAATTTTGGTGATTTGTTGATGGTTGCCGCATGTCTTTGCTATGGTGCCTATACGGTTGCATTGGCAAAGCGGCTTGAAATGCCACCGGTTTTGCTTTTATGTTTTTTCGCCTTTTGTGCTTTTTTGACCTGTAGCCTGTTTCTGATTGCCGAATATGCGAATGGCGATCTTGTCCTTCCAGGGGTCAAGGGCAGCCTGTTATTGTTTTATTCAGCAATCTTTCCGTCAATTCTGTCGCAAACATTCTATATGCGAGGCGTCGAGCTGGTGGGTGCCAACCGCGCTGGGCTTTATGTGAATATGGTACCAATCTTTGCGGCTTTTTTCGCAATGCTGATCTTGTCCGAAACCATGTATTTTTATCATCTTGTGGCGTTGCTTATGGTGCTTGGCGGGATTTTCTTGGCTCAGCGTGGCAAGGTGAAAACCTAAGCAAATCAGTCTATATCATGCAGTTATCAATAACTTGACAAGAGTTGTTTGCAAGGTGCAATTTGGCCATAAGGCGCTGGCTTGCGGCGCTGGCTTAGGCACAAGAAACCTTGGGCATAAAAAATCAGTTTCGAAAAAACGCAATGGCTGCGCTGCTGCGGCCACGACCATAATTTTGGAGGCTTTATGCTGGATAAAACCGAATTTTATATCAATGGATCTTGGGTGCCATCACAAGATGGACATGGCTTTCCTGTTTTGAATCCAGCCACGGAAGATGCGTTTGCCACAATTACGCTTGGCGGTGCCAAAGATGCCGAGGCGGCGATTGCCGCGGCCAAAGCCGCCTTTCCAGCTTGGTCAGCGACAAGCTCAACCGAACGTGCTGGCTATTTGCAAAAATTGCTTGATGTCTATATCGCGCGCAATGATGAAATGGGTGCAACGATTTCAACCGAAATGGGTGCGCCAATTGATATGGCGGTCAGTGATCAGGCTGGATCAGGCATCAGCCATTTAAAGGCATTTATCCGGGCGCTTGGCACAATGGAATTTCAACGGCCATTGCGTCAAGGTGTCGAAGGCCAAGATATTGCCTTTGAGGCGGCGGGTGTTGCCGCGTTGATTACCCCGTGGAATTGGCCGATGAATCAGGTTGTTCTGAAGGTTGGCGCGGCGCTGGCGGCAGGCTGCACAATGGTGCTGAAACCGTCTGAAATTGCCCCAATGTCTAGCATTCTTTTTGCCGAAATGATTGATGAGGCTGGTTTTCCGGCAGGTGTGTTTAACATGGTAAATGGCGATGGTGCCGGTGTTGGCACGATCTTATCATCACATCCAGATATTGATGTTGTGTCATTTACCGGCTCAACACGCGCTGGTATTTTAATCAGCAAGGCGGCTGCAGATACAGTGAAAACCGTCTCGCTCGAACTTGGCGGCAAATCGCCAAATCTGGTTTTTGATGATTGCGATGTCGAAAAGGCAGTTCGCATGGGCGCGGCTTTCTGTTTCAATAATACAGGCCAATCTTGTAATGCGGCAACACGCATGCTGGTTCAGCGAAGCGTCTATGATCAGGCCGTTGAAATCGCTGCCGCCAAAGCCAATGCCACCAAGGTTGATCTGCCGTCAAATTCGGGAAATCACATCGGGCCTTTGGTATCTGAAGCACAATTCAACAAGGTGCAAAGCATGATCCAAGCTGGCATTGATGAAGGGGCAAGGCTTGTCGCTGGTGGCGTTGGCCGCCCTGAGGGCATGAATCGCGGCTGGTTTGTAAAGCCAACGGTGTTTGCCGATGCGACAGCCGATATGACGATTATCCGCGAAGAAATTTTTGGCCCTGTTCTGGCGTTGATGCCGTTTGACAGCGAAGAAGAAGCCATTGCTCTTGCCAATGACACGCCTTATGGGCTGGCGGCCTATATCCAGACGGGTGATAAAGAGCGCGCCAAGCGGGTTGCGGCAAGGTTGCGCGCTGGTATGATCCAGGTGAATGGTGCTTCGCGTGCCGCAGGAAGCCCGTTTGGCGGCTACAAGCAGTCAGGTGTTGGCCGTGAAGGTGGGTTTTGGGGGATTGAAGAATTTCTCGAAATCAAAACCATCAGTGGTATTGTCTAGGATCGCCTATCGGGGAAGATCAAACCAATGCAGCTGTGTCAGTTATAACAGTGACGGGGCTAATCATTGTCATTCAGCCCAGCACCAGCTCCGGCAAGGCGTGACGCCTCGGTTGCTGGTGCATAGGTGTTTTTGGCAAAGCTGTTCAAAACCGTGATGCAGGCTGATGCTGTTACCGGAACGCGGGGAATTGCGTCATTGGCGATGGTGATCATCGCAGGCAGTTCATCATCAGATGCGGCGTAAATTTGGCAGGCTGACGAATCCATTAAAATCGCCGTATCATTTTTTGAAAATCCAAGTTTGTCTTGGGTCAGCACAAAAACAGCATTTTCCATTGATAGGCAAACAGGGGTGTTTGCGGCGCGAAGCGAGATAAAGGGGATCAGCAATAACGGTGTTCGGACGCGGGCAAATTGCACATCATCCCCAAACACACCATCCCCATAGGCAGCGCCAGTGGCAATTGGACAATAATGACCATCACGCGCTGTATCATCGGGCCAGATGGTGATTTCACCAGCTTGCCGCCAGCTTAGATAGCGACATAGCGCGGCAACACCGGGCAATTGACGGCGTTGAAGCCATTTCACGGCGTAGCCAGCTTCGTCGGCAAGTCCCCAATCCATGCCGCTTCCGCGCGCAGCCTTGGTGGCTAGGGCAGCAATTTCACCAAGTGACCAGCTCATGCCCTTTCATGATCCGGTCTGCCAATGCTGGGAAGCGGTGGATAAAACAGGCTATCGGGGTCTAGCATTGCCAACTCATCGGGGAAGGGCGCGCCTTGATACATTGTAATTCGCAACCACCGATCCGAACGCGGGTCAAATTTTGACGCGCCGAAAAAAGACAATTTACAGCGAAGCAAATCAATTGGCTGCATTTCTGCTGAAATCGTATTGTCCTGAATTTCGGCATAGGGAAGAGTAAAAACGGTTTGTATACGGCGAACAATATGCCGGTGTTCTGGATGTTTCAGCAAAAACACGGCGACATTATCGTCGCCTGATCTAACAGGGTTTTCGATCCATTGATCAATGGCCTTCATCGCCCGAACGGCATCACGGCCGGGGGCAAGCGGTTGCTCATAAGGCTCGATTGGTTCTTCAAACCGTTCACCAAGCCGCGGCTCAAGCTTTTCTTCAGACACATACCAGACCCGCGCCAGCGCATCACTTTGCGAATAATCAATGCCCTTGGTCCAGCAATAGGCGGTGTCCATCATCTGGCGCAGCCGTGATAGGGGCATTGACCCATCAATTCGGAAATGCGCTGCCTCATCAGCCGCCATGCCGATTGCCAAATCGTCAATCAGGTCTCCATGATCTTCAAGCAGAAGCGATACAAGCTGTTCCTGGCCTTCAAGGCTAAGATTGGCTTCGCCCCAGCGATAGATCCTGTCCCAAGGTTGGTCGATATCAGCGTCAAGGCCGCGCACAAAAGCGTCAAGTCGGACAAGATCATGCCGCAATGACTGGGTTTTGCCTTGTTGATATGGGCTGTCGGTTGTCCATTCATCAGTGTTTTTGGCAGCTTTGGCAATCATCGTCAAAAAACCGGCGAGGCCAAGCTGATCCGTTGTGGCAAGCGCCCGCACGCGTGCCAACGCGGTTTCACGGGCATTGATCCATGCGTGAATCAATGATGGATGGTTGATCAAGAATGGTGCCATGCCAAGACCGGTTGAATTGCCAACACCGATGCGGCGGCGAATATCGGGATCAAGCTTGACCGCCTTTGCTGGCGCTTTTACCGCAGCCATATGTTCGACAATATCAATGGTAAATGACCGGATTAACCAGACGGCTAGCAATTCAGGCTGGAACGAGCCCAAAAATTCAGGCCGGTTTGCCCAGATATCACGATCGGCAGCGCCAAATTTTCCTGATCCGTAAACGGCCGTTGTCCGCATTAAATAACCAACTGGCTCGATCGTCGCAGGGTCGGGCTGGGTGCCAGCGGCAAGGCAATCACGAACATAATCAAATAGCCGAATCGACCGGTTTGCCCGTGACAACACAAATTCATCATCTGAAATACGGCCAGCCTCTTGCAGCGGAACATTCTGTCTAAGCCTTTCAATATCAGCATCGCTTATGGTGCCATCATGAAGGGTAAAGGTAGCATCCCATGCTTCGGCGATGACCCGATCTGAGCGTTTTTCGGCTGGCAGATCATGCGCAAAGGCAACCAATGTATAGCTTCGCTCGGGGCCAATGGCCTCATAGGTGGCAACGCCAACACCCTTGGCATCAATCAACCACCGGCTTTGTTTAAACTGCCAATTCTCGGCTTTGAGGCGGCGCAACAAAACGCGCATAAAGCTAAGACGGCTTTGATGAAATGACCCCATCCGTGCCAAGGTCATGACCTGACTAGCAGGACGAAGCGCAACAGATGGCACTGGCGGCGGTGATGCGGCAGGATTACCTTGTTTCATCTTTGGTTTTTTCATCAATCAAACCACTTTGCTTGCTGGGACCAAGAAACCTAGTCAGGCCGTTTCAGCGCCAAAATTTTCATCATAAAACCGAAGCCAGTTTTCACCCATAACGGCATTTGTGTCTTTTTCGGAAAATCCCTGCTGTCTTAACCCTGCTGCAATCGCCCCGAAATGGCGGTTATCTATAAACCAGCTTGGCATTGGAGGAAAGCCTGCATTACAAGCTGATCCTTCGCCATAATCAATTTCTTTTGTCCATCTGCCAACGCGCATCCACTCAACCACACTGTCAGGTTGATCCTGACAAAGGTCGGATCCGATGCCGATATTGTCGATTCCCATCAAATCGGCAGTGTCGGCAATCATCTGGCAAAAGCTTGTCAGACTGCAATCTGATTTGTCCTTTAAATGATGCGGATAAAGCGAGAAACCCAACATGCCACCCGATTGGCTAAGCGCGCGAAGCACATCATCCGATTTATTGCGTTTGGCCGGATGCCAGAAATAGGGGTTGGCATGGGTAATGGCAATTGGGCGTTGTGAAATTTCAATGGCTTCCAATGTTGATCGTTCGGCCGAATGGCTCATGTCAACAACCATGCCAACACGGTTCATTTCCTTGATGACTTGGCGGCCCATGCGTGTGATACCGGTATCTTCATCTTCATAACATCCCGTGGCAAGAAGCGATTGGTTGTTATAGGTAAGCTGCATAAAGCGAACACCAAGGCTGTGGCAAATTTCAACAAGCCCAATATCATCCTCAATTGGTGACGGGTTTTGAAATCCAAAAAAGATCGCGGTTCGGCCTTCGCGTTTGGCACGTCGCACATCATCGCCAGTGGTGCCATGAAAAATCAGATCGGGATAGCGTTCAAACCAGCGATTCCATTGTTCGATATTGGTAACGGTTTCACGAAACATTTCGTGATAGGCAATCGTCACATGAACCGCATCAACGCCGCCTTCGCGCATTTGCTGAAAGATCTTTTCTGACCAATTTGCATATTGAAGATTGTCGATGAGATGCATCAGATTATTCCGGCTTGCCAGCGGCAATATAGCTGGTTTTTACGATTGTATAGAATTCGGCGGCATAGCTTCCCTGTTCACGCGGGCCATATGAGCTTTTACCGCGTCCGCCAAATGGCACATGATAATCAGTGCCTGCGGTTGGCAGGTTAATCGTAACGACACCTGTTTGCGCATTGCGGCGGAAATGCGTTGCCCGCGCCAGCGAACGGGTAATGATTCCCGATGTTAGGCCAAAATCGGTGTCATTCACGACATCAAGCGCCTCATCGTATGAGCCGACCTTGATGATACAGGCGATTGGTGCAAACATTTCTTCGCGATTGATGCGCCAGTCATTTTTCGTGCCACCAATAACTGCAGGCGTCATGTAATAACCATCATGATCGCGGCTAACCGTCTCGCCGCCAAACAGAACCTCGCTGCCTTCCTGTTTGGCTGTTTCCATCCATTGCAGGTTTTCGGCCAATTGTCCGGCGCTAACCACAGGACCGATTTGTGTTCCATCAGCCAAGGCATGCCCAACCTTCATCGCCGATGCTGCGGCAACAAGCCGGTCAGCGAATTCGTCATGGATGGCTTCATGCACAACAAGCCGTGACGAGGCGGTGCATTTTTGACCCGTCCCGCCAAACGCGCCGCCAAGTGCGGTTGCCACGGCAAGATCAAGATCGCCATCATCCATGATGGCAAGCGCGTTCTTTGATCCCATTTCCATTTGAACTTTGGTAAGATTGGCAATGGCGGCGATGGCAATCTGTTTGCCAACATCCAACGAGCCGGTGAAGCTGATCGCGTTTATCGCCGGAGATTCGACAAGTTTTTGGCCAATGCTGCCGCCCGGTCCCATCACCAGATTAAACAGCCCATGCGGAATATCTTGCCGCGAAATGATTTTGCTTAAGGCAACAGCCGAAGCCGGAACCAGATTTGCCGGTTTCCAGATGACCGCATTGCCAAAAGCCAGCGCTGGCGCAATTTTCCAGACAGCCGTTGCGGTTGGGAAATTCCAGGGACTGATAATGGCAACAACCCCAACCGGTTCGCGCCGAACGTCAATTTCAATGCCGTCACGAACACTATCGGCCGTGTCACCGATCTGGCGAAGCACTTCGGCAGCATAATAGGTAAAGAACTGGCCGGCTCGGTAGATTTCACCAACACCTTCGGCCAATGGCTTGCCTTCTTCGCGGCTAAGAAGAGTGCCGAGTTCGATGCGGCGTTCCATCAATTCATTGCCGATATTCATCAAGATGGTTTGACGCGACTCAAGACCGGCGGCAGCCCATTTTTTCTGGGCGGTTTGGGCGGCATCTAAGGCGTGGTCAAGCTGGGCGCTATCTGCCTGCGCATAATGGCCGATCTGATCGCTAAGGTCGGATGGGTTGATATTGGCAATTGTGCTTGACCCATCGCACCACGCGCCTGCAATAAAATTCTGTCCGGTTTCTGACATGGTTTCTCGCGCCTTTCATGCTGCCAATATCTGCAAGGATTCGCTTGATTAACTTGGGTCAGACTGGCCGAAAGAGGGTTTGAATACAACCCCTTTACTTGATCTGGGTATATCTGTTTTTTGGCAATCATTTGCATGACTTGTGTTTTCCTGATAAGCGGGGTTTAGGTGATGCGGATATCATGCAAAGGCTCGCTGATATTTTTGCGATGTCATGCGAAGGACGGCAGCGAATGAAAATGATCACTGATCGAATGTCGATGCCCTATTTCGCCCTTGGCGTTTTGGCTTTGGCAATGGGAATTATTCCCCTTAATGACGCATTAATTAAATTGATGAGTGGTGATGTTTCGCTTGGCCAGTTGGTTGCTTTGCGGGCAGGGATGACGCTGATCATGCTTGGCATTTTAAGCCGCAGTATTCAGGCAATGTTTGCGCTGCCAGCAAAGATTTTTTGGCTGTTTTTCGCCCGTAGCATGTGTCTAGTGCTGGCGATGGTGCTGTTTTTTGTTTCACTAGGGACGCTGCCGCTGGCAAATGTGATCGCCATTTTTTTTGTATCACCATTGATCATTACGATTCTATCAGTGCCATTTCTTGGTGAGAAAATCGGCCTTCATCGTTTAGCCGCGGTATCGGCTGGCATGGCTGGCGTTTTGTTTATCATTCGGCCCGGCGGGGTTCAGTTTCAGGTCGAAACCTTGTTTGTTGTGATGTCGGCCTTTAGCTATGCCGCCTTTCAGATATGGACAAGACGCCTAAAATCGGTTGGCAATCTATCGGGAATGGTTGCGGTTCAGCATATTTGCTATTTAGCGATTGGCGCGCTGTTCATGCTTGTGAATATGATCTGGCCAGTTGATCAATCAGGCAATCCGACCGTTGATTTTCTGCTTCGCGCGCCATCACTGATGTCTTTGACCAACCTTGGCTATCTGGTGATTTGCAGCTTTTCGGTTTTGCTATTGTCCTACGCATCGTCCAATGCTTACCGTTCGGTCGAGGCATCGGTCATTGCGCCATTTGAATATGTCGCGATTCCGTTTGGTGTTTTCTGGGGTGTCGTGATCTGGGATGAATGGCCGGATCAGATGGTTATGATTGGGATAACGCTTATTCTGGCGGGCGGGCTTTACACGCTTTATCGTGAAAATGTCCAATCGATTGACGTGATTACGTCAAGCCCGATGCCGGCAACCGCCGCGATTGCAGAACCTGCCGATGCGGCACCGCAAGATATGGATGTGAAAGCGCCAAATCAAAAAGAATAAGGCAAAAAGATTAGGCCCAAAAGGATTAAGCCCATAAAAAGTGATAACAGCGCCGTCTAGTCGGCTTTGCCGCCTTTCCAGACGCCTGTATCTTTTAGCTTTTCAGCAACTTCGGCAGGCATGTAATTTTCATCATGCTTGGCCAAAACATTGGTTGCGATAAATTCACCATTGGCAAGTGACCCTTCGGCAACGACGCCTTGGCCTTCGCGAAACAGGCTTGGCAACGCATTGTCATAGCGGACGCTGATTTCATTTGTACCATCGGTGACCGTGAAAACAGATTGCAATCCGTCGATCTTGACGCTGCCATCTTTGACCAGCCCGCCAAGCCGCAATGCCTGCCCCACTTTTGTTCCTGAGGTGGTAATTTCGGTTGGCGTATAGAAAAAAACGATATTGTCGCGAAGCGCGCCTAGCACAAGCATGGCGGCAACGCCAACCAATGCTGCGATCATCGCGATGATTGATAACCGTTTGGCCTTTGGTGACATGGATGCCTCGTTGATGCGTATCATCAGGGATTTGATAACGCTACTTACCAGAAGATTAGAAACATACAATAGTTTGCCGGAAATTTAGGGTCGCGGCAAGACAGCGCAGGTTATTGTGTAGCGTCGTCAAACGCTGTAAACAAGTGTAACTAATTTATGGAACGTAGTGAGGATTTTATGAAAAATTATGTTTTTATCGCCGCAGCAGCGGCAGGGCTTCTTTTGGCAGCTCCAGCACAGGCTGGCGATGCAGCTGCGGGTGTAAAAGTAT
>Ga0209308_10004041_pt1 | contig 11808 bp, 3 predicted proteins | sample COGITO_mtgs_1204_3_FD_184806 | JGI IMG/M metagenome (GOLD analysis project Ga0209308, IMG submission 184806) | Pelagic marine microbial communities from North Sea - COGITO_mtgs_120405 (SPAdes) (version 2) | ecosystem: Environmental > Aquatic > Marine > Epipelagic ...
CGGTCATCCTTTAACAAATCCATCTCCTGTTCACAACCCTGTGCCACATTGCCGGAGGCATTGGAGAACATTAGTTTTTTCACAGCGGGCAGCTTTGTTAAGCCCAGATAGTTAACAAGCGGACCAACCGTGGTCGCATTCACCAACAATGTGAGTAGTACAATACCAGAAATCAAAAAGAGGAATTGATCCCGAACCCGTGCGGAAATTCCGACCAAAGAAGCCTTTGCAATCGCTCCTTTTCCTTCCCCCAAAACTAAAACAACCTTCTCACCGCTGGCCAATCCCTCCCGAATTTCAGCCGCCACTTGGGAGCTTTCTTTCCCCAATTCCTTGTAAGCTCGACTCTCATCCTGAACAATCCCAACTACCTTACCATCCTGAATACTCGCCACAGCATGCCCGATTGCATAGCCCTGATGTAAATTCAATTTATCACTGTTTAATCGAAATTCGGTAGCCTTTTCCTTATCGAGAACAAAAACGGAAGTGGTGGAATCCTTATATCCAGTACCTCCCTCTTCCACTTTAAATTCATAACGAAAATTTTCCGTGTATACCACTAGTGCAAGGGCGAGGCCAATAGCACCACGCAATGCTCCCCACCATACCACAATTGCATCTTTCCCGGGCAATCCATACCCAGTCTTTTTCATGAGGGGATAAAATGTCCCCATATTGATCGCCCGAACCAAATGAATTCCCACATAGACTAATCCCAAAATCAAGAAATCCATTCCGGTCGGATTGGCGTTTTGAGCAATTACAACCCCTACCACAATAAAGATGATTACATTGGCCACAAAGGCGACGAGTTCCCAAAATTCATGCATGAAGTGCTCCACCTCGGGACTGATACGGGTTCGTCCAATTCCCGCCATCACAATCCCCAATGCCACAAGGCCAAGAACTCCGGAAACATGGAAAAAATGCTCACAAATAAAGAACACCGCATAGGAAGTCACCAATACAACCGTGATCTCGATCATAGGATCATTAAAGACCTTTCTTACCCAAAGAATTGCGATCAATCCAAGAAAAACTCCAATTAATCCGCCCGCTGCTCCTATTTTACCAAATCCAATTGCCGCAGTTCCAATAAAATCCCCTGTCCCAGTAAAAACTTCTGCCCCGGTAACCACGCCAATTAACAAAACGAATGCAACAATTGCAGTACCATCATTCAATAATGACTCCCCTTCGATCAGCGTCCCCAGCTTTTTACTCGCACCCAAATCCTTCAGTAATGCAACCACCGCAACCGGGTCGGTGGCACTCACCACCGCCCCAAAAAGCATGGACGATAGCCAAATAAAAGCCCCAGCCTCACTATTCCATTCTGATAAAACTCCTCCATCCCCTCCGAATATTTGTATCAATCCCCAAAATGCCACCCCGGACATCACGGTGGCGGTTACAATACCCGGTCCCGCTAAGTAAAAGGCATTAAAAAACGACTTTTTAAAGGTATGTACATCTAAGGCAAAACCAGCTTCAAAAATCAAAATGGGGAGAAAGACATACAAAATTAAATGACCATCTAAATTACCACCCCAAGTAATTGCACCGCTTAGGGTGTCCACAAATTTACCCCACAGTCCCTCCACATGTGCTACATGCTCTCCTTCACTATGGCCACCGTGTGGTCCATAGGCACGATTTAACGCACCCATTGCCAGACCGATGAGCAAAAGTAAAACAGTGAACGGAAGTGGGATACGTTGTAAGAAGTGACGGGTAGCAGCTCCAATTACCAATGCGACAATAAGAAAAAATAAACCATACAGGTATTCATGACTTCCTGAAGAGGCTAGTATTAATGGTGTAACAGTATTCATAATTTGGTAATTATAGGAAATCTTGGTTAATTTTTAAATCGAAGCAAAGTTCCGGGTAATGGCCTGGAATCAGACGAAGTTGAATTTTCGGTCTTCAACAATAAAGAATTCGATCGCGTGGGGGTCCTTCCCAACAGTTCCTCCAGGGGGTCAGATTTTGGAACTTGGTAAGAGGCACGATTTTTTGTGGTGGATTCCTTTGCCAAGTTATCAGTTTCCAGATCCGCATCCTCCTCCTGTACCGTGGTCACAATCTCAAAAGTATTTGCTTCCTTGGCATCTCCCACTTCCGCATTGTAAGTCTTTCCAATCGATTCTTGTTGGGCTCTTACCACTGTAGTGAGGGAACGACTAAAACTACTGCTGTTTTGAAAACCAGAAAGTAAAAATGAGGTTTCAACGACCTTGGCCAAGTTCACATTAATTTTATCCGCTAGACCGGAATTACCAGGTTTAAGAAAAACCAATTCACCGGCCAATAATTCACTGGTATCACTTGCAATTCCTGAACCAATAATAATTCGACCCAATACACATAAAATCTTTAATCCACCATTAGTCTCGACCTCCACCATACAAGTACCGCTACCAGAAATAACTAACAATGCCTCGGGCCCTTGAATGGAAACCTTATTGCCAATTTTTCGAGATTGAATCATGAGGGAACCCTCGTGCATATGTATCGATTCTTTCGTGATCGTAAATCGGGTATCTGATCCAAATCGAAATTGATAACCTGCTGACATGGTTTCAAGTCCACTTCGTGCGGGCACGGTGATCCGCGAATCGATCGTTAAGAAACTTGATTTCTGGACTGGTTCGGTAATTCCTTTTTCCCGTACAGTGAAGGCACTATCTCCAACCTGCGATAATAATAAATGCATACTTTGCCCGCCCAACGATCCAAGTATGGAAATGTAAAATAGTAAAATGGAGAAGAACCTAAACATAGGAGCTATAAAAAAGAAGGATACACTCTAGGTCAAACCTTCAAAATTGATAATTTCCTGTCACCGCCGCTCCAATATCCACCGTTTTGGAACTCGATGAACTTAATAACAAACCCTCTCCTTTGTCATTGGTCGACATGTTCGTATAATTAACAAATGTTTGAAATCCTAACCATGGCTTCCACTGGTAAATTCCGGTTACACCCAAATTAACCAGGTAATCTGTTCTACCCTCGTGAGTATTATTTTGGTAGGCCGATCGGGTCACTCCAAAACTGGGCATTACCATCCATTGGTTTTCCTCACCAAATAATTGAATGTAGGTCAAGTTAAGAGAATATTGAATGTTATCCCCATCATCCGCAAACACTCCTGGTATGCTGGAACCACTGGAAGTGTTAAAAGGAATTACCTTATCCGTGTTGTTATATTTGAGCGTCACATCATATAACAAAATGGACTGCTCATTAAAAACAGTCGCTTTCTGTAAATTGATTGAAGGAGCAACCGCGTCAAACATTCGGTCTCCACTCGACTGGCTATTTAATAAATTATATTCAATTGCCGGGGTAAGGGTCCAATCCTTGGGGAATGAAAAGGCAAAACTTGCCTTCGCTAAAGTGAATCGATAGTCCAACAGGTCGCTTACCGTATCTTCTCCGTAATTGGCCCATTGCATCATTACATCCAACCGGGGAATCATTGTTACATACTCTCCCACCTTACTACTCGAACGAGTTATTGCTCCCCCGATATTACTTTCCAGTACCCCCGACTCTTGCTCCCCTGAATTCACCCGTAAGACATTGGAGGTTTGATAGGCCCGCAAACCAGCACTTGCCGAGAAGTCCAAACCAGAAAAATTCTTTGTATTCGAAACGGGAACCGAATCAGTTTCTGCTTGCGCCTCGTTCTTAGTAAACCAACCGGGCTGAGAATCGGTATCCGGTTTGGGGCTCACAATCTCAGTTTCTTTGCCCGCCCTTTCGCCCAATCCCTTTGAGGGTGGAAAAGCTGCGGTTTTTGGTTGAGCAATTTCTCCCACCTTTACCGGCACTCCCACCTCAATAATTTCCTGCATTCCAAGATTGGAGTGAAAGTTCGCATAACCAGGACGACTCGGTTGTCCCTTTAATGAATTAATTGCCTGCCCGTATCCGGCAGAATGCATCAAGAGCAAACCCGCCGATAGAGCGGTTAAAAAAGATAATTCTTTCATGGGATGAGGAGACTAGGATTATTTTTAGGGAAGTGCAACCTTACCTATTGATATATTTCCACCGTACTGATCAAACGCCGACCGAGTATTGAGAACATTGCCACCCGAAGACACATTTTTGATAAAATTTACCCGGCCAATTTGTTGGGCATTGGGAATTGAAGAACCAAAATTGGGATACTTTCCATCAATTGCTCCCTTCAAACTGTTCAAGCGAACCATCGAAGCAGCGGGGAAATTCACCTCACTCAACCGGATCGTGGTCGCCTCCATTATAATGGAAGGAATTTCCCGGCTAAATTTCATGCCATTCACATTTAAATCACGGGTTGCCCGTACGGTCGCCAAGTTACCCGACCCCATCGTTACATTGGTCAAAGTCACATCCCGCAAACTCCTCAGAGCGATCTCCCGGGTGCTCTCCAGTTGAACATCCTCAAGAAGAATATCCTTCCTTGCCGCCAGCACCAAATCGCGGGTCGCAGATTTGAAAGTCAATCCCTTCTCCGATTCCAAATTTTCTCCACTCATTAAGACCACCCGTGTCGAAGAAGTTGGAGAATCAATCAATTCCACACTGGTGCTCAATTTAAGTAATTCCGAACCGCTTACCACAAACGAACCCGATCCGCTTCCAGTCAGGCTGGAAATATCCAACTTCGCAGAATCTATGGTAATCCTTCGACCCCCAACAAAAGTCGGCTGCCCGGCAACCAGAGACTCCGTCTCAAGCTGTCCGTATAAAGAACTAATTTCCTGGTAAAAAGGATTACTCAGTACCTCTTTACCCGAATTGGCCAAATCAGACAACGAACTGGTGGACAGGGAATAATCCTGATTTAACACATTGGCCACCTCCCCCACCCGGATCCACTCTTCCGACATGGAACCGCCTGATAAAACCTTCAATTCATCCAGCAAATCAGAATTACCGGACTGCTTAAGCTTTTCCCCCAATGCGAGCAGGGAAGCATCCTGTACTGGAATTGCATTTTCACCCGGAACCAGTGTGGAAGAAGACGCCACCATATTTTCCGGATTTAAAGTATCCACTAAGACTGACTCACTTATCTTCTGGTTCAGCAGGCTGACCAATGCCTTGTCTTCCAATCCAAGGATTAACTTTTGCGTACCCGAAGAGTACCCAAATAACGAATAGGCCTGATCAATCTGAAAATCATTAATATTTAATACTCTTTTTAAATTATCGACTCCCAAAGACATTAACCGACTTTGCAACTGGGGAGGAAATAAATTAAAACGATTAGTCTGCCTCGTAGTCAGTCCATACCTTGACAATGCTCTTGAATAGGCTGACACACGCCCCGTCTTTCTTACCTCCTTGACTTCAGAATTGTTCTCTAAAGCCTGAGTTTGGATATTGGAAGAAGACCGATTATTTTGCGTACTAGAAGATCCTTTATTTCCTGATGAACCAGAATCGTTCCCCTTTCCATCCCCACTGCCAGACTTCTCCTGTTCAGTAGATTTGGATTCGTTCTGGCCATCCGAGGATTCTCCGGAGTCGGAAGAATCATTCGTCCCATCCTCTGTCGAGTCACTCCCTCCAGACCCGGCATCCTCCACCGTGGCCGTTGCCTCGCTCATTGCCTCCGACACCGTCCCCAAAGAAATATCATTGGTCGACTGGGTGGCCGCCTGATTAGTCGCCCCAATATTCTGAGCCACTGCAGGATTAACTGGGCGTGGTGTGGAAACTCCAGCACTGGAAACATCCAATCCATTTCCCTGACTCACCGGAGTAGGAACTCCCCCCGGGGGAGTAAAAGCAACCGTGGATTCAGTCACATCCAACTGCACACCTGTGCCTGGATTTTGTGACATTTGAAATTCCGTTCCCCGAATGCCCGCCGTCCCAATTGGGGAATTGATATCAAAACTCGACTTCTTATCCAACTTTTTGGTCTTCACCACCAAGGAACCCCAGTCCAAATCAATCACCACCTTTGACTCACTGGGCTCACCCTTCAAATCGGCCACTTTTTTATCACCTGCATCAAAGGGAACCTGTTCAAACACGCCAATCTTCATCTTGGTTTGGGACTGCAGAGTCGTGATCGTTCCGTTGGAAAATAACAAAACTAACTTTCCCCCAATCCCAACCTGAGCCGTCTGGCCCTCGGTTATAATGGACCCCCTCAACTCATTCCCAAAATCAATATTCTGCCCCGCCTGGTCTAAGAAACGAACCGGTTCCTTATAATCAGCCACAATAACTGCACCCTTACTATTTTTCTTCTCCGATTGTGCTTCCAAATGCACAACAAAGAGGGCCAGGAACATAAATATTGCGGTTCCCAATTTGATCGTATTGCTCATGTTTCTAATGTGACTTTTCATAAATTTAATATTTTGCGTGATAAAATGGAAGAATAAACTCAGTCAGACTGTTCTCCACTGTCCATCTGCATCCATCGTTCATCCCGGTAATGGTAGAACAACAAACGATCCTGACTTGCTCCGTAGAAATAAAGCCAGCCCGCAGAACTGTTTTGATAAAGGAATGGATAAAATTCTTCATCCGTCCACAACCAGCCCAGTTGTTCTTTCCACAACCAGACTCCGCTTTTCGGGCTCTCCATTGGATACAGCCAGCCCAATTCCGAATGCATAACCCAGGATGCATTGGTATCATTCATATAAAAGGAACCAAGCCATGAACTGGTCCACCAATTTGCGGCCGCTCCGGGCTGGGCATTAATCCACCAGGGAGAAAAAATCCGTAGGGCACTGCGTAAATCAAGAACTGATCCATAACCCACCCCTTCCCTATTTCGGACATAGGCCCGGAAAAAGTATTTCTTTCCGACAATTAAATCCTTAAACAATGCATTGAATTTTGAACCTGTTCCATTGGATACAATTTTGAATGATCCATTTTGATCCAGTATCGGGCGTGGAGTACCTGCCCATACAAACCCCTTTTCCAAGATTCCTGAAATTCCTCCCTTATCCAACAATTCCCCATTGAATCGATATCCCGATCCATTTAAATCCACCACCCCACGGGTTTCGACAATTGGACGAAACGAATCCACAATTCGAATCGTTAGCTCTTTTTCAAAACTCCCACCGAATTGATCGGTAGTACGGACACGGATTGAATAACGATCCTTATTCTCAAAATCAAAAACCATCGCCGTACGCAGAGTTCCATCGGAACTAAGACTGAAAGGTTGTTCAGTACCGGTTTGGATATTTATTAATTGATAACTGTATGCACGCCTTCCATCCGGATCGCCCGGGTCCCTTGTTTTAAAAACACCCACCCTTGTTCCAATCGGCAAATTCTCTTCCACCCGGTCAGAACTGATTGAAATTCCGGTCGGTGGCTGGTTTTCAATCCGTACCAAACGGATTTTTTCAACCGCCTGATTTCCCTGCGAGTCCGAATGGTTATATGTAAGCTTATATTCTCCCACTTCCATAACCCTGACCTCACCCGAGGGAATCACCGAACCGGTTCCCTCGTTGGGATGAACCCAATAGGCACCGGGATCATTAAAAGGCATACCTTCCTTGTGGGTTATTACACTCTGGCCATTCAGAACAATGGTGGGTTCATCAATATCCCCAACATATACCATCACTCTCTGACTGACCGAGCTCTTCCCGTCTGTCGCCACCACATCGACCTCGTAAACATTATCCCCATTTGCATCCTGGGGTGTTTCAAAATCAGGAACTGCTTTAAGGGTTAATTCACCAGTCTTCGAATTGATCACAAATTTATCCTGATCCGCCGCCACTCCGAATTGTGGAGTCAGGCGGATTTTATCAATATGTGGAAAATAACCAAATCTCTCGATCCGGATTTCATTCATGCCCGCACGAAAGGAAAAAGTTCCTTCATCCTTCCATTGTTGGTACTCAGGATGCCACCCACCCGTAGTTCCACCAGCCCCGTCCGTAAATACGAGGATTCCGTTGACGAACAGTTTACAAGGGCGAGCCAAGTTCACTGCACGTCGAATTTCCAGTTTCCAAGAGCCAGCGTGGGAGACGTTAAGATCGTAAACCGCATAATTCCTTTGCGAATTCAATGTTGCTCCCGTCACCCCAATACCCGCTCCGTAACCACTGGTTGCATCGGCGGTCGAATAAAAAATATTTCCCCAAGAAAAATTCTCTGCCTCGATTGTGATTTGTGAAACCTCTGCAGGCGGAAGATAATAATGGATAGTATCATTTACATCAGAATCCAGAGCGGTGAAGGAATATACCGATGCATTTTTTTCCATCCTACTTATCTTTTGGTAAGTCCCACTTGCAGAACGAGGAAGAACGGTAGGCTGTTCCGGATCAAGAATGATTCGGTTGGGCTCACCCACAAACATTTTATTACTCATCCCAGCATCATTTCTACCCGCAAAAAGATAAACCTTTCCATTGACCACTGCATTTCCGGCACAGTATTTCGCTTCGGGTAATAAACCTGCCATCACCCATTTCTTGGCATCCGGATCATAAACTTCGACCGAAGACAACCGTAGGGATTCGCCGTTTTGTACCCCAACAGCAACGTAAAGTCTGTCACCAACAACAAACAAGGAAGGCCACTTCCGAATCATATTCATAGAGGGTAAATCAGTCCAAACATCCAAGTCAGGATCATAAACTGTTACCGTGGCTAAATTTCCGGCTGCCGATTCCCAGCCTCCGGCAAGATATATTTTCCCATTCAAAGCAACTCCGGAATGACTACTTCTGCCAGTTTGTAGAGATGCCCTAGCAGTCCATTGTCCACTAATTGGATCGAGCTCGAGCATCTCATCCAAATTAGCTGAGCCCCCTCCTCCCGTGAGAAAAATTTTCCCATTTAAAGAAACCGCATTCGCACTCCAGGAAACTCTGGGTAAGTAGGGCCCTGGCGTCCAGGAATTCGTAACCGGGTCAAAAATTTCTGTACTATTCAAATCCGTGGACGCATCACTCTTTCCTCCCATGGCATAGAATTTACCGTCGACCACTGCAGAACTCATGAACCTTCTTGGCATCGACATGGAAGGCAGAGTCTCCCATTGGTCGGTCACCGGATCATACCGTGAAAACTGATCGCTGTACCCACCATCGGATCCACCGGCCACATAAATCTTGCCATCAATCACATCCACCCCGTCGTAGAGGAACTGGGCGATGGGTACTTGATTAAGCTCGGTCCAATCGAGGCGTTGATCGCTAGGCAACAGAGGGGATTCCAATTCCACCCGGCTCGGATCGCTCTTAATTATTCGTTCCAACAGATAGGATTGAAGATTTGTGTTCCTATTATCCGCCCATTTTCCTGGGTATCGGGACCAAGAATTCAATTTGGTTGAATTCCCATCAGTATTATCCGGTTGTCCAGGACCCATATTTTGATAACTCCAAGGTTCCCCGGTTATCCATTTCCAGGAGCCGTCCAAATTATCATCGGATCCACCCAACCAGGCATTAGAATTTAATACTAATGGATTAATCAAATCCTGCTCTCTTTGACTGGTAATGGTGGCTAAATGCCCACCCCGTAACTTTGCAAAATCTCTGGCCTGTTCCCAGGTATGAGTCGCATCGATCAATTCATATGATTTAACACCCAGAATTTCCTCCCGGTCGGACCGTCCATCCCCATCCGTATCGACAAGCATTGGATTCGAACGATACTCCAATCCTATTGCCTCCTCACCATCCAACAAACCATCCCCATCGGTATCAGGCTTCAAGGGATCGGAATGGAAAACTCGCTCCATAACATAAGAAAAATTACTATCCGCAGGTCTCTCCGTCCAATTTCCATCCATACTCATGGTTAGGGCGGGTGATTCTCCAGTATCTAAAGCATTAAATGACCAAGACAGAATATCATGATTTTCGAATCTGCTACCAGTACGTGATGTTAAATATATTCGACTCATTCCAGTGCTACTCGAAATTCCACCACCCGCTAGGTTAATAGAGTAATTTGCCAAGACCACTTTTCCATCCAACCAAATATTCAATTTTCCGGGCTCGTACAAAATACGAATTTGATAAGGATTTGCCACCATACCCTGATTGGAAAGATCATTATTCAAGTACTGAAAATCGTTTAAATTCGTAAGATCAATGAGTTGATGAAGAGTATTCTGCCCCCCAATAATTGATTGGACTTTCAACATTGCTGAACTAACATCATTTGGATCAGCTCCGCTTCCTTGTGACGGGTTATTATAAGTATCAAAAATGAATGAGTGCGAATTATGTTCGCTCCACAAACCAATGATTAAATGATCCGCTCCAGACGAATCGCTATTCGGAACTGTTGTTTGCCAAAGAAGATTTACTTCAAAACCATCTTTCGTGAATACAGATTGAACTAGTTCCGCCTTACCGTATTTATTTATCACAGCAGGCACCAAACGAAGGCGTTGATGATCAGAGTAAGGCGATAAAGTTTGATCCTGTAAAAAGGAGGCATCTCCAATTAGGTTTAATTTATCTAACCCCGATCCAAAATCAGAAAAATCAAAATGGTGACGCACCCGATTGCTCAAATTAGCATCCCTGCCCTCATACCCCCAAACCTCATCTGTGATCCAGGTAAAATTACCATCTAGATCCGCATCCAGCCCACCCAGCCAGGCATTCACCGATTCGGGAAGAGCGGCATGGGCACGGGCATTTTCTTCGGCACTGGTAATGGTGGCTAATTGCCCACCCCGGGATTCTGCATCCAAGCGTGCTTCCAACCAGGTAAAATTTCCCTCCCTGTATTCATAGGAATGAAATCCCCTTACCTCCTCGCCGTCCAGCAGACCATCCCCATCACTATCTGCACGATTGGCAAAAGTACCAAGATTGGATTCCTCCAAATCGGATAAGCCATCCGCATCCGTATCCGTAACTGCGGAGCTATACAAGCTAGCTACTTCTGCATCGGATAAGGTTCGATGGTAGAGTCGCAGATCGTCGATCAATCCACTATACTTATTGCCTGTGCCGTTTTGGAGTCCATCAAATTTATCTGCTTCGCTGCCATTGCCAATGAATCCATACCTAACAATATCAGAACCGAAACCACGCCCCACTCCCTTGGTCTCAGAAAAATCAATTTGACCATTAAGGTATATTTTGTTTTCTCCCGTTTCGCCATTACGAGTAGCAGAAAGGGACACCCAGTTTCCAGTTGCCAAGGTTCCTTCTGTACCAATCGAGCTCAAGCCGATCTGGTTATAACAACCTGAAAAGTAGGGACGGTTCCATTGGTTAGTTTCGGCGATACCAGTGGAGAGTCTAAAAAACTCACTTCGATCAAAGCTAAAAATGATTCCCTCCGTGTTGGCCTGGATCGTTTTGATCCAGCAGGAAATTGTAATCTCCTGAATCTCTCCGGGTTTTGAATAATGAAGTCCCTGAATGGCGAGATAATCATCCAGCCCATCGAGTTGGATGGCCCCATTTACTTTTCCTTGCCGGACCCATGCCTCATCACCCGCTCCGCGAAGATGAGCATGGTATCCATTACCTGATGAATCATAAGCGACGGATCCATTCTTTTCATCAAACCGCCAGTGGGCCACCAAGCCCTGTTCCGAACTAGGCAAAATCAAATCCTCCGCCGGATCATTAAGCACCTCGATGAGGAAAGTTTTTTCCAGGGTCCGATTCGCTTCATCCATAACCTGCACACGGATAGAAAGAGTGGAATTTGCCTCCCGGTTCAAACTTTGCTTGGCGTTGAGCGATCCATTGGCATCGATGGAAAACCAATCATTATGGGTCGCCCCCGCCCCGTTCACCAACGAATAGGTAAATTTTGAAT
>Ga0209308_10004044_pt1 | contig 11805 bp, 8 predicted proteins | sample COGITO_mtgs_1204_3_FD_184806 | JGI IMG/M metagenome (GOLD analysis project Ga0209308, IMG submission 184806) | Pelagic marine microbial communities from North Sea - COGITO_mtgs_120405 (SPAdes) (version 2) | ecosystem: Environmental > Aquatic > Marine > Epipelagic ...
TAAGGATACCAATCACGTCCCATCCACTTTTTTTAGCAAATTTAGCTAGACTTTGTCCTCCAAATAATCCTTGTTCTTCTCCGCTTAATCCAACATAAATAATACTATTATCAAATTTATATTTTGATAAAATTCTTGCAGCTTCAATAGTTCCAGCCATTCCACTTGCATTATCATTTGCTCCTGGTGAATCATCTTTATAGTTTAGTGGATCGGAGATTCTAGAATCAATATCACCACTCATTATAATGAACCTATTAGGATTTTTTGTACCTCTTTGAATTGCAACAACATTATAAATCCATGTTGGAAAAACAATTCTATCACCTTCTGTTACATAACTTTTTTCATAAAAAACTTCCAAACATTTATTGCATTCACTTGAGATATTTCAAATTCCTTTTTAATCCATCTTCTGGCAGCTCCTATTCCTCTTTTATCTGAAATTGTATCGCTTAAGGTATGTCTGGTCCCAAAGGATACTAGTTTTGTAATATCTTTCTCTATTCTTTCTGATGAAACTTCATCAATAATATTATACATCATTGAATCTTGAGCGAACAAATTTGATTGTCCAACTATAAGAAAAAGTATGATTATATAGTGTAATTTACTCACTAGAAACAGTATTTATTTTCTGAAATTAGTTTATTTGCAATCTTAGTTTTTAAATCAAATACATTAGGGTTCTCAGAATAATGTAATTTTTCAATAATTGATGAATATAGATCATCTTGTTCACCCATATCAATTATACTATTTACAACATCTCTAGATTTTTTTTGAACAATTTGAGAAGCTTCATAAATATATAATCTTGTCATATTTATCTGATCATATTGATCTTTATCTGAAGTTCTTTCAATATTTTTAATAGTTCTTTTTAGAGTAGACTCTGAAAGGTAAGTCTCAATTGCCAAGTCAGATAGACTAAGAAGTACTTGTTGATTTTTATCTATTTCCGGTCCATACTTTTCAAAAGCTTTCCCTAAGAGTAAAAGAAAGACACTTTTAAAGTTTTCAACTAAAGTTATCTCATCATTCAGTACATCTGATTTTTCAGTGATAGATAATGGTTTGTTATTAATTATATTCTGATAAGGTGTCATAATATCAAGACTTCCTTTCATTGCTTTTTTTAATAACATACCTATAATAAGCATTCTGTTTATCTCATTAGTACCTTCATAAATCCTTCCAATTCTTGAATCTCTCCATGCACTTTCTGCAGGAGTTTCAGCTGAGAATCCCATTCCACCAAAAATTTGTATTCCTTCATCTGCACTTTCTTGCATGTCTTCTGAAATTGCAACTTTTAAAATTGAACATTCTAAAGCGAATTCTTCTATCCCTTTAAGTTCAGCCTCTTGTTTGGTTAGGCCACTTGATTCATACTCATCAATTTTTGATTGAACATCACTTGCAGCTCTATAACATGCCGATTCACCAGCATAACAGGAGGTAGCCATAGAAGCTAATTTTTCTTTTATGGCACCAAAACTTGAAATAGGTTGTTTGAATTGAACTCTATTGTTAGCATAATCAGTAGCTATAGAAATAGATCTTCGTTGTCCATCTAGATTTGCACCTCCTAGTTTTATTCTTCCTACATTAAGTGCGTTCATTGCAATTTTAAAACCACCATTTCTTTCACCAAGTAGATTTTTAACAGGTACTTTTGTTTCAGTGAAAAAAACTTGTCTAGTAGAAGATGAATTTAATCCTAGTTTTTTTTCTTCTTCTCCAAGTTTTATACCATTATCTGAGTCTTTAGGTACAATAAAAGCAGTAATATTTTTATCATCTTCAATTCTAGCAAATACAATAAAAATATCTGCAAATCCAGCATTAGATATCCACATCTTTTGTCCTGAAATTTTATAGTGAGAACCATCATCACTTAATACAGCCTTAGTTTTACCAGAGTTAGCATCTGATCCTGCAGTAGGTTCAGTTAAACAATAAGATCCAAACCACTCGCCAGAGGCAAGTTTAGGTAGGTATTTTTGTTTTTGATCTTCATTACCATATAAATAAATAGGTAAGATTGCAATTCCAGTTTGTGCTCCGTATGCAGTAGCAACAGAACCAGTACATCCAGAAACATAATCAACTGCAAGCATACTAGAAACAAAGTCCATACCCATACCTCCATATTTTTCTTCTAAGGAAACTGCTAATAATCCAAGGTCTCCTATTTTTTTCATAGCCTGGACAGTTAAATCATAATTTTTTTCTTCATACTTCATTTTGTCAGGCCAAATTTCTCTATCCATAAAATCAACTATTGTTTGTTTCATCATTAGTTGTTCTTCTGAGAAATCTTCAGGGGTAAAAATTTCATTTGATAGAGATTCTTTCAAAAGGAATTCTCCACCATTAAGCTTTAATTTGTTTTCTGTAGGCATATTTTTTTATTAGAATTTAAATTTCGTTTTTTTAATATTTACACTTTTAAAATATTATTAATTTTTACAATAGTCAAAATTGATTTAAATTTATAAATATCTAATAATGAACATTATATAAAAAAATAATAGCTATTTCTAGATGTAATAAAAATTGAATTTAAAATTTAAATGATTTTATTTATTAACCATTCATAGCTATTGTTGAACACTTTGACCCATGGTGAGTATAAATCGTCTCTATCTCCTGGATAGTATGCCCAATTATGAGGGTATAATGATCGTTCTATATGAGGCATCATAACAAGATGTCTTCCATTATTAGACACTAGCATTGCAGTGTTGAAATTTGAACCATTTGGATTACTAGGGTAGGAATCATATGAATACTTTCCTGAAATTGAGTATTTATTTTCATTATAAGGTAAAACAAACTTCCCCTCACCATGAGCAGACCATACTCCTAATCTGGAACCTTCAAGACTTTTTAACATTATAGAGGGGGATTCCTTAATATCAACAGTTGAGAAAACACATTCGAACTTATTAGAATCATTATAAGTCATCTTTGGCTTTTCTAAATGATCTTCATTGATAAGTCCAAGTTCAATAAATAGTTGACATCCATTACAGACTCCTAATGACATTGTATCTTCTCTATTAAAAAAATCATCTATAGATTTTTTAGCAATTGGATTATGAAGAAAAGATCCTGCCCAACCTTTAGCTGATCCAAGAACATCAGAATTTGAAAAACCACCAACTGCTACTAATAAATGAATATCCTGAAGATTTTCTTTACCAGATATGATATCAGTCATATGAATATCTTTAACATTAAAACCAGCTAAAGACATCATAAAAGCCATTTCTCTTTCCGAGTTACTACCTTTTTCTCTAATAACTGCAGCATTAACTTTATTAGCTAACAGAGAAGGATTATTATTTCCGTCAAATCCACTCGGAAATTTATATGTTAGAGGTTGAATTTTATAGTTATTAAACCTTTCAATTGCTTTATTTCTTTTAGTTTGTTTTAGATCAAAATCTTTTGAAGTAGAATACCATATATCTCTATAGTTTTGAACATTAAAAGAAAAATTATTTTCAAAATTTTTAATATTTAGAATACCACCTTTATTGGTTTTACCAATCTTTAGACATTCAACATTTATAGACGAAAACTCCTTTTGTAAATTCTTTTCTGATTGAATAATAATTCCAGCATTTTCAGAGAACAGTAATTTTGTAGAATCTTCACATCCAAGATGAGTTAGGTTAATATCCATACCTATTTTGTTTGAGCTAAAGCACATCTCGAGTAAGCATGTAATTAACCCACCTGAAGAGATATCATGACCTGATAGAATTTTATTATTAGATATAAGGTTTTGAACTAGATTAAATGACTCTTTAAATTTTTTAGAATCTTTTATTACAGGAGTTTCTGATCCAATTTTATTAAGTGTTTGAGAAAAAGATGAACCACCTAACTTATAATCATCAAATGATAAATTTATATAATATATATCCCCTAAGTTTTTATTTAAAACAGGTTTTACAACTTTTCTAATATCATTGCAATGACCTGATGCTGAAATAATAACAGTTCCAGGAGATTTTACTTTTAATTCATCATATTTTTGAACCATTGAAAGTGAGTCTTTTCCAGTAGGAATATTAATTCCTAATTCAATTGCAAAATTTGAACAAGCATCTACAGCTTTGTATAATCTAGAATCCTCTCCTTCATTTCCACATGGCCACATCCAATTGGCTGATAATGATATTGAATTAATCCCATCTTTGAGTGGAGCCCATATAATATTTGTTAAAGACTCACCAATTGAATTAATACTTCCAGTGCTAGGGTCAATTAAACCTGAAATAGGAGAATGACCTATTGATGACGCTATTCCATTAAAATTTGCGTAGTCTAATGAGACTACTCCACAATTTGAAAGAGGTACTTGAATTTCACCAACTGTTTGTTGTTGGGCAACTCTTCCGGTAACACATCTATCAACTTTATTTGTAAGCCAGTCTTTACATGCTACAGATTCAAGCATCAAAACATTTTCAAGATATTCAGAAACTTTATTGCCATCGTATTCTATTTCTTTGAATTTATTTGCTTTAGTTATATCATTTACAACTTTCTTAGGTACATCACCAAACAAACTGTCTAAATCTAAATTTATTGTCTCTGAATTATTTTTTCTATCAATTACTTTAAACTTATTATCTCCCGTAACCTTTCCAACTTTATAAACTGGAGCTCTCTCTCTTTCAGCAATTTTATTAACTAGCTCATAATCTTTTTCTTTAATTATTAACCCAATTCTTTCTTGAGATTCATTTCCTATAATTTCTTTATAAGAAAGAGATGGATCACCAATGGGTAATGAATCCAAATAAATTTCTCCTCCAACATCTTCTACTAATTCAGAAAAACAATTTAAATGCCCTCCAGCTCCATGATCATGAATAGAAACTATAGGATTCTCATCCATTTCAAATAAAGATCTGATTGTATTGGTAACTCTTTTTTGCATTTCCGGATTCGACCTTTGAATGGCATTAAGTTCTATTGCATTATTATAACTTCCTGTATCAGTTGATGATACGGATGCACCACCCATACCAATTCTATAATTATCACCACCCAACAAAACAATAATATCTCCCTTTTTAGGAGACTTTTTCATAGATTGTTTTAACTCTCCATAACCTACACCACCCGCAAGCATTATGACTTTATCATATGAATATAATTCTTGATTTTCGTCATGCTCAAATGTTAATAAAGAACCAACTATTAGTGGTTGTCCAAAACAATTTCCAAAATCAGAGGCACCATTAGATGCTTTTATTAAAATATCTACAGGAGTTTGATATTTCCAATCTCTTTGTGGAATTTTCTTTTCCCACATTTTGTTGTTGTTTAATCTTGAATATGGTGTCATGTAAACCGCAGACCCAATAAGGGGTAGAGAGCCTGTACCTCCTGCTGCTCTATCTCTAATTTCCCCCCCTGACCCAGTTGCAGCTCCATTATAAGGTTCTACAGTTGTTGGAAAATTATGAGTTTCAGCTTTTACTGATATAATACTTTCAATTTCTTTAGTTATAAAATAACTTGATTTATCTCCTCTTTTTGGTTGAAATTGACTGATTTTAGGGCCATTAATAAATGCAACATTGTCAGAGTATGCAGATACAATTGAGTTTTTATTTTTTTTGGAAGTGAATTTTATAAGATCAAATAAACTATCATTTTTTTCTTTTCCATCAATAATAAATTTTCCATTAAAGATTTTATGTCTACAGTGTTCTGAGTTTACTTGGGAAAATCCATAAACTTCTGAGTCAGTTAATTTTCTTCCAATTTTCTCTGAAAGACTTTCTAAATATGATATTTCAAAATCATCTAAAGCAAGGCCTTGCTGATTATTATACTTTTTTAGATTATCTATTAAATATATTTTTTCAGGAGTTATATTATTATTAAATATATTTTGATTTAAACCTTCATACTCCTCATGAATCATTTTGTCAAAGTTTTCAGAGATTTCATGACAAATAAAAACTTCTATTCGATTTATATTTTTAACCCCCATATTACGAGTTATCTCAACAGCGTTTGTGCTCCATGGAGTAACCATAGAGGATTTTGGTCCAATAAATTTTTCACTTATTTGCTTTCTATCAATAATTCTTGAGTCAAGTACCCAGGATAATTTTTTTAAATCTTCAGTCAATAATATTTCAGAGATTTCAACTGCAAATATTTTTAATTTTGGGCTACCAAAAAATAAAATCATTATAGATATTTAAGCTGTAAATTTAATTGATTTAGGATTAGATTTGAAGCTCATTCATATTTTTATATGAAGAATTTGAGTTGATAAGTTCTTCATGGGTTCCCTGTGCAATAATCCTACCTTTATCAATGAGTATTATCTTATCACACTTCTTAATTGTTGAAAACTTATGTGCAATTATTAAAGATGTTTTTCCATGCATTAGTTTATCAATTGCATCCTGAATCTTTTTCTCAGATTCACTATCTAATGAAGACGTTGCTTCATCTAAAATTAATATTGAAGGACTTTTTAACATAGCTCTAGCTATTGTTAATCTTTGCTTTTGACCTCCTGACAAATTATTTCCGTAATCTCCGATCATTGTATCATAACTATTTAGCTGCTCTTTAATAAACTCATGAGCATTTGCCTCTTTTGAAGCTTCAATAATCTCCTCTTTTGAAGCTTCAAGATTACCTATTCTAATATTATTTAATATGGTGTCATTAAATAAAATTGATTCTTGAGTTACAATAGAGATATTTCTATAAAGGGATTCTTTTGTAATATTTGATATATTCATATCATCAATTAAAAGATTACCAGAGGTTGGACCAAAGAAACCGTTTAAAAGATTAGCTATTGTTGTTTTACCACTTCCAGATGAACCAACTAAAGCAACACTCTCACCTTTGTTTATTGTAAAACTTATTTTATCTAATATTTTTACCTCACCGTAATGGAATTTAACATTATTAAAAGTGATGTTATTTTCAAACTTTTTAAACTCTATAGTTCTTTTTTCATCATATTTATCCTTATTGTATTCAATAATCTCAAATACTCTTTCAGCAGCTGCATTTCCTTTTTTTATACTATAAAATGACTTACTAAGATTTTTGGCTGGGGTAAGAATATTATATGCTAGACCCATGAATACTATAAATGTTGTTCCAGATATAGTTTCACTTATTAAAACCATTTTTCCTCCAAACCAAAGTAATACACCAATTACAAGAATCCCCATAAACTCACTAAAAGGACCAGCTAAATTTTTTCTATTAATTACCTTATTTGAAAACCTATAAAGTAAGTTGTTTATGCTTTTAAACTTATTGTGAAAAAATGTTTCTGATAAAAATGATTTAATAACTTTTTGACCACTTATCGTTTCATCAATAATTGATAAAAAATCACTTTGTTGTTGTTGAACCTCTTTAGAATCCTTTCTAAGCTTCTTGCCGATTATTGAAATAATAAAACCCGATATAGGAATAAATAGTGTAACAAATAGAGTTAATTGTGGGCTTATTGTAAACATTACAATCAAAGTAAATAATATGGTTAGTGGCTCTCTTACCATTAATTCCAGGATTGAAAGATAAGATGTCTGAATTTCTAAAATATCTGCTGTTATTCTTGACATTAAGTCACCTTTTTTCTTATTTAAAAAATATGAAATAGGCATATTTAATACTTTAGAAAATAAGTTTTCCCTTAGGTTTTTTAATAGACCATTTTTTACAAATGTTATATTATAAAGTGCGAGATAGTTGAATAAATTTTTCATTAAAAAAAAGAAAATAACTATTCCTACTACTAGAATTAATGTTGATGAAATATCAGTTTCAAGTTGATTAGATAAATAATAATTAAAATAATCTTCTGCATATTCTAAAATATTTCCAAACCCAACATATTCAGGTTCTGTATAAACTGTTTTAGTTTGTTTAAATAATACATCAAGCATTGGAATAAATGAAACAAAGGCTAAAGCACTAAAAATTGCATAAAGAACATTAAATAATATATTTAATAATCCATAATAATAGTAATCAATTCCATATTTTAAAACTTTTGTGAAATAGCTCATTTAAAAAGTTTTATTTTTTATTGAAAATTCATCTTTATTAACATTGAATTTTAGGACAATTTCAGCTATAAAACCTGCTATAAAGAACTGAGCACCCAGAACCATTGTTATCAAAGCAATATAAAATTCAGGTCTAGTTGTGATTAGCCTAGAGTTAGTATCAATAAATAATTTATTATAACCGAGATACATAGTAAATAAAATTCCAACAATAATCATTAGTGTACCTAAAGATCCAAAAAAATGCATTGGCCTTCTTCCAAACCTATTTGTAAACCACAATGTTATTATATCTAGAAACCCTCTTACGAATCTTTCATTTCCAAATTTACTTTTACCATATTTTCTTGGTTGATGCTTCACTATATGTTCTCCAATTTTATTGTAACCCTCATTTTTTGCAAGAATTGGAATAAATCTGTGCATATCAGCATATAGATTAATGGATTTAATCACCTCTTTTTTATATACTTTAATTCCACAGTTAAAATCATTGAGACGTATGCCGGAAAAAATTCTAGCAACAAAGTTGAATAATAATGATGGTAATCTTTTTAAAAAAAAAGAATCATATCTTTTCTTTTTCCAACCTGAAATCATATCTAAATTAGATTCTATTAATTTATTAATCATTATTGGAATTTCTTCTGGTGAATCTTGAAGATCAGCATCTAAAGTAGCTACGTATTCTCCTTTAGCCTCAGAAAACCCCACTCTTAAAGCTTGAGATTTTCCATAATTTCTATTAAATGAAATACCTTTTATATTGAGATTAGACTTAGCAATTCCTTTAATTATATTCCAAGATGAGTCATTACTTCCATCATCAATGTAAATGACCTCAAATTTTAAATCAGTATTAACGAATGCTTTAAAAATCCAGTCATTAAGTTCATTTATCGACTCAGACTCATTCAATAAAGGTATGATAATAGAAACGTTCATAGGTTTTTGCTATTCTGCCCTATTTTTTTTGACAGCTAGTCCGGTAAGTAATGAAATGAGACAACCAAAAAATAGTGAAACAGTTATTCCTATTGCAGATTGAAGTAGAGGATTAGCAAAGAATTCAAATGCTCCCTCAATTGCTTCTATCATTTCATCTGTAAGTTCTGGATTTTGGTCAATTGCTTGGTTTATTGCATAATCCATTGCCTTACTCATAGTATCAGGATCTAATACATAACCTTGAAATAGTCCATAAAGAATACCTATTGAAGATCCTAAAGCAACAATTCCAATACCAATTTTTATTCCTTCTCCAAGACTAATAAATCCGTCATTTAATTGTTTGTAAGCTAATTGTCCAAAAACTATAGATCCAGCCATTATTAAAAGACTAGTCCATTGTTGAATTGACGAATTTTGATAATGTAGATCCATAATAAATAGCATTATAGTAAACGCAACTGATAATCCACCCATAATTAAGCCATAGTTTAATACGGTAGATTTAAGAGCATCTTTAGGTTCTGACATTTTATTTGTATTATACGTTTGAAGTAAAATTAAGCAATTATAATGACAGGATATATGAAAAAAATTTTAAATTTGCACTCACTTTAAAATTATGAAGAGTAATACACACCCTGAGAATTATAGACAAGTAGCATTTAAAGATATGTCCAATAATGACATGTTTATAACAAAATCTACAGTCGAAACAAAGGAAACTACAAAGATTGATGGTGTTGAATATCCTCTTTTCAAGCTTGAAATATCAAGAACATCTCATCCTTTTTATACTGGTAAATCTAAACTTGTGGATACAGCTGGTAGGGTAGATAAGTTTAGAAATAAATATGCAAACTTTAATCAAGCTTCAAACTCAGAATCATCAGATTCTGATGAAGATGTTAAAGCTAATCAGTTGCCTGAAACTCCTGTTGTTGAAGAGACTCCTGTTGCTGAAGAAACTCCTGTTGTTGAAGAGACTCCTGTTGCTGAAGAGACTCCTGTTGCTGAAGAGACTCCTGTTGCTGAAGAGACTCCTGTTGCTGAAGAGACTACTGATGTTGAAGAAACTCCTGATAAATCAGAAGATTCTGATCCTTCATAGATAATTCTTTAAGCTATGCCTGCAAATATAGCTCCTACTAAATCAAATAGAAAGATTTCAAGTGTTGCACTATATACACTCGGATGTAAGCTAAATTTTTCAGAATCATCATATATTTCAAAGTCACTTAAGGATAATGATTATAAAATAGTAGATTTTAATGAGTATGCTGATGCTTACATTATTAATACTTGTTCTGTAACAGAAAATGCAGATAATAAGTTTAAGCATTTTGTGAAACAAGCTCAAAAAAATAATCCAGAAGCTTTTATAGCAGCTATTGGTTGTTATGCTCAACTTAAACCCAAAGAGTTACTCAGTGTTGATGGAGTTGATTTAGTTCTAGGAGCTTCAGATAAGTTCAATTTATTAGAATATTTAAAAAATATTGACAGTGATCTTTCCAAAAAAATTCATTCATGTAATATTAATGATGTAAATCTTTTTAAGGAAAGTTATTCATTAAACCATAGAACCAGAGCATTTTTAAAAGTTCAAGATGGTTGTGATTATAAGTGTAGTTTTTGTACTATTCCTTTAGCCAGAGGGAAATCCAGAAGTAATACCATATCTAATGTTATAGATAATGTTCATAAAATTGCTTCTGAAAATATAAAAGAGATTGTTTTAACAGGAATAAATCTTGGAGATTTTGGTGCAAACAGTAATGAAACTATCCAATATAATTTCTTTGATCTTGTTAAAGAATTAGACAAATTGGATCTGAGTGTTAGATTTAGAATTTCTTCAATTGAACCAAATCTATTAAGTGATGAAATAATAGAATTCATAAGTACCAGTAAGAAGTTTGTTAATCACTTTCATATTCCTTTACAAAGTGGAAGTAATAGTGTCTTAAAGTTAATGAGAAGAAGATATGACAGTGAGTTATACAAGAGCAGAATAAAGAGAATAAATCGACTTATGCCAGATGCATGTATTGGCGTTGATGTGATTGTTGGATTTCCTGGAGAAGACGATGATAAATTTTTAGAAAGCATGAGTTTTATTGAAGATTTAGATATCTCTTACTTACATGTTTTTAAATACTCTGAAAGGAATAATACTCATGCAGTAACTTTGCCTAATATAGTTAATCCAAATATTAGATCTAAAAGAAGTAAACTTTTAAGACTTCTTTCAAGTAGGAAGAAAGCAGCATTCTACAATAAAAATATAGGTACAATTCATGAGGTACTATTTGAATCTGAGGATAAAAATGGTTTTATCGAAGGATTTTCATCAAACTACGTGCGATTTAGAAGAAAATGGGACTCAAGTTTAACTGGATGTTTAGTAGAATCAAAATTTACTGAAATTGATTCTGAAGGTTTTGCAACCTAAATTTTAATTATAATTTGATTCCTACAGGAAGTAAGTGTTTGAAATCTTTATTTTTTCTAACAAATCCTGCGATTCTACGGGAAGTAGGAACAACTCTAAGGTTTTTACTTTCAATAAATTCAAGAACTTTAACTATAAAGTTTTCTTCAAAAGATTTATCATTAACAGAGTCAGGAATATGAATTTTAGTAAGGAATATTTTTCTTTCTTGTTCAGCATATTCTATCCTAGCTAATGAGTCTGAAGTCTTGACTTCAAATTGTCTTAGAAACTCATTATTTTCTAGAATTATCTCATTCATAAATAAAATGCTGG
>Ga0209308_10004045_pt1 | contig 11804 bp, 16 predicted proteins | sample COGITO_mtgs_1204_3_FD_184806 | JGI IMG/M metagenome (GOLD analysis project Ga0209308, IMG submission 184806) | Pelagic marine microbial communities from North Sea - COGITO_mtgs_120405 (SPAdes) (version 2) | ecosystem: Environmental > Aquatic > Marine > Epipelagic ...
CCCTCTCCAAGTCGAAGACAGACCTGTTCCTCCGTGCGCTTGAGAGTTACATCCAAGCAATCGTAGATGTTCTCAACAAACAGTTGGTCGAGCGTCTTTGGCAGTTGAACGGTCTGAATTATGACCTCATGCCAACTATTAAGGCTGGTGATGTAGCTCCCCACGATCTTCGTGAGATTGCTGCCTTCCTTCGTAACCTTAACGGTGCGAACATTGATGTCAGTAGCCACCCAGAGGTTATCAAAGACCTTATGGATATTGCTGAACTAGAATACGACCCAGAAGTCGGTCAAACAAACACAAAAAATACACAGGAAACTGAATAATCATGGCAACATTGAATGATCGTGTGTTCGACAACGGTTTGACCGTCCTCGACACAGAAGCAAACAAAATCGTAATTACCTCACAAGAGGCAACAACATTCACAGAGGCTAACGTCACCTACGCACTTGGTGACAGCACAAGCCTTTCCATCGGTGCTCCACAGGATCGCTCAGGTGGTGGTCGTGAGGTTGTTGTAGCTGCTATTACGGATGGCTCAGTGACTGGCACAGGTACAGCTACTCACTACGCTATCGTAGATACAGTAAACTCTCGTCTCCTTGCTACAAACTCTCTTACAGCCTCACAATCTGTTACATCTGGCAACACATTCACGTTGTCTTCTGTCGCAATCGGTATCCCAGACCCTGCATAATATAAAGAGGTGTTGACATATGGTCACTTTCGCAAACAGAGCTAAAGTCAGCACCTCAACAACAGGTACTGGTACTATCAGCTTGTCTGGTGCTGTTGATGGCTATCAATCCTTCACCTCTGCTGGTGTCGTCAATTCTGATGTAGTCCGCTACACCATTGAGGATGGCGATGCTTGGGAGATCGGCTCAGGCACTTATTCCTCTGGCACTCTCACACGGGTATTGGATGAAAGCTCAACAGGCTCTCTGCTCAACCTCTCTGGCGATGCTGTTGTCTATGTGACAGCCGCAGGTGAGGACATTCAACAGCCTCCTTCTGAGGGTCCGTTTGTTGATGGCGACAAGACCAAGCTGGATGGCATTGAGGCTGGCGCTACTGCGGATCAAACCGCAGGTGAGATCAAGACTGCATACGAAAGCAACGCCAACACCAACGCATTTACGGACGCAGAGCAGACGAAGTTGGCAGGCATTGAAGCCACGGCTGACGTAACTGACGCTGGCAATGTAAACCCGCTGGTTGATGCCCACCTGAATACTTCCTCTGCTTCCTCTGGTGAATACCTCAGCTGGACAGGCACTGACTACGATTGGATTACGTCTGGCGGGGCTGAAACATATGTCAGAAAAACGGCCAACTATACGGCTGTAGCGGGTGAGAAGATCATTGCGGACACGTCTGGTGGCGTTTGGACCCTAACCCTTCCAGCGTCCCCATCGTCAGGTGATGTAATCAAGATTGCTGACGGTGCCGATTGGTCTGCAAATAACCTGACTGTCGGTCGCAATGGCTCAACGATTGAGGGTGACGCTGCGGACATGACAATGGATATTGGCGGTGCGTCAGTGTCTTTTGTATACGATGGCACCACTTGGCAGATTTATGCTCAGGTCGGTGCTGCTGGTGATGTCGTGACGCTCACAGGGACGCAGACGCTTTCCAACAAGACGTTGACCACGCCCTCCCTTGACGGGACCATCACAGAAGAAGTTTACGCTATCAGCGGGACATCAGTTGCTCTTGAACCAGACAATGGTTCTGTCCAGACGCATACGCTGACTGGCAACACGACATACACGGATGGTTTTTCTGCTGGCGAAGCCATCACTGTTATGATTGACGATGGCACTGCCTACACAGTAACTTGGCCCACAACAACTTGGGTCAACAATGGTGGGATCGCACCAACACTGGCTACCACTGGCTACACTGTCGTGTCGCTCTGGAAGGTCGGCTCGACTTTGTATGGCGCACTGGTAGGGGATGGTTCCTGATGCTGTGGCATAAATTACAGGGGGCTGGGGCTAAACCTGCAACAGGCCCACTTTTTAGTGATGTCTCTTTGCTGCTGCATTGTGACGGCTCAAATAATTCAACTACTTTTACGGATAATTCATCTAACAATCTTAGCGTGACCGCAAATGGAGACGCAAAAGTCAGCACAGCAGTCAAAAAGTTTGGGACAGGTTCGGCAAACTTTGATGGAAACGGGGATTCGCTGACTGTAGCAGACAATGCGTTGTGGGCGTTTGGAACAAGTGATTTTACCGTGGAAATGTGGGTAAATTTTTCAAGCACAAGTGGGACGCAGCAGTTAATAAGCTTATATCCAAATGGCTTTTCCATTCAATGGCAAGGGTTATGGAATATTTACCTTAGCGGCGCAACAAATGTTATGGCCCGTTCTTTTTCGCCTTCTACAAGCACATGGTATCATTTTGCCCTGACTAGGGACGGAACAAATTTGCGTTTGTTTATTGATGGGCTTAAATTAGGCGGAGATGTATCTAACAGCACCAACATATCGTCGGGAGAACTTAGTATTGGAAAACTTGGCTTTTATAACGTTCAATTCTTTAACGGACACATCGACGATCTTCGCATCACAAAAGGCGTTGCCCGTTATACCGCAAACTTTACCCCACCAACCGCAGCCTTCCCTGACAGCTAAGGACACCCCACAATGGCAACACTATCCTCAAAAATAGCACCCGCTGGTTTGGTGTCCGCTGCTGACCTGAACACTGACGTAGACACCCACCTGAACACTGGGACTGCTTCCTCTGGTGAATACCTTAGCTGGACAGGCTCGGACTACGATTGGGTTGCTGTCGACGCTGACGTAGACACCCACCTGAACACTGGGACTGCTTCCTCTGGTGAGGTGCTGTCGTGGACGGGTAGCGATTATGATTGGATTGCTGTAAGCGGTGGTGCTACTAGCCTCAATGAGTTGTCTGACGTTACTGTTTTAACAGGGACTGAAGGCGGGCTGTCTTTCGTAACAAGTTCTAGTGGTGGTGGTAGCGTGTTCGTGGGCAAAAGTGCTGGAAACAGCAGCAGTGGCTTTTCTACCTATATCGGGGCTTATCTGGCTGGTAATGGTTCATCTGGAAACAGCAATACTGTTGTAGGCTATAGTTCAGGTAGACGCATTACTGGGTCAGACAACATCGTTCTCGGTGCCAATGCCGTTGGCTTCTCGGGCATAGATAGAACAGGGAGCCACAATATCAGCATGGGTTACCAGACTGGTAATGACCTGAGTTCTGGTGCTTACAACTTCCTCGGCGGCTACCAAGCTGGCACCAACCTTACGACAGGCTCCAACAACGTAGCTATCGGTAATGGTGCGGGAGACCTACTAACCACAGGCGCAAACAACATCGTCCTCGGCAACGGCTCCGACCCATCCTCTGCCACAGCCTCCAACGAGATCACCTTGGGGAATAGCAGCATTACTCGCTTCCGTGTTCCTGGGGCTGGCATCGACAACACTTCCGCAGCCCTGTCTGGCACTACCCCATCGGTGGACGTAGGCGCACGTGACACCTACACGCTAACGACATCAGGCAATACGACCTTCACCTTCACTGGTGTTCCCTCAAGCGGTCAGGTCGGCACGTTCAGCCTGATTATCACCGCTGGTGGTACTCACACGCTGACATGGCCTGCATCGGTTGATTGGGCTGGTGGCACTGCACCTGATGCACCTGCAAGCGGTGAGAAGGACATCTACACGTTTATGACAGTGGACGGAGGCACTACTTGGTATGGCTTCCTCGCTGGGGATGCGATGGCATGATAACTTCTGCACAGAAAATGATGATGGCACGGGCTGGGGCTAAACCATTAGTTGAGGGCTTTACTGTTCTGTTTGGATCGCCAGTTTTTTCTAGTTCTGCCACATCTGTTCTTGTGCCATACCCAAGCGGTATTGAGGCTGGGGACAGGCTTTTTGTCACGGGGCTTGCAAACAACTCTGGGGCGGTTGGGACAATAAGCGGCTGGACAACGCTAAGTGTTGCAGGGGATTACGGTGTTGATAACAAAAAAGTTGCGGACGGGACGGAGAGCGGAACAGTTGCTTTGTCAGTTGGAGCTACTGCCAGAAACATTGCTGCCGGAATGTTCGCCATTCGTCATTCGAGCGGTGTCACCCCTGACATCAGCCATGAAACACTAAACAGTGACTGGACAGGTGTTTACGGGGCCAGTCCGTCAGCCACTTTAGCTGCGCCTGCCTTTTCATATTCAGAGGTTTTACATATATTAAACTATGTAAACGGCAGTAATTTCACGATGACCGCAGACGCATCCCTTACCCCATTGTCTAGCGGTTCCCGTTTCTACGGGTATTCAATTATTGATGCTGTGGGACAAACGATAACTTCTACAACCAGTGCGGCAGTCAGTATCCGCAGCTATCCCGTTTACATATAAGGACACACCATGCACCTAAAACTCACAAACGGCACCCCAGCCAAATACACACTGGGACAACTGCGCCGTGATAATCCGCAGACCAGCTTCCCTAAGTCGGTCCCTGATGACCTGCTGGCAAGCTATGACGTGTACCCTTACACACGCCCTATTGCACCTGAATACGATGGTCTGACACATAGGCTGACGGATGGGGTCTTTGAGCAAGTCGAAGGTGGTTGGGTGTTGCCCTATGTGGTCGAACAACAACCGCTTGAGCAAGCCGAGCGTAACATCCGATCCCGCCGTGATGGCCTGCTGCAAGAGACTGACTGGATCATCATCAAGTCTTACGAGCGGGGCCAGAACATCCCAGCAGAATGGGAACTGTATCGACAGGCACTTCGTGATATAACTGCACAAGCTGGCTTCCCATACGAAGTCACATGGCCGACGAAACCTTGAGGTGACACATGGAAGACCAACTGACCCCTGAGCGTATCGCAAAGCACTACTCAGCCTGTCTCGACAGCGTGTGGGTAATCAATGATGCGATTGCCAACCCTGACCGCTACACTGGCGACGACACTGTGATCGAACGCAACGTCCAGCACCTTGAGGGTATGCGTCAGGCTGAATTCTGGACTACTGAAGACATGGCACCGATTGACGCTGCTATCGCTGCGGGTAATGCCACTCTCACGGAGTAACTAAATGCTTGGATTTTCGCCTCTAGCCTCTGCTCCTCTGAGTGATGATGGGGCGATTATCGTCTACCTGATAAATGCTGATGGTATTGTTACTGGAAGCCCTGTTGTTGGTAGCTCCTCTCTAGCTCAAGAGCATGAATTAAGCCCTGTAGCTATCGTAACAGGTTCCCCTACAGTTGGTACTTCAAGTATTGACCAAGAGCATGAATTAAGCCCTGTAGCTATCGTAACAGGTTCTCCTACAGTTGGTACTTCAAGTATTGACCAAGAGCATGACTTAAGCCCTGTAGCTATCGTAACAGGTTCTCCTACAATCCCATCTATTACGATGTCGGAGAGGGAGACTTTCAATGCTGATCCTATCTCTACAGGGGTTCCTGTACTAGATACCTCAGCTATCGTACAAGATCAAAACCTTTCACTTGTAGCTATTACCACAGGGTCTCCTGTAGTTGGTACTTCAAGTATTGACCAAGAGCATGATTTAAGCCCTGTAGCTATCGTAACAGGTTCTCCTGTAGTCCAACCCGCTACGATGGCAGAAGACGAGACTTTCTCTGCTGACCCAATTACTACGGGTTCACCTACGGTTGATACTTCAGCTATCGTACAAGACCAAGACTTTTCACCTGTAGCTATTACCACAGGGTCTCCCACAGTCGGTATCTCAGACATAGCTCAAGAACATGAGTTGTCTGCAAACGGTATCACAACAGGTCAGCCTGTAGTTCCAGAGACTTCGGTACAAGAGACTACACCTCTCCTTGCCAATGGTATTACCACAGGGTCTCCTACAGTAGATGCTTCAGTCATTGCTCAAGAGCACGAACTAAACCTCGTAGGTATCACTACTAACGCCCCATCTGTCCCATCTATTACGATGTCAGAAGATGAGACGTTCAATGCTGAACCTATTACCTCTGGTATCCCAACTGTAGGGTCTCCTGAGGTCGCACAGGGACACGCCCTGAGTGGCAACTCTATCGAGACTGGTGTACCTACCTTAGGCCAAGCTACAGCGTCTCAGGGACACGTCCTAGAGGCTGCTAACATTACTACAGCACCTTCCACTGTGGGTAGCCCAGTGATGGTGGTTACAAGGGTTCTTTCTGGTGATGATATTACCACACAAGAGCCTACGGTAGATACCTCCGCTATTACGCAGGTCCACTCTATTTCCGCTGATGGGGTTACAACTGCTCCAGCTTATGTAGACACTTCAACTCTTGTCGTAGTCTTCCACCTCCTTGGGGTATCAATCCTCACAGGTCAGCCTGTAGTTGGTGAACTTACTGTCAACTCCTCAAAACGTAGGGTTGTCTCGGTAGACGGTAACAGCGACAACTCAGTAGACATAGCTGAACTCTACAATGACGTAGAGATTGGGGACCACAACTACGCAGACTACAACAACGAATATAACAGGGTTGCTTAATAACAATGGCTTTCAGTATTAAACAAAATGATACTTCCCCGTCTTTGCAGGCAACCCTGAAGGACGCGTCACTGACACCAATTAACCTAAGTGGTGCTACAGTAATGTTCCACATGAAGTCGGTTGATGGTACAGTTAAGATTGATGAGACTATGACCATTACAGATGCTGAGAATGGTGTAGTTCAATACGACTGGCAAGTTGGTGACACAGACACTGTTGGTACTTACTATGTAGAGTTTGAGGTTACATACTCAGATGCTTCGGTAGAGACCTTCCCTAACAATGGTAATAAGGTTGTGTCTGTAGTTCGAGAGTTGAACTAATGACTACTTGGACTAGGCACTTATACGAACACGACTACCTAGCCATTGCTAAGGGCGAGTCTAACGGTTACGCCTCTAGAAACATCTTCGGTTATAATGCTCTTGTAGGTACATCTTATATTCCCCTGTGGGAGAACAACACAGTTTACACCTACCCCACACAACCTTTGACCATGACAGTCACATCTAACGCAGCAGACAATGGTGTACAAGTGCGCATCATAGGTCTTGATGGTGACTACAATGTAATCACTGAGGTTGTAACTCTGGCAGTATCGGTCGCAACAACCCAGCAATTCTTCCGTATCAATGATGTCGTTACGATCAGTGGAAACGCTGCCAACGACATAACGGTAAGCAACGGTGGGATAACTTACGCTAAGGTTCGTGGTGGTGACGGTAAGAACCAAGCTAGTATCTATACAGTACCCGCTGGGCATAGCTTGTACCTAGTTCGTATTGATGCTTTCTGCGCCACCGCTGCTCAGAACAACAGGCAAATCTTCTTCAGGAACCTCGCTTGCTTACCCAGCGGTGTAAAGTTGAGGGTAGCGGAGACTTCCTTCTTGGAGACTATGCACATTCAACGTCAAGTTCCTTTCAGGTACAACGAGAAGACTGACATTGAGTTTCAGCTTCATGGTAGTTCTGGCGAACAGTTTGTTAGTGTCTTTGGTGAAGCTATCCTATGTAAAAACGTAATAACAGGTGAACCATAATGGCCCAATACGCTAATGACATATTTACTACTGAGCCTGAAGCTATCTCCCGTAGTTATGACATGGGCCTCAATGGTGTTACTCACGTCTCTGATTACGATGGACAGGCTGTGTATATGCCCGGTGAGAGCCATGAAGCATATCTAGCGTACTACGAAGGCGATAAAGCTAAAGAGCCTTCAGTGGACCGCTTAGAGGCTCTCAGGACTATCGTACAAGAGATACTAAAGACTGACTTTGCTAAAGCTGAGTATCAAGGCGAAACTGTCACCCTGAACAAGCCTCGTCGTATCAAGGGTGGCAACAAGAAGTTTGAGGTGTTCGTACAGGACGGCGGTAAGGTCAAACGGGTAGCTTTCGGTGATCCTAACATGGAAATCCGTAGGGACGATCCCAAAGCTCGTGCCAATTTCCGCTCCCGCCATTCCTGTGATACCAAGAAAGATAAGACAACGGCTGGCTACTGGTCATGTCGTATGTGGGAATCCAACACATCGGTGGGTGAAATGACAAAGAATATCGAAGGTAAAATCCTTAAGACTGACGACGAACAGCGTATGGTCTACGGATGGGCTTCTGTAGTTACAGAAAAAGGTGAAGCGGTTATTGATCGTCAGGGTGACGTTATCGAAGCTGGAACACTGGTAAAAGCCGTTAATGAATTTATGGAGCATGTGCGGGTCGGCAAGGCTATGCACGTTGGAGATCAAGTTGGCGTAGTTGTCCACTCTCTTCCTATCACTAAAGAAATTGGTGATGCTCTTGGTATCCAGTCTGACCGTGAAGGATGGGTTGTCGCTTACAAAGTATTCGATGATACCGTCTGGGCTATGGTTAAATCTGGTGAACTCGCTGCGTTCTCTATAGGTGGACGTGCTATCAAGGAGGAAATCTAACTTGCCTAATCTCCTGAAAAACTTGCACCTTGAAGAACTTTCCCTTGTGGATCGTCCAGCCAATGCACAAGCAATGGTCTCTCTCTTCAAGCGTGACAATTCCGAAGAGGAAATTACGAAAATGAACGAAGAAATGGAAGCCAAAGTAAAGGCGTACATGGACGACAAAGGCTGTGGCCGTGGTGAAGCTATGAAAGCTCTCGGCTACGACATGGAAAAAGCTGATGAAGCTGTAACAGAAGAAGTCGCTGAGAAAGCTGCTCCTGAAGTTGAAGCTGTAGAAGCCCCTGAAGTTGACGTTGAAGCACTTAAGGCTGATTTTGATCGTCTTTCTGCTGAGAACCAACATCTCCGCAAAGGTTTGATTGACAATGGTTACGTTATCCGTGCCGACTCAATCGAGAAGAAAGCGGAAGAAGAAATGATGGACATCGACGGTGAGATGGTAGCTAAGAGCGACATCCCAGCCCCAGTCCTGAAAGCACTCGAAGCTGCTGCTGTAGCCAAGCGTGAACATGAAATTGAAAAGGCTGACCTTGAGTTGACAAAGAAAGCGGAAGAAGTTCTGCCACACTTTGAAACTGGTGCAGCTAAGTCTCTCCTGAAGTCATTCTCGGAAGATGATGGAATTATGGAAACCCTCAAAGCTGCTGATGCTGCCTTTGCTGCTTCCATGCAAGAATTTGGTAAGTCCGATGTAGACGGTGAGTTCGCTACCTCTGCTGACAAACTGGATGCTCTCGTAAAGTCCTACATGGACGAAAACCAACTGAAAAAGAGTGAATTTGCTAAGGCTTACGCTGCTGTAGCTAAGACCGAAGAAGGCAAAGCACTCATCACTAAATCCTACAAAGGGGAATAATCATGGCCGTCATGCAATCTCGTGATAACCGCACTTTCATCGCTGGGGAAGACCTTTCCGCAGCACAATTCAAATTCGTAACTCTGGAAGCCGATGGTCAAGTTGATCTGGCTGACGCTGCTGGTGAGAACGCTATTGGCGTATGTCTCGCTGGTGCTGCCGCTGGTGCTGCTGTAACAGTATGTGTCTCTGGCTCCGTAATGGTAGAAGCTGGTGGTGCTATCACTGCTGGCGACCAAATCCAAACTGGCGCTGACGGTACTGCCCTCTTGGCTGCCACTGGTGATGTTGTACTTGGTTATGCCCGTGAAGATGGCGTAGATGGTCAGATCATCGAAATCGAAATGATCCAAGGCGGCAACGTAGCAGCCTAATCTAGCATTTAAAGGAATAATCTAATGCCACTTTTGACCCCATCACAGGTACATATCGACCAGCCGTTGTCCAACTTGACACTGGCCTATGTACAAGAACAAACTAACTTTGTCGCTGATAAAGTATTCCCAACCGTAGGCGTTGCTCGTCAGTCTGACAAGTATTACATCTATGACCGTGCGAACATGAACCGCTCTGGTGACGTAAAGAAACTTGCGCCACGCACAGAAGTTAACCGCATCGGTATGGCAGTTTCTAACGCTGCTTATTATGCTGACGTTTATGGCCTCGGCATGGACTTCGATGAGCAGACTATTGCTAACGAAGATGCAATGTTGGAAATCCGTTCCGCTGGCGCACAGACATTGACAACTCGCTTGTTGATTGACCGTGAAGAGCGTTTCGCTGACACCTTCTTCAAGGCTGGCGTCTGGACTACAGACGTAACTCCTGCAAACCTGTGGTCTGACTACACTAACTCTACACCAATCACTGATGTAACTACTGGTCGTCGCACCATGCAGTTGGCATCAGGTGGCTTCAAGCCAAACACAATGGTTGTTGGTAAAGAAGTTCGTGACGTTCTGGTTAACCACCCAGACATCCTTGCCCGTTTGAACGGTGGCGCAACTGTATCAAACACAGCTTTGATTACAGATGCTAAACTGGCAGAAATCTTTGAAGTAGAGAACTTCTACGTCATGGAAGCTGTTAAGAACGGTGCTGTTGAAGGTCTGGCCGAAAGCAATAGCTTCATCGGTGGTAAGAACGCTCTGTTGGTACACACACCTCGTGCATCCGGTCTGATGACCCCTGCCGCTGGTTTGACATTCGCATGGAACTCAGTTCCCGGCGTAAACAACCTCGGTGTTACCGTTGAGTCCTTCTCTGACGATGCTCTTAAGCGTCAGCAAGTTGCAGAACACATCCAAGTTAAAATGGCCTATGACATGCAAGTCACAGGTGCAGACTTGGGTTACTTCTTCTCAGCCGTAGTCGCCTAAGCGATAATACTAAAGGTGTACCCTGAGCTTAACGGCTTGGGGTACAACCCAATATATAACAGAACGTAACAGTATTCATATAATGGAGAGTCCCTATGCACCCCACATACTTGGGTTGGCAGGTCGATTGGCCTGTGTTTATCAAGATGCCTTTACTGGCGGATAATACAAATTGGAAACGTGGAGATCACTTTAACTGGGCAGAGCGAGGTATAGACCAAGATAAGGTTGCTACCCTATACGCCGCAGGTTATATCCACCACAATAAAGAACTAGAGGTTCAGAACAAGGTTGGAGATCGACTGTCTGAACTCGCTGGTAAAGACTTAGAGACCTTAGTGAACTTACTTAATGTCGAGGTAAACAAACGTACCTCCAGTAAGACAGAGTTTGAATCTAAGAAGTGTAAGAAGTCTAAGATTGACGATAAGCAACGTGGTCTAATCAGACGCTTCCTTAATGTTAATCGCTGGATTACAGAAGACTTCTACGACATTCGAGACAAGGTTCTCGCTGACTAATAACAACACCAGTTCGCTGGCACTCAGGAGACGACTTACATGGCATGGTCTTACGATCCTACAGACTTGGACACTACCACGGCTTCTGGTCGTCTCAACACAGTACGACTGCTAGTCGGGGATACTGACACGGTTGACCAGCAAGCGCAGAACGAAGAGATTACATTTGCTTTATCTGAGAATGGTAACAACGTGTATTACTCAGGGGCTTGGGTTGCACGTTTAATCTCAGCTAAATACTCCCGACAAGTAACGACACAACTGAGTGGAGCCTTAAGTGCTGATTACTCAGACTTAGCCAGACAGTATAAAGCACTAGCAGATGACCTAGAGTACCAAGGTAAGACCGCAGGTGCTTCGGTGGGTGTCCTAGCTGGGGGTATCACTAAGAGTGGCATTGAGGCTGTACGAGCTAACACTAACCGTATCGAAGGCTCATTCCGTAGAGATCGTTTTAAGAACCCACCAAGCTATCAAACACCTGAATACGAATAAGGAGTAAGATATGTCATTCCGCTCCTTTGACCTGCTTAACCTAGTTAGAGACTTTGG
>Ga0209308_10004072_pt1 | contig 11756 bp, 10 predicted proteins | sample COGITO_mtgs_1204_3_FD_184806 | JGI IMG/M metagenome (GOLD analysis project Ga0209308, IMG submission 184806) | Pelagic marine microbial communities from North Sea - COGITO_mtgs_120405 (SPAdes) (version 2) | ecosystem: Environmental > Aquatic > Marine > Epipelagic ...
GGTAAATCTCCTCGTCATTTATGTATGAGTCCAAAAAATGATTATCTGTATGTAAGTTTAAATGGAGATGGAGTAGTTGGCAAAATTGATTTATCTACCAACGAGGTTACAAAAATTAAAACAGGAAGTCTTCCTCGTTCGATGGTTCTATCAGGAGACGGCAGGCATCTGTATGTAGTCAATTACGGAAGTGATAAATTGACAAAAGTCAGAACTTTAGACATGAAGGTTGTGGACAATATTAAAACAAATGACAAGCCAATCGGGATTACGTATGATAATGAAACCAATAATATATGGGTAGCTTGTTATGAAGGCAGTATTATGGTGTTTCATGATAGTTATTATGATTCTACAGTAACAGATTTGCTATATGATGAATTGCTTGCGCAAAATGCTGATGAAATAGACTTCAGAAAACAGGTAACAACAGAAATTGAATTGTCACGTCAAGACAAGGAAACTCTGTTGGGATCGGAAATTAAAAAGCCTGTTGAGGTTTTGCCGGATAAAACTGTTAGCAATAAAGTGAATAAATATTATTTGATAGCTGGGAGTTTTAAAAAAAAATTGAACGCCGAAGGATTGGTGAAAAAATTATCAGCTAAAGGGTATGCTTCGTTCATCTATTTTAATCTAGAGAATGAATTTACCTATGCTTGTGTCAGCTCTTATGCTAACAAAGCAATGGCAATTCAACAATCTACAGTACTAAAAGAAGATGGTATTGCTGTCTGGGTATATTCGGTTAGGTAACCAATAATAGATAAATGTTGATTGTTGTTAATTCGAAATTTTTCGTTAGGTTTGGTATATTATTAGATGAAAAACGGAAAAAAACCTATGAAAACACAATATCCGAAATTACAGACAATTGAATTAGAGAAAGGTTTTATAGAGCTTTTGGAAGGAAATCTAGTCCTTTTGAAATTTAAAGAAGAAGGATTTTTTGAATTAAGAGATGCTATAGAAGCAAACAAGGCTATCTACTCAATTGTGAAAGGTAAGCCGTTCTTGTCTTTAGTTGACGCACGTGTATATGGCAGCATTTCAGCTGATGCTCGAGAATTTTTTGCAAAAGATACTTTAACGAAGGAAATTAAAATTGCTGAAGCAATTGTTATTAATACTTTACCTGCTAGATTATATGCTAAATTTTATATCCGATTAAGTAAATCAGCTAATCCGGTTAAAATATTTAGTGACATTCACGATGCTAAATTGTGGTTACAATTGCAACAAAAAAGCATGTTTGGGGAAGTGCTTAAAAGAGATATTCGTTTTCATGAGAAATTCAAGAATAACTAGTAGTATTTATTAGTCGCAATCGCAATTAGGGTTTTCCGAAAATAAATATTCTACAGCGTAAGTTTTACTTTTGTCTGTGTCTTCTTTTAGCTTAGCAATCCTGTTTAATCTTGTTTTAGTTGCTCCTTGCTCAATCCAAAATATGAACGTTACATCATTTATTTCTTTTTCAATAAAATACAATGGATTTGGTTTCTTGTTTGGGTAACTGTGATTGAACAATACTTCTCCATTTGTAAATAGCGAGTCAATATCTGTGTCAGTTATTCCATAGCAATCCATTTCACATTTAAAAACCTTTTCAAACCTCAATTTATTTGAAGATAGTTTTTCTAATGTCATATCATTCGGCAAATACATGGCTTTTGCAATATCAGATTCTCCTGAGCAGTTCTTGGATGTTTCTAAGTCATTAAATTTCGAAATAAAAACAACAGAATCTCTTTCGTATAAGTTAAAAGAAACTTTTAAACCCTCATGTTCAATCACGTAGTGTTTCAGTTCTGCTTTTTGTTCTAAATGATCCAATACATAACGTTGTATTTTTCTTTCCGTGTTGCTTTCGCTAAAATCAACATCACCATTAGCTAATAATAAAAAGATATCTTTTTTAGTAATGTTGTTACTTGCCATCATACAAGAGTCCTGCGCAGTGAAATAGATGTTACTCGTACGAATGGAGTTAAGCACTCTTTCGTTAGGCAGCCATTCGCAGCCTCTTCCTTTAAAGATGATCAAGCAGGCAATTATCCCAATGCTAAAACCTACTAAATAATATTTTAATCGACCTCCAAACTTCATATGCTGTTATAAAAAAGTCCCATCCCGACCCCGATAACTATCGGGGTTAGGATGGGACTTCAAAAGTACTATTAATATCAATATCTCCGAGGAGAAAAAATCTAATATCTGTAATGATCTACTTTGTATGGACCTTCAATTTTAACATCAATATAGTCAGCTTGTTCTTGTGTAAGAACTTCTAATTCAACTCCAATTTTTGCTAAGTGTAATTTTGCTACTTTCTCATCTAAATGTTTAGGTAACATATAAACTTCGTTTTTGTAAGCATCAGTATTGTTCCATAACTCTAATTGAGCTAATGTTTGGTTTGTGAATGAATTACTCATTACAAAAGAAGGGTGTCCAGTTGCACAACCTAAATTTACCAACCTACCTTCAGCTAAAACGAATATAACATTACCGTTAATATTGTACTGATCAACTTGTGGTTTGATTGTGTCTTTAGTGTGTCCGTATTTGCCGTTTAACCAAGCCATGTCAATTTCATTGTCGAAGTGCCCAATATTACAAACGATAGCTTGATCTTTCATGCTTTCGAAGTGTCTTCCTTGAATAATGTTAAAGTTACCAGTTGTAGTAACAATAATGTTTGCCTCTTTACAAGCGTCATCCATTTTCTTAACTTCAAATCCGTCCATTGCAGCTTGTAAAGCACAAATTGGATCAATTTCAGTTACGATAACTCTTGCTCCGGCACCAGCTAATGAAGCAGCAGAACCTTTTCCAACATCTCCGTAACCAGCAACTACAGCAACTTTTCCAGCCATCATAACATCTGTAGCTCTTCTAATTGCATCAACTAAAGATTCTTTACATCCGTATTTGTTGTCAAATTTAGATTTAGTAACAGAATCATTTACATTAATAGCTGGCATAACCAACGTTCCGTTTTTCATTCTATCATATAATCTATGAACACCCGTTGTTGTTTCTTCGGATAATCCTTTGATTCCTGCACATAACTCTGGGTATTTATCGAAAACCATATTCGTTAAATCACCACCATCATCTAAAATTAAGTTCAATGGCTTGCCGTCTTTAAACCCATTAATTGTTTGGTCAATACACCAATCAAACTCTTCATCATTTAACCCCTTCCATGCATAAACAGGAACACCTGTTGCAGCAATTGCAGCAGCAGCCTGATCTTGTGTTGAGAAAATATTACAAGATGACCAAGTAACTTCAGCGCCTAAAGCTGTTAATGTTTCAATTAAAACAGCAGTTTGAATAGTCATGTGTAAACATCCTGCAATTCTTGCTCCAGCCAAAGGCTTAGAATCACCGTACTCTTCTCTAAGAGACATTAAGCCTGGCATTTCAGCTTCAGCAATTGTAATTTCTTTTCTTCCCCATTCTGCTAAAGAAATATCTTTAACCTTGTAAGGTAATTTTTCTGTTGTAGTTGTCATATCAATGATAAGTTTAATAATTTCTAATGCAGCTTTTTTCTAAAAGCGAGTGCAAAGATAAGGGATTACTTTATAAAATCAAATGATAAGGAGCATACGATTGTTAAAGTAATGTAAAATTTGTATTTTGACTTGAAGGCGTGAATCGATGTTTTTACTACCTGTTTAGGTGAAAGGAGCTAATTTCATTTCTGGAAACAACTGAAAGTATAGTATATAATATTACTACTAATTATTCAAAATAATAACTTTCAAGCCTTTGTCAACTTGATTAAATAAGTCAATTACATCTTCATTTCTCATACGAACACATCCGTGCGATGCCGGTTGTCCAATAAGACCTTCTTCATCAGTTCCATGGATGTAAATGTGTCTTCCGTAAGAATCCAATTCACCACCTTTGTTAATGCCATTTTCTAATCCTTCAAGTGTTAAAACTCGTGTGGTAATAGCGTCTTCTCCTGTTTCAATAGACTCGGTTTGAATGTTAGCAATGTTGCCAGTATATTTTCTGGCTTTTAGAATTCCTCCAATCGGGACATTAGATCCAAACTTCCCTTTTATTTTATGCAATCCGATAGGTGTCATGTCGCTGCCAGCTTTTGTTCCGGCACCATGCATAGAAGTAGAAACTGGGTAAGATATAATGTGATTCCCATTTAGGTATAAATCCAACTCTTGCCGCTTGACGCCTACGTAAATAAAATTTTCAAAACTTTGATCAGGGTATTTTATTGAAAGGTATTCCAATAAAAACTCATTATTTTTCATTGGTATACTTACCTTTATTCTTGGACTTGTAAAAAATGAAGCATTAATCAAGAACGCAGAGAACAGCAGAATACTTAAATTAAAAAGTAACTTTTCAGATGTTATATAAGATTTTAAAAATGTCATCTCATTTCGTTTAAGAGGCCTTTATTACGGTATTTCTTAAAATAGGTTATAAAATATAAAGATACCCAAAGGCATCGTAAAAGGAAATCAGTAAAAATAATTCTAATTTAGAAAAAACTAATGAAACCAAAGTGAATTTTAGCAGACTTAAAAATGAATGGGCTACCTTTCTGACTGCCTAAAGCATAGCTAATGGAAAAGATTCCAGGTTTTGTGCTAAAGTTTATTCCAACTCCTGTTCCTAGAGGTGTGTCTGTAATAAAGTTTCCTTTAACTCTATTCTCATACCAAGCGCCATCGATAAAGACAAAAATATTAGAATTTTGCTCTAAAAGAAATCTGTATTCTATGGTTCCAATAGCAAAGCTTGAATTATAAATAGATTCTTCGTCAAAGCCTCTTAATGTGATATTGCCACCTATTCTAAATAATTCGTTAGTAAACATATTTTCATTGAAAATGAACCCAGTTTTTGAGCCTAATTTAATGGTGCTTCTTGTTCTTATCGGGATATAAAAATCCAAATTTGATTGTATTCCAAATTGAGCTGTTTTTAAATTTAAGTACTCATAAACAGTTGGATTCAAGTTGTTGTTTTTACGAATGGTTTTTGTTCCTGCTGAAACGGATAAAAAAGCAGCGTATCCTTTTGTTGGATTGTATTTGTAGTTTAATTTAATTGACTTCATTTCAATTCCGTACGAACTATTGCTGATGTCGGCAAATTCTGGAAGTGTTGTTACAAATTGAAACTGCTGTGTAGAAAGTAAATTTGAACTTTTGTTCTGGTAAAAAACAGCAAGTGTATTGTCACTATTAAAATAATACTGAACGCCTATTTTTCCCTCAATATTTAAAAATGTTGTATCTCTTTTATATAAAGAGAATTTTGTGTCAATTCCGAAAGATGAGTTGAGCAAAAAGGGATAAGAAAAAGCTGTTAGCAGGTTTTGTGTCAGTGGCTGAAGTTTCCTCCAGTTTAACTGGATAGTTTCACCTTTGTGTAAAGAATTCAATAACTTAATATTTACATCACCTGTTATATTAATTTTTCCGTCATCATTTGGTAATAAGCCTATAATGCCATTAAAATTACTGGCGGGCTTGTTTTTTAAGTAGACGTAGATATTGCATTTATTGTTGACAAATTCATATTCTGAAGGTTTAATGGCTTGAAGAAAAGGGCTTTCTTTAATTCGTATCTCTATCTGGTTGATGATTTGTTGTTGATAAATGTCATCAGGATTAATTTGTAGGATATTGTAAATCAATTTATTGGAGTTTTGAGCATCTCCTTTAACAAAAATAGTGTCAATTCTAATTAATGGTCCTTTATCAATTAATAATTTACTACTCAGTTGGTTATTGTTAAATGTTATACTATCCAATTTAATGCTGGCAAACGGAAAACCATTGTTTTCATAAAAATCAAGTACTTTATCAAATAACTTTGATAATTGTTGCGGATTAAAGGGTTTATTGGAAAATAATTTCTCCCTAAAACCTGAGGAACCCAGTGCATCTTCATTTTCTTCGTTAAAAGTCAGTCTTGAGAAAGAATAGAAAACTCCAGAATGAATATAAATATCCATTTTCCAAAGAGAATCATCTATAAGTACACTATCAATTCCTGCTGCCAAATATCCATTTTGGATCAACGAGTTTTGTATTACTCTTAATTTCTGTTTATGGTTTCTTCTTGAGAGTTGCGTAAAGCTCTTGTCTAAATCATAATTTTCTGGTAGGCCATGAAAGTTGTTCGACCAAGATTGTGTATGTGCAATATTCGCAAATACTAAAAGCACTGATATGTAGAAATATTTTGACACTTTATTCAATTCTCCAATCGATTGGTTCTTTGTTTAAACTAATTAATAGCTCATTTGTTTTACGGAAATGGCCATTTCCAAACCAATACCCTCTATTTGCGCTTAAAGGTGAGGGATGACCTGATGTTAGTATATGGTGGATTTCTCCATTGATAAATTTAATTTTCTTTTTTGCAAAACCTCCCCAAAGTAAAAATATTAAATCCTTTTTCTGAAAAGACAATTGTTTAATGACTTCATCGGTAAATATTTGCCACCCAAGCTTACTATGAGAATTTGCTTCATCTTTTCGAACGCTTAGAGAAGCGTTTAATAACAAGACACCTTGTTTTGCCCAACTTTCTAAGTTGCCACTTTTTGGGTAGGGTATTTTAAGATCTTTTTGGATTTCTTTAAAAATATTTTTCAATGAAGGTGGATGACTTATATTTTCTGATACGGAAAAGCACAGGCCATTTGCTTGACCCGTTCCATGATATGGGTCTTGTCCAATAATGATTACTTTAACATCATTAAAGGGTGTCAAGTTGAATACAGAAAAAATGTCTTTTTCAGCGGGAAATAGGGTTGAAGTATTCTGTTCAATAAGTAAGGTTGACTTTAGGTCTGTGAAATATTCTTTATTGAATTCAGCAGCTAAAGCTTGTTTCCACCCTTTCTCGATTCCATGTATAACATTGTCTATGTTCATAACTTTGGTAGTATATTCTTTGTAAAAGTGGATATTATTTTTAATATTTGTGCTCAAACCTAAGAAAAAGTTAAACAATTTAAAGTCGGGGAGTTTTAATGAAAGTTTTTAAAAACCTAGTTGCTGTTGCGGCAATAATGTTTTGTTTGGCATCATGTTCGAAGCATACTACTTGTGCTGCTTACGGAGCAAGTACTTACCAAATGGATAACAAACAAGATGAAATAAATGTGAAGCGTAAAGTTGAAAATGTAGAGTGGATGTAGTTTATTGAAACTTTATTTATTTACTTTCGTAGATGTTTCACATCACTTAAAAATTCGAAAATGAAATGTTTTAAATTAATTGTTCTTTTTGCTGTAATATCTTTTGGATTTGCATCTTGTTCAATGGGAGGAGGTCACACAAGATGTGCTGCTTACTCTATTAATGACTCGGCTGATGAAGTTTTAGACGATGCAAAAGAAATTGAGTCTAAAGAATATAAAGAAACGGAATTAATATATTAATAAAAGTTATACGAATAGAATATTTTTAAAGCTCAACCTTCGGTTGAGCTTTTTTTGTTTAGGCAATTTGTTGCTAGTTCGTTTCGTTTTAATCCTTTAAGTATGTACTTTTGATATAATTATAGAATGCATAAATTAAGATATATATATGGGGTGCTGTTGCTAATTTTGGTGACAACAGTTTCGGCGCAATTACCGGCGGGACAAAATAATAAAGCGGGCTTTCGGAAATCTGCTTATGGAGGTATTGTCTTGCATACACAAGGCCTAGGTCTTAACTTGTATTTTTCAAAATTTAAAACAGTTGATACAAAAACACTTTTTTCTTTTGACATTGTGTCAATGAAGCATTCAAAGGAAGTAAAGTCGTTTGGGGTGATTGATGAAAATGCAAAAGGGTTTGTTTATGGTAAATTAAATTCATTGTATATTCTTAGGCTTGGATATGGGAGAAAAAAAATTCTACATGAAAAATTACGAGAACAGGCAGTTGAAGTAAGTTATGTTTGGGTAACTGGTCCTTCAATTGGAATGGCTAAGCCAGTTTATTTGGAGGTGTTTAATATTGTTGGTGAGATTATTCAAGTAGAGCGATATGATCCTGAAAAGCATAATTTATCTAATATTTTTGGACGTGGTCCAGCATCAAGAGGTGTTTCTGAAATGAAATTTTATCCGGGAGCCTTTTTGAAGTTAGCCGTTACTTTTGAGTACTCAGCTTATAGGAGTGGTATCAAGGCAATTGAAGTTGGAGGAGTGTTGGATGCATACCCACAAAAAATTCCAATCATGACAAACGCTAAAAATAATTTTTTGTATCCCTCACTTTATATAAATTTGCTCATTGGAAAGAAATATTTCTAATTTGAAAGCGATGGAAGAGTTAAAAGAGCAAAAACCTCAAAATAAAAGAGTGAAAAAGCCGAAATGGCTTAGGGTTAAGCTTCCTACAGGGAAAGAATACAGAGAGGTTCGTGATGTTGTTTCTGAACACAAATTGCACACCATTTGTGAAAGTGGAAACTGCCCAAACATGGGAGAGTGTTGGGGAGCAGGTACTGCGACGTTCATGATTCTAGGGAATGTTTGTACCAGGTCTTGTGGTTTTTGTGCAGTTTCAACAGGTAAACCTGCCGAAGCTGATATATTTGAACCAAGAAGAGTTGCTGAGTCTATTAAATTAATGAAAGTTAAACACGCCGTTATAACATCTGTTGATAGAGATGATTTGCAAGATGGTGGTTCTGAAATATGGGAAGCAACAGTTAAAGCCGTGCGTAAACATTCACCGGGTACCACTTTAGAAACATTGATTCCGGATTTCGGAGGTAAGTGGGTAAATTTACAGCGCATAATTGATGTTGCGCCAGAAATTGTTTCGCATAATTTGGAAACGGTTAGAAGATTAACCAAGGAAGTGCGAATCCAAGCAAAATATAATAGAAGTCTTGAGGTACTAAGAAGATTAAAGGAAGGTGGTATGCGAACCAAATCGGGAATCATGCTAGGTTTAGGTGAAACAGAAGAGGAGGTTGTTGAAGCCATGGATGATTTAAGAAGTGTTGGAGTAGATGTTTTGACATTAGGACAATATTTACAGCCAACAACTGAACACATTGCTGTCGATGAGTTCATTACTCCTGATAAATTTGAAGAGTATAAGCAGATTGGACTTGCAAAAGGGTTTCGTTTTGTCGAAAGTTCACCACTTGTTCGCTCATCTTACCATGCAGAGAAGCATCTGTTTTAAAGCTTGATTTAGCGAGTGTTAATTACCGCTCAAAAAATAATATCTACCTTTCGCTCAATAAGTGGTAGAAAAGTATAAAACTTTCGTTAAATTTGTACATCAGAAAACAAGATTCAAGATAAAATAGAGTTGACTTTATGAAAAGAACAAAATTATTTTTAGGAACTATAGCTGTTGCAGTAGCTGTTGGCGGCTTATACGTAAGCAATAATGTTGAAACGATTTCAGAGAGATCTTATTATACAGAAGAACTTTCAATCGAAAGAACTAAGAAACAAGCTTGGACGGAAGCAAACGAATATTTGAATTCGTTGCGCGTTAATCCAAATACAGGCAAGGTAGAGCCAGCCGATTATGATGCTGCTTATCAACAAGCTCTAAGCATGAACAACCAGAAAGCTGCAGCTTTTACATTTGGAGAGGATGGTCCTGATAATATTGGAGGTAGAACAAGAGCAATTATTGTTGATCCAAACAATGACTTTATTGTTTATGCAGGTTCTGTTGATGGTGGAGTATATAAATCTGTAAATGGTGGTAATAATTGGAATCGATTGACTTCATGGGATGACAATACGCTTACAGGAAACCTGCCTATCGGAACTATGTCGATTTCCTCAATGTGTATGACGCCAAATGGAACTTTGTATGTCGGAACCGGAGGAAAATCATTATTAGGTGAAGGAAGCATGGATTTTGAAGGGTCTGGAATGCAAGATGGAAATGGCATATGGTACAGTACTGATGGAGGTGGAACTTGGGTTCAATTATCCGGAACTCAAAATGATGAAGTTTCTAGAGTTGCTGCAGATTTATCTCAAAATGATGTTATCTATTTTGTTGGAGACAATATGGGGATGAACAGATCTACAAATAAAACTGTAGAGAATCTAAGTAGTGATATTACAGCTAATACTGATTTAGTAAAGGTTGTTGTTTCGTCTGATGGAAATGTTATTGTAGCTTCTGGTGCTGCTGGTACTACTAGATTATATGTTTCTACAAATGGAGGGACTTCGTTTTTTAATTGTATCGGAAACGGAACTGTTGCGTCTCCAATTGCAAATGGTGGTAATAGAAAAGAATGTGCTATTTCATATGAAAAAAATAGTGCGGGATATTATAACTTTTATATGGCTGAAGAATCTGGAGGTCAAATTAGAGGGATTTGGTATTCTGAAGATCATGGACAAAATTGGTATAAAATTGCACCGGCTTCAACTTTTGGCTGGACTCCTTGTATATCTGCAAATGGACAGTGTAACTACGATATGGTAATTGATGCTGTCCCTGGTCACCCAGATCACTGTATTTTTGGGGGTATTGACTTATATAGATGGGAGAAAACGGAAGGTACTTCGGCATCTGATGCGGACGGTCAATGGGAACAAATTTCTTTATGGAACGCAAATCAAAATAGCCCTGTATATGTGCATGCAGATAATCACCATCTTACATGGGACTCAAATGGCGCTTTATATGTTGGGAACGATGGAGGAATGTCTAAATCTTTTACGAATGAAACACAATTCTTTACTGTCATAAACAAAGGATACAATGCTACTCAATTTTACGGTATTGGTTATGGGCCAAATGGAGAAACTATCGGGGGTGCTCAAGACAACGGTACAGCTTATAATGACCACACGAGTTCAAGTGGGAAATCTTATGCTAAAGTAAATGGTGGTGATGGTTTTGAAAGTGAAATCTCATTTATGGGAGATGGAAAAGTTATCTACTCTACCATTTACGGAGGAGCTTTATACAGAAGTTCTGATAAAGGATTAAATTGGCAAACTGCCGATGCGCCAGCAGCTGGGTCAGGTTTTTACAATGCTATTCGTCTATTTGAAGATGATAACGATTTAGATTCGAAAGATTCCGTTCAATTTATTCCAGATTCATCCATGTCGATAGGAGATGTAGTAGAGTATAATAGTGAAACCTTGAATCTACCACTTACTTATACATTAACACAAAATTTAACTGTAATATTTAGTAGTGTTACACCAGCAATGGATTCTGTTTTGCCGAATTTTGATACAATTCCAGGTGGTGTACCTTACTTGTATAATCCAATTGCACAGGATACGATTAACTTGCCAGACCCTAAGCAATCTTTGTTTGCTACTATGGGAGATCAAGTTTATATCACTAGAGAAATGGTAAGGTTTAGTTCTTCATTAGTAAATAACAAGCCTGGAGATCAGCCATGGTGGAAAACAGGGACTTCAGGTACAGCTCAATCTTATGAGTTTTCTAAAGATGGTGATGTATTATGGATTGGAACTACTGGAGGTATTCTTCATAGAGTTTCTGGATTGGATAGTGCATATTCTTCAACTGCAGGTGATGTAGATTATAGACCAGAAACAGGTGATACAATTATTAATATAGCAACAGGAGATACAGTTTTCGGAGGGTTTACAACACTTGATTGGAGTGCGGCTAACTATCGATATGGGAATTTCGATGATAGCTCTGCTGTTACTTACAAGTTATGGACGACTTCGTTTACAATTGGTAGTTCAATTCAAAGAATCACTGATATCTCAA
>Ga0209308_10004073_pt1 | contig 11756 bp, 12 predicted proteins | sample COGITO_mtgs_1204_3_FD_184806 | JGI IMG/M metagenome (GOLD analysis project Ga0209308, IMG submission 184806) | Pelagic marine microbial communities from North Sea - COGITO_mtgs_120405 (SPAdes) (version 2) | ecosystem: Environmental > Aquatic > Marine > Epipelagic ...
CGACGGTTATGAGCGGTCGGTCAATTTGGCATCGGGGCAATTAAAATCAATGCTTCGCGGCGATGTGGCGACTCTGGAAAATCTGGCATTCGATATGGGAAGCGCTGGAAAGTTTAATCTTGGTGGCCGCGCTGAAATTGGCGATGGCTGGACGCTTCGTGATTTACAGCTGGATTTGAATGTGCCGGATATGGATGTGGTATTATTTTCGGCATTATGGCCGCAATGGGCGGCGCCTCAAACAGCATCATGGGTGGCGGAAAATATTCCGGCCGGACGGGTTCGGGACTCGAAGCTGTCATTTGCGGCGGATCTTGGTGCGGCAAAAGGGGTGCGTAAACTCTATGATGTCGAAGGCGATCTTAAATTGCGCAATGCCGAATTGATCTGGGCCAAAAGCGCGACAGCCATCACCGATGTTGATGCTGATCTTTATTGGAATAATGATGCGTTTACTGCCAGTTTTCTAACCGGACGTATTGACGATATTGCCGTGCAGCGTGGCCGAATTGTCATTGAACCGGTGCTTGAAGATATCCAGAAAAACGCGGTGATTTCACTGAATGCTAAAGGCGAAGCCAACACCGCGATGGATATGGCGCGTCAAGCTGGCTTGTCACAATATGGCAGTTTTGATTTCAGCAAAATCAAAGCTGATGGTGAAATTGAATTCAGCCTTGAAGCTGCTTTGCCGCTTGGTAAATCGGCGTCACTAGCCAATCGTATCCAGAAACTTGATGCCACAATCAGCAATGGTTCGTTCCGCAATCTGCCAAACCAGATGAATGTTGATGATGCCGAGCTTGTGATGAATATATCGGCTGATAATAGCCAGATTACCGGCACGGCGACTGTCTATGGCGCGCCAAGCGAATTCAGCCTCGAAATTGATCACCAAAAACGCCATGTCGAACTGGTTGGTCAAACCCCGCCATCGGCCTTGCTTGCCTCGGCGATTGCCAAGATATTTGACCTTGATATCGCTGGATCGATTGGCGGTAAAATTGTCTATTCTGGCGACCCATCAATGGGCGAGGCAAAAATTGGAATGACGGTTGATCTCGGCAGCGCGTCAATCAATGTGCCGAAATTGAACTGGGCAAAATTACCAGCCGAGGACGGCCGCGCAACAATGACCATCTTGCTTCGCAAGGGTGAAGTGGCGTCATTGCAAAATATCGATGTGGCCGCTGGCAGCTTGTCAGCCCAAGGCCAAATCGCCTTTGACACAACGGCCAAAATTCAGGCCGCCTTTTTCGAACGCGTTGCCTGGCCGGGAAATGATATTCGAGATTTGATTATCGAGCGCAATGCCGAATCATCATGGAAAGTTGGCGCAACAGCGCGACTGGTAAATCTAGTGCCGCTTCGTCGTAATGAAGGGGTCAGTGGTGGTGAAACACTGATCTTTGATTTTACCGCTGATCAAATTGTTGTTGATAACGAAATTGCCCTATCGGGTCAGTTATCGGGTAATCGCACAAGTGACGGCATGGGCAAAGCCCAATTTCTGGGAACCATGCTTGTTGATGGAACGCCATTGATTACCGAAGCCGATCTAGAGATGGGGTTTGGGGTAAATGGCGACAGGATTACCGGCACTGGCCTGATTGGTGGCGGTGAAGTCAATCTGAGCTTTGATGCAAAAACAAAGACTGATCCCAAATTGGTGATCGAGTCCAAAAATGCTGGCCGCGTATTATCTGGATTGAAAGTGACGGATACGGTTCGTGGTGGCCAATTGCGTCTGACGAATATTTTCAAAGATAATAAGTTCAAATCTTTTGACACCAAAATCGAATTGGCAAAATTCAGGATTGTCGAAGCGCCAAGAGCCTTGCGGGCGTTTTCGGTGCTTAGCCTTGCGGGTCTCTATTCGCTTGTCGAGGGTGATGGCACCGCGTTTCGGCGCGGTGAGGCGGTTTTAGAAACGCGCGGCCCGACGGTAAAGATTGTCAGCATGAAAGCCAGCGGTGAGGCTGTTGGCGTCACCATGCTTGGGGTTTATGATCGTGCCACCAAAAGGGTGGATGTGAGTGGTAATTTGGTGCCGGTGAATCAGATCAGCAAGCTTCTTGGCAAAGTGCCTCTGCTGGGTGATTTTATCGCAGGCATGGATAAAAGCGGCATTTTTGTTAGCCAATTCACCGTGACTGGCACATCGGATGATATGAAAACAGCGGTCAATCCAGTGTCATCAATTGCCCCTGGCCTGTTGCGTGATCTATTTTCGCCGAACTGGTTAGGTCGAGAAGAAAAACGCCTGTTTGGCGAAGGCGAAACTGCACCAGCACCAGCGCAATAGGCCGCCGGAAAAGCTGCGTGATTTACCGCTAATCTGGGACGATTGATCTATGATAAAATAATGAGCGCGTGTCGTTTTTTGCCAGCCGACATTTTCAGCTTACCATCTTGGAAATCAGCAAGGCTGATCATGGCGTCTTCATCGGTGATGGCGTTGTCATTTAGCTTTGCTCCGCCGCCGCGGATCAAGCGTCTTGCCTCGCCATTCGATTTGGCAAAGCCGACCATGTTCAAAGCTGCGATAACGCTAAGGCTTGCAGCGTCGGTTGAATTGATCGTCACCTGATGAAGGCCATCACTCATGCCTTTATCGCCAAAGGTGGTTTGCGCGGTCGCTTTGGCCTTTTCGGCAGCGTCGATGCCGTGGCAAAGCCGCGTTGCCTCATCAGCAAGGATGATTTTGGCTTGGTTAATCTCGGCACCTTCAAGCGCGCCTAATTTGCGAACCTCGTCCATTGGCAATTCGGTAAATAGGCCAAGAAAGCGCGCAACGTCTGAATCTTCGGTATTGCGCCAGAACTGCCAGAAATCGAAACTAGATAATTTCGCGTCATTCAGCCAGATTGCGCCATTGGCCGATTTGCCCATTTTTGCACCCGATGATGTGGTAATCAGCGGCGACGTCAGACCATAGATTTCCTGACCATCAACACGGCGGGTCAAATCAATGCCGGTGACAATATTGCCCCATTGGTCTGATCCGCCCATCTGCAATTGGCAGCCATAGCGGCGGCGCAATTCCAGAAAATCATAGGCTTGTAAAATGGCATAGTTGAACTCAAGAAAGGATAAGGGCTGTTCACGTTCAAGCCGCAATTTCACCGATTCCATGCCCATCATGCGATTGATTGAGAAATGTGGCCCGTAATCGCGCAAGAACCGGATATAATGAAGGCTGTCGAGCCAACCGGCATTATCAACCATCAAAGCATCGGATGGGCCGTCACCAAAAGTCAGATATTTTTCAAAAACGCTTTTGATGCCGTTTTTGTTAATTTCGATATCCTGATCCGACAATAGCGGGCGGGCGGTATCCTTGCCCGATGGGTCGCCAACCTTGGTTGTGCCGCCGCCCATCAAAACGATTGGTTTATGGCCGCACCGCTGCAAGATGCGAAGCATCATGATTTGCACAAGCGAGCCAACATGAAGGCTGTCAGCGGTGCAATCAAAACCGATATAGGTCGGGATCGCATGATCGGCCGCCAGCGCGTCAAGAGCGTCAATATCGGTGGCCTGATGAATATAGCCACGCTCGCTAAATTGTTGGATTAGGTTCGATTTATAATTCATCTTCGATCCAGATTGTCAAAATGTCAAAGCCAGCGCACCGATGAAGCGGCGCGTTGGCGGTTGATGTTTCAGGCTAGGCCAGCGGATCAAAATCCGGCTCGGTCAATGCGGTATCAAGATAGGTGCCAACGCGTTCGATCATCGGATCAAGATGATCGGTAAAGAAATGATTGGCACCGGGAACAATATCAATATCGATTGTAACGCCCTTTTGAATTGAAAGACGATCAACCAGCTTGTGAATGGCATCGGGTGGTACCTGTTCATCCTGTTCACCATGCACAATCAGGCCAGACGCGGGACATGGTGCCAGAAATGAAAAATCATGGGTCAATGCTGGCGGCGTTACCGAAATAAAACCGCGAATTTCTGGGCGACGCATCATCAATTGCATGCCGATCCATGCGCCAAAAGAAAATCCGGCAATCCAGCATTGGCGTGATGCAGGGTTTTGCGCCTGCAGCCAATCCATTGCGGTTGCCGCATCTGACAATTCGCCTTCGCCATTGTCATATTCGCCCTGACTGCGGCCAACACCTCGAAAATTGAACCGAAGCACGGCAAAGCCACGCGCTTGGAAATGCTTATACAGCGAATAGGTGACACGGTTATTCATCGTGCCGCCCTTATCAGGCTCTGGGTGCAGTATTAGCGCGGTCGGTGCATCAGGCACCTCACTTGGCATGTAGCGGCATTCCAATCGTCCATCGGGGCCGTTTATGATAACCTCGGGCATAAGTTTTTTCCGTTCATCTTGCACTATCGTAATCAGGGCTTATATCGTAATATGCAGGACACGCCAAGCGAGCTTTCACACCTAATGTGCGCGAATGTGTGATTTGCTGGTAACAAACCGGTCTAAATCTGTTTGCTGTCGATGATCTTGACTGAAAAATCACGCGTCAGCCATTTTTATTCCACCAAAGCCAACACTGGATTGAAACATATGTTTGCAAATTTACGCCGTGACTTAAATGCGATTATGGAACGCGATCCGGCAGCCAGCAATCGGCTGGCGGCGGTCTTTCTATATCCAAGCTTTCAAGTTATGCTGGCCTATCGTTTGTCGCATATTTTATGGCGGATGCGGCTTCGGTTCATTGCGCGGCTGATCATGCAGATTGCGCGCTTACTAACAGGCATCGAAATTCACCCCGCAGCAAAAATCGGCCCCGGTTTCTTTGTTGATCATGGCATGGGAACGGTCATTGGGGAAACAGCCGAAATTGGCCGTGATGTCACGCTCTATCACGATGTAACACTTGGCGGGGTGATGCCAGCGGTTGATTCAGACAAACAGCGTGCGGCGAAACGCCATCCAACGCTTGGCGATTATGTGATTGTTGGTGCCGGCGCCCAAATTCTTGGCCCGATCACGGTTCATCGCTGTGCGCGGGTGGGTGGCAATTCGGTGGTGACAAAAGATGTTCCCGAAGCGGCAACCGTTGTTGGCGTGCCCGCACGTCAGATGAGCAAAACCACAACCAAGGCCGAAGCCGATACAAGCTTTATGGCCTATGGTGTTCAGTCGGGTATTGATCTTGATCCGCGTGAGCGCACGATCAGAGCGCTTGTCGACGAGGTGCAAAGCCAGCGCGCACGTCTCAGCGATCTTGAAGATAGGCTGGCCAGTGCGGCAGCACCAGCCACACCGAAAAAAGCACCGCGCAAAACCAAGCCAAAGCCGGTCAGCTAGGTTGTTTGGTGAAGCTGGTCATCAATGATGCGTAAGACGCCAATCTATCTTGATAATAATGCAACAACGCCATTGCGTGCTGCTGCCATCAAGGCCATGCAGGATGCAATGGGGCCACCAGCAAACCCATCATCGGTTCATGGCTTTGGGCGCAATGCCCGTCTGATTGTTGAAACCGCGCGCAGTGCAGTGGCAATGCTTGCCGGTTGCCGCGCCGCCGATGTGGTGTTTACCAGCGGCGGTACCGAGGCGAATAATCTTGTGATGGCACAATATGATCATGTGATCACGAGTAGGATCGAACATGACTCGGTGCGACATGCGCATCAAAATTGTCATCAGATCGCCGTTGATGAAAATGGGGTTGTTGATCTGGATATGCTGGCAACAGTCATGGCTGGCATTGATGATGCGGCCAAGCCGCGAACACTCATCTCGATCATGGCTGCCAATAATGAAACGGGTGTTATCCAGCCAATGGACGAAATTGCCGCAATGGCAAAAAGTGCAAATATTGCCTTGCACAGCGATATGGTGCAGATTTTTGGCAAACGTCATATCAATTTTGACGCATCGAAAATCAGCTATGCCAGCCTGTCAGCGCATAAGATTGGTGGCCCGTCTGGTGTTGGTGCGTTGCTGGTGCGCCCGGGGTGCAGGCTTTCCAGCCTGCTTCGTGGCGGTGGTCAGGAACAGGGGCGGCGGGCTGGCACTGAAAATCTGGTTGGCATTGCCGGTTTTGGCGGTGCGGCAGATGATGCGCTTGGCGATATTGGTCATTATCAGACAATGGCGAAATGGCGCGATGATTTTGAACGCCGCATGCTGGATCAGCGAAGCGGGATCGCGGTGTTTGGCCGCGAGGCGCCACGGCTTGGCAATACCAGTTGTATTGCCGCATCGGGAAAGGCGGCTGAAACAATGGTGATGGCATTTGATATTGCCGGTGTTGCGATTAGCGCTGGCTCGGCCTGTTCGTCGGGCAAGGTGAAACCAAGCCATGTGCTGGAATCGATGGGTGCGGGGCCACGCGCTGGCGAGGCCATTCGAATCTCAGGCGGATGGGCAACCACCAAAAGCGACTTTGAAACGCTTGCAGATGTGTTTTTGCAACTGTACAAGCAACCCGCATAATTTGACTTGCCACATTTGAATTTGCAAATTCAGCGGGATTTGCAAATAAAGGGCAATCGCGATAAAGACAGGTGAAACAAGGAGTCGCCCGAAATGCCGAATATTATTTTTACCAAGCCGGATGGCTTGGAACATAATGTCACTGTTGAAAATGGTGTCACTGTCATGGAAGCGGGGCGTGATGCCGGACTTGGCATTGAGGGAACATGCGGCGGTTGTCTGTCCTGTGCGACCTGTCATGTCATTGTTGATGCCGACTGGTTTGCCAAAACCGGCGCACCGGGTGAAGATGAGGTCGATATGCTTGATCTGGCATTCGGCCTTGCGCAGACCTCGCGCCTTGGATGCCAGATTGAAATGTCGGATGCACTTGATGGTTTGCGTGTAACGATTCCAGAAGATATGTAGGGCTGATTATGGCGGTACAAGCAGCAAAAACCAAAGCAAAGGGTAGCGTCGCTGCTGGTCTTAATGCGCTTGGCTTTGCCAAACCGCCTGCCGAAACACGCGTTGTTGTCGCCATGTCTGGTGGGGTTGATTCATCGGTAACGGCTGCCTTGCTTCATGAGCAAGGTTTCGATGTGATTGGCATTACCTTGCAGCTCTATGATCATGGTGTTGCGGTACAGACCAAGGGCGCGTGCTGTGCTGGTGTTGATATCCATGACGCCCGCACGGTTGCCGGACGTCTCGGCATTCCGCATTATGTGCTTGATTACGAAAACCGGTTTCACGATCAGGTCATGCAGGATTTTGCCGATAGTTATCTTCGTGGTGAAACGCCAATCCCCTGTGTGCGTTGTAACCAGACGGTGAAATTTACCGATCTGCTAAAAACCGCGCGTGACCTCGAAGCCGATTGTCTTGCCACCGGCCATTATGTCCAGCGCATTGATGGTGATGATGGCCCGCGCTTGCTTCGCGGTGCTGATCCGGCGAAAGACCAATCCTATTTCTTGTTTGCCACAACGGCTGAACAGCTGAATTATCTGCGGTTTCCGCTTGGTGGTCTTGGTAAGGATGAAACGCGCAATCTGGCTCGTAAATTCGGGCTTACCGTCTCGGAAAAGCCGGATAGTCAAGATATCTGTTTTGTGCCTAATGGGCGTTATGGAGATGTTGTTCGCCGGTTGCGGCCCGGTGCGGTTGATGCGGGGGATATCGTGCATATTGATGGCACGGTTCTTGGCCGTCATAACGGGGTGATTGATTACACGATTGGCCAACGCCGCGGCCTTGGGATTGGCGGGCGGGCTGATGCGGATGAGGCGGATGGCCCGCTTTATGTTGTCGCGATTGATGCGGCGTCAAATCAGGTGATTGTCGGCCCGCAAAAGGCGCTTGCCTGCGTCGAGGTTCATTTAGGTGATGTCAATTGGATCAATGGCGCGCCTCGTGATGACACCCTGATTTTAGCACGGTTGCGCAATACAGCACCGGCGATGCCTGCGCGCGTATTTTGCCATGAAAATGGTGGCGCAACGACTGTTGTGGTTCGACTAGATGAGGCGCAATTTGGCATTGCCGCTGGTCAGGCTGCGGCAATTTATGATGGTGCCAACCCTGATCAATTACTTGGTGGGGGCTGGATTGCGCGGGCACCGCTGGTTGCCAATATCGATCAGGATCAATAAGGACTTTGCACTAGCAGTCGGTTTAAATCATTGATCACGCAAAGCTAACATTTGGATTTTTCATGCCGTTCTAAGCGGCATGATGATGAATGATCTTTTACAAATTCAAAAAGATTTAGGCGCGCCGCATCGTGAGCCGCGGCGTCGTTTAGCGTCCGACGAAGAATTGGACGCGCCGGAAGAGGGCTATGATCCACGGGATTGGCTGGCAATGCCGGTCAATCACAGCCTCTATCACAAAGGCTATACAACCAATCATTGGCTTTGTGTTTTTCGGGCGGTGAATGCTATCGGTTGAAGCAGCTTTGAATTTGCGGGCTTTATTGGGCATGGGTTAGCAAGACTGGTTCTTACGTTCTTTTTCAAGTAATATGATAGCCACTAGCCTGGCAGGTTTTTTGCAACCGTTTGTTGTTGTTTTGGTATTATGCCAGTGTAGGGTAGGGATCGATGGGCCAGCAAGTCTCGGTTACAAAGTTAAAAGAACAAATCGAAGTGGCGAAACGCAGCCTTGCCGAAATGTCGCCAGTAATCACTGCTGCTGACCCTTTAATTCAGCCTGTTGCCATGCAGGCTGGAAATTTTGGCGGTTTGGCTGTTGAGCGTGACGATGATGCGCCAGACGCCCGCGGCCAAAATATGGCCCCAGATGACATGGCGACCGGTGACATGGTGACCGGTGAAGACTTTCAATTTTTCCATCGCCCCAAACGGCTGGATCGGCCATGTGCCTCGTCATCGCCTGTCAGCATGGCAAATGCTGATATTAGCCCTAACGGTGACGATCAGTCGCTTTTTCAGGCGTTCGATCAACGGCTTGGTCGGCTTGAAAATGATATTGCGCAGAACCAAAAACATATCCTTGAACTAATCACCCTTTTGTCGGGTCTTGATATGGCGGCAAAGCCCGCCCGCCAAAATTCAGCGTCAGTCAAATATTTGCTACGCCGCAATCTATATTGGTTTGTGATTGGGTTGTTGGTCATTGGCTGGGGGGCCCTTACCCCATCAGGCCATTATTGGATCAATCATTTTCTGGGTTTGATGTAGGGTTTATCCACAGCGCTGGCTTTTGGCTAACTGCCTATTCATATTGACGAAAACATTCATTTAACCTATGTTATCCACAGTTCATTATTGTGTTAAGGTGATTGTCGCTTAATGGCTTTCTATCCAGCCTCATCATCATCGCCGCGTCAGCTTTCGCTGGATCTTGATCTGGAAGATGCGACGTCTGCCCATTCAGCAGATAGTGGTGTAAAACGGTCGGTTATTTTTCCCAAAAATATTCAAATCTTTAATGTTCCGGAATTCCAGCGTCAGGTCTCGCAGCTTTTTGACCCGCTGAATATTAACATCGAATTTCGGGTGACACGGCAGAACCGGCTTGAAATGTGCTGGTCATTTCCGCAAGAAGCCATTCAATATAACCACGCGGATGCGCGTTCTGAACCGCGTCAGCGGACGCGTCTTTCGCCCGAAGAAAATGCGGCTTTTGAAACGCTGGTTTTATCTTTTGCTGGTTCAAGCCATTAGGCATATCTGCCCGGCCGTTAGCGGCTATTGCGCTCCGCTGATCACAAATTTTATAAAATGAAAATCGGTAATGGCTGATGGCCCATCCATATCCGGCCCATCAACCAAAATCCTGACATCTTGCAATAATGCCTTGGCAAGCTTGTTGCGTTTGTTGACTGTATCAACATCGCTGAGTTTTTGATCTGACAATTTGAGATTGATTGCCGATCGGATCTTAGGATTAAAAGTTTCCAACTGCTTCATGACCATTTCACTGGCAAGCGTGCTGCCATAAGTCGCAATCGCGACTTCGGCGGTTAACATGCCCTTACCGCTGGCGAGGTTGCTGACAAAGGGCAGGGGAAAGCTATAATAGCTGTATTTGGCAAAATCAAACGTTCCATCAGGAAGCAGTGTTGCATTGTCCGGTACCGCCGTTTGGGCATCTTCACTGTTACCGGCTTTATCAGATTCGGTTTTGGCTTTGGCTTTTTGCATGATGGTGTAAATATCGTCTGGAACTGGCTCTGGTGTGGTCATGGTCAGATAGCCAATTGTAAATAGCGTCAAAACCACGCTGACGCCGCAGCCAATCATGAGTGGCAAAAACAGTCGATGCGGTTGGCGTGATGATGAAGGTGAGAAACTCTGTTCGGCCATGCTAACTTATCCGATCCAGCGGTTAAAACTGTCAATGATTGTTGAAATCCAGCTTTGCACTGTAAGCGCTTGTGAACCGCCTTCACTTGTCGCTATAAAATAGGCAATGCCGACGACAAGGCCGATCAGGGTGGCCATCGCAACCATGATCACGGGTGATCTCCGGCTGCGGCGCGGTACGGCTTCGTCTTTGGCTTCATCAATTACGATGGTTTGGGCTTGATCATTAGCTGGTTTTTCATGGCTTTGGCTGGAATTAGCTTGTAGGCGTGAAACCTCTCGGATCTTTTGCAAAAGTGTGTGTAGATCACGCTGATTATCTAATAATTTGGCTTCAAGCCGGGCAATGCGCTCATCCAAGGCGGCAGCATTTGTGGCATGCGCTGATTTGTCATCAGCCGGAATGGGGATGGTGGCATTACCAGAGTTGGCATTAGCGGCATTTGCACCAGCGTCAGTTGCAATATCATTGCCTGCAATGATTGGCGCCGTTGGCTTTTCGGGCGGTGGTGCCACCAATGATGGTGCTGCAAGACCGCTGGCAAGGGCGGACTTTGCGGCCTCGATTTGCGCCTTCAAGCTTGGGTTTGCCATCAATTCATAGCCTTTATCAATCGCAGTTTTGACGTCTCTGCCCTATCAGACGGGCATTATCCAAGATCGTTATAAGCATTTTTAATGCCAAGCTGGACATTAGCTTTATTAGTAGCTTTTCATGGCTTTATCGCCAAAACGGTACCCGATAATGGCGCATTGCCGAACTTCACGGAAATTGGTCATTTCTGAATTGATGATCTTTGTCCACGTGTCTTGCCCAAGCCGGTCAAGAAGCCGCCCGCCAATTTTTTGCACAACTCGCCGGCATGACCCTGATTGCGCCGGTTCGATGCCGTCATGATCCAGTCCGCATAATGCGTCACTATTGCCGATGATTTTGGCGCTGCTATCAAGCCAATGAACCGAAACGCCCTTGATTATCCGCCCTTGGCGGTTGCTGATTTGCATTTCCAGATCATAGGACACAAGCGACATGCCACTATCATCAACACCAAATACCAATTTGATATCACAAGGCACCATTTCCGTTTTGCTGTGGTTGCTGGCAAAAAGCGGGCTATTAACCGCTGTCAACATGATAAAAACGGCCGCTGTTGCAAGCAAAACGATCATTCTGGTCGTGCTTTGGCGAAATTGAACTAGATTGAGTGAAAACACGCTGATACCTCACTTTTGTTGTTGGCATGGTATCTGCAAGAGTTGTCTCACAGATTGCAGTTGCTTAAATTTAGCAAAAGATAATGTAATGATCTAGCGCTCGTGATTTGCGGGTCAGGACTTTCCATTGTTAGATTGAAAAAAAGGATAGGTAAAATGGCAGAAGATGAGCTGAACGAAGCCGATTTAAGCGGTCGTCTTGCCACAGTTCTCGAAGAAATCCGTGATGTCATGGAAAAGCGCAAACAGCGTATTGAAGAGTTGCGTCAGGAAATTACCGATATTGAAAATGATAATGACGA
>Ga0209308_10004100_pt1 | contig 11730 bp, 4 predicted proteins | sample COGITO_mtgs_1204_3_FD_184806 | JGI IMG/M metagenome (GOLD analysis project Ga0209308, IMG submission 184806) | Pelagic marine microbial communities from North Sea - COGITO_mtgs_120405 (SPAdes) (version 2) | ecosystem: Environmental > Aquatic > Marine > Epipelagic ...
TTGGCGGTCAACCCATAGGCTTGCGCCGCCACAGCCTGTGAGCCAACCCGCGATTTTGCATAGCTAAAGGACAGTTCTGGCCAGATCTCAATACGCGCCGTCTTGAACACGCCCGTGGCACTCGCGCAAAGCCGGAGCGTCGTGCTGTCAAAATCACTGTCCACCTGTAGAGTGCCATTGCTCACGAGCAGTTGGTTTTTGTTGCGTCCAAGTGCAGCAAAACCCGCGATGTAGGACACGTCATTGAAAGAGCACAGCACATAGCCACCAACGTTCAACCCGTAACTATCCTGCCGCCCGGCAAATGTTCCAGACAATTTTGCACGGCCGACTTCAACCCCAAAGAAATATCCAAGCACCATATCGTGTGCCAGCTGCAGTTCCAACGCGCTACGCCCGTTGAAATACCCGCTAAAATTGCCGTCTCGGTCACTTGTAAAATTGAAGGCGCCGGTGGTCACCACTTCAGCAGATTGCTCCCTAACACTGGACAGAGCGAAGAAGTCACCGTTCAATCGGAACTCTCCATTATCGAAGCGTGCAGTGCCATCCACATCAAGCGGAAGGAACCGATTGCTCTGCTGGCCATTCAACCTTTGACGCTGGATCAAGCGCTGCATACCAGATCTGAGCGTGCGTTGATCAATCGAAGCTTGCGAGGAGAGCGTCTTCTGCGCCTGTTGCAAAACGATCTTTTCAAGATTCGGTTGCGCCGCCGCCAATGCAGTCGCCGGTGTCCCCGCCTGTAAACTTAGCACGTTAGAAGCTGTGTTCAGCGTGCCGCCTGCGCTGGAAACCGCCCCCGCTGGAAGCAAAATCGAGACATTTGATGCCGAGGTGGGCGACACCGTCAGCGTATACGTTGTTCCGCTACCAGTCATCGTCGTCGCGGTTCCATTTACCACCGTAACATCGGCCATGGTAAATTGTGTGACCGGTTGAGAGAACGTAATCACAACCGAAAATGGGCCAGAAACCGGCGTTGTCGGCCCCGCAATCACAGCTTGCAAGGCAGCCGCGCGGGTCACGGTGACCGTATAGGTGATCTTCGTTGTGCCGTCTTGCGCCGTCACCTCAACCAGGATCGGGTTGGCCCCCACCGCAAGCGCGATGGGATTGCCATTGTTCACCACCACAGTGGCATTGGGCTCATTCACCGTCGGCGTCAGTGTCAGCGTTGTCACCGCATTGACCACTGTGAAGCTATAGGCCGTCGTGGCCGGCGCAAAGCCGGGGGTGAGCGTGCCGGTGCTGCTGGTCAGGTTCGATAGGGTCGCGTCGCTGGACGGCAAGCGGGTCACGGTGACCGTATAGGTGATCTTCGTTGTGCCGTCTTGCGCTGTCACCTCAACCAGGATCGGATTGGCCCCCACCGCAAGCGCGATGGGATTGCCACTGTTCACCACCACAGTGGCATTGGGCTCATTCACCGTCGGCGTCAGCGTCAGTGTTGTCACGGAATGACCAACCGCGAGGGTATAGGCCGTCGTGGCCGGCGCGAAACTGGGGGTGAGCGTGCCCGTGCTGCTGGTCAGGTTCGATAGGGTCGCGTCGCTCGAGAGGGCGCCAGCCGCGCGGGTCACGGTGACCGTATAGGTGATCTTCGTTGTGCCGTCTTGCGCCGTCACCTCAACCAGGATCGGGTTGGCCCCCACCGCAAGCGCGATGGGATTGCCATTGTTCACCACCACAGTGGCATTGGGCTCATTCACCGTCGGCGTCAGTGTCAGCGTTGTCACCGCATTGACCACTGTGAAGCTATAGGCCGTCGTGGCCGGCGCAAAGCCGGGGGTGAGCGTGCCGGTGCTGCTGGTCAGGTTCGATAGGGTCGCGTCGCTGGACGGCAAGCGGGTCACGGTCACCGTATAGGTGAGTGTCGTTGATCCATCCTGGGACGTCACCGTGACTGCAATAGGATTGAGGCCTACGGACAATGTAATAGGATTGCCACCGTTAATGACGACCGTTGCATTTGGCTCATTAACCGTCGGTGTGAGGGTCACAGTCGTGGCTGCATGGGGCACGGTTACGCCGTAAGCTGTCGTGGCAGGAGCAAACACCGGCGAGAGACTACCGATACTCGAGATCAAATTAGACAAAGACGCGTCATTAGATTGTCGCGTAATGTTGACCGTATAGGTCAAAGTACTGCCATCCGGTGCGGTGACAACGATATTCACCGCTTGCGCGGTATTTGGGGTTGCTGTGAGCAGGACGGATGCAATGCCGCTGCCGGTTGTATTTAAAGTCACCGATGTGCCGTTTACGGCCGCAGAAGCATAGCTCAATTGTGTGTGATCAAACTCATTGACAGTGAGATTCACAATCGCATTGGTTTGATAGGGCAAAGTCACGGAGTAGGTTTGAACACCCGGAGTGAAGGCAATGGGCGAAAGGGCCCCATTGACTGAAAGGCTCGCCAATGTGGCATCCGGAGATCGATTGAAAAAGCTAAGTGTTGGGGAGTTGGCAAACCCGCTTACGCCCGTGTAGGTCGCATGCATTCCAGTTGCGCCAGAGAACATTGACGTCAAATCAGCTGCTGTAACCGCCGGATTGAGGTTCCACCCTCGGATCTCTTGATCAAAGGTCGCAGCAGAATCCAGCATGTTACCGAAGCTGGTGACCGCATTGACATCCCAACGGCCAATATCCTGATCGAAGGCGGTGCTTTGCTGGAATGCCGAGGACATATCGGTGACCTTGCTTGTGTCCCAAAGAGAAATATCTTGGTTGAACGCGCTGGCCGAGGCAAAAGCAGAGGCCAGAGTTGTGACCCCCGACGTGTCCCAAGCGGAGATATTGGCATCAAAGGTTCCGCGCCCTTGAAAGACATTGCTGAGGTCGGTGACATATTTCGTTTTCCAGAAAGGCATGGTTGGGATGAGCTGTGCGGCGGCATAATTTGTACACAAGCCTGTAACGGGGGCTTCGTTCAAGCATCCAGCAACATGAGCCGCCAGGTTGGCGTCGGTGATGATCTCAGCGGTCAAGGTAAGCGTATAGGTCTGGGTTGTCCCGGTATCCGGTGATGTGACCTCAACCAGAACCACCTGACTGGGGGTGCTCGGGGTCATATTGAGCTGAACAGTATGCGTTAAGACACCCTGAGTGTTGAACGTGACCGGGGTTCCATCAATTTTGACAGTGGCATTTGGACGCTGAACATTGTCATATTCAGTCACCCAGGCGCCAATATCCAAAGTGGGCTTATCTGGCACTCGCACATTATAAGCCAGTGTTGCCGGGTTGAACGCGATGGCCACATTTGGCTCATTCGGAAAGTTCAAGTCCTCAAGGGTTGCCACATCCCGCGCATAAAAGAATTCACGGCGCGGTGTGTTTCCGAAGAAGGGATGGGCGTTGAATTTCGCCTGTTGAGACTGGGCATTATCAAACATATTCGTGAGGGTTGCCGTCGGTCCGACTTCCCAACGGCGCAGATCAGCATTCATAAATAATGCGTCTTTAAACATATAATCAAAGGAGGTAACCTTACTCGTGTCCCAAGTGCTGATATCCTGGTTAAAAAATCTTGACCCTTCGAAAGCACCGCCCATTGAGGTCATGTTCGACGTGTTCCAAAGACTAATATCCTGATTAAAAGCTATGTTCGACTGGAACATACCAGCTATGCTTGTGACGTTCCCTACGTTCCAACCACCGATATTGTAGTTAAATGCCGAATAGGCAAACATACCGCCCATGTCCGTGACATTGGACACATTCCAACCAGAAATATCTTGGTTGAATACCCGAGCGTCATAAAAGAGTTCGCTCATGGACGTGACCTTTGATACATCCCAATGACGGATGTCTTGATTGAAACTGTGTGCGCCTAAGAACACGGATCTCATATTCGTCAAATTTTGGGGGCGCCAAGGGCCAATATTCTGATTGAACGCCCTTGCGTCCTTAAACATGCGGCTCATGTCTGAGACATTGGTCACAGTCCAACCACCAATATCCTGATCGAATATTGTTGCGTTCTCAAACATACGGCTCATGTCCGTCACACTGGACACATTCCAATCCTTGAGACTGGAATTGAATGCCGCCGCTGACTCGAACATCGAGGACATATTTGCGACGTTGCCAACATTCCAGACCGACAGCGCCTTGTCGAAACTCGTCGCATTACTAAACATCGAAGACATATCGGTGACGTTGCCAACAAGCCACGTGGAGATGTCTTGATTGAATGCGGTTGCATTATTAAACATTGCCTGCATGTTTGTGACGTTGCTGACATTCCAGGCTGAAATATTGCCATTGAAGTTGGCATAGTTTTTAAACAAACTGCTCATATCTGTCACATGGATGACATTCCAATTCGACATAATGGGGCGGCCAGTGGTGGCGGCATAGTTCGTGCAATTCCCCGTTATGGGCGCCTCGGAGAGACATGCGTTGACCGCAGCGGCAATATTGGCGTTGGTAAGGAAATCGATCGTCAAATTCAGCGTGTAGGTGCCGACGGTCACACCGTCAGAGGCGGTCACTTCAATGGTGACCACCTGAGGTATTCCCACAGCACCGGTGAGCGGAAGCGTATATGTCCCATTCCCCTGAGGATCGAGCACAACCGGATTTGTGTCGACCGTGACCGTAGCCGTCTGGCCATTCACATTCGAGAAATCGGACACACCAAGGGAAATATCTATGCTGGGGTTGTCTGGAACCGTCAGATTGTACACTCTTGTTTGTCGATTAAACGAAATGGCAACACTCGGATCATTGGGAAACGACAAATTTTCCAATGTGTCAGTATCATACGCATAAAAGAAAGGCGCGCGCGGTGTATCTGCAAAATAGGTGGTGCCAGCAAATCTAGCATGCATCGCATTTGCCCTGGGAAACATCCAACGCAGATCTGCACCGGCCGTGACCGCCCATTTTCGAATGTCCTGGTTAAAGGCCGTCGCATCAGAAAACATACCGCTAAATTGAGTGACATTGGAGACATCCCAATCAGATATGTCTTGATTAAAATTTGGCGACAATTGGAACATCCCAAGCATAATTGTAACATTGCTGGTGTCCCATTTCGAGATGTCGCCGTTGAAGGTCGGTTTGCGCGCTAAAGCCGCAGTCATCTGGGTGACGTCGGACACGTCCCAATTCGGCATCGTCGGAAGTCCCGCACCAGACGCCCAGTTTGGACAAATTCCGCCGACAGGATCCTCTACCAAACAGGCATTAACAAAATTCATAAAGTTCGTATCATCGATAACCCGGGTGGATAAATTCAAAGTGTAAGTCAAGACAGTGGTCCCATCAGGCGAGGTCACGTCGATGGAAACAGTTTGGGCTGGGTTTGCGCGGGTCATTGTGACTGGAACAGTATGGGTCGCATAGCCTTGCGCGTCTAGAACCAAAGGCCCACTCCCGCCAATGGACACAGATGCATTCGCGTGCCCGACATTGTCGAACTCGGTCGGCCTCACCCGGATTTCGATGCCCTTCTCATCAAAAATCGTTACATTGTAATTAAGTGTGTTTCGTTGGAAGTTAATCGTGGCGAGGCCATTGTTTGGGAATGCCAGTTCCTCCAAGGTCGCCACATTATCCGCATAGAAAAATTCCCGCCGTGGGGTGTCGCCATAAAGCGGATGGGTGCCATAGACAGCCGTCATCGCAGGAGCGTTTAGGAACATATGGGTGCGACTCGCTGCAGCCGTGACCGTCCATTTGCGGATGTCCTGATTAAATGCATTCGCTCGCTGGAACATGTTTGCCAAGCTGGTGGCGGCAGACATATCCCAACCGCTGATATCCTGATTGAAGGCCTGCGCGATGTAGAATGTGCCATCGAAATTCTTCACATTGCTCACAGTCCACCCCGAAATGTCTCGATTGAAGGCGAGAGCATTTTGGAACATGCGGTAGAGCGAGGTTGCGTTGCTCATATTCCATTGAGAAATGTCACCATTAAAGGTGGTTTTGTTCAAAAACGCATTGCCGAAATTGGTCACATTGCTCACATTCCAATTGGGCATAACCGGGTGACCGGAGGCGGCGGAATAATTGACACAAAGCCCCGTCACTGGCTCCTCTGCCAAACAATTGTTAATGGCTGCTATGATATTGTTATTTAAGAGAAAATTAACTTTCAGATTCAGCGTATAGGTCCGTTGGGTCACCCCATCGGGTGCCGTAACAACGATTGGAACGGGCTGAACAACACCCACGGTCGTGGTGATCGGGACAGTATGCGTCACATAACCCTGCGCATCCGGGGTCAAGACAGCGCTACCATCAATTGTCACCGTCGAATCGGCATGACCGATATTGTCAAATTCTGACGGGCGCACCTTGATATCTATACTGGCGCGGTCTGGAACTGTGACATTGTAATTGGTATTTGTGTGGTGGAAATTTATGACAACAGAGGGCTCTGTCGGGAATTCCACGTTCTCCAAATTCGCAGAATTATTCGCATAGAAAAATTCCCGCCGTGGGGTGTCGCCATAAAGCGGATGGGTGCCATAGACAGCCGTCATCGCAGGAGCGTTTAGGAACATATGGGTGCGATCCACTGCAGCCGTGACCGTCCATTTGCGGATGTCCTGATTAAATGCATTCGCTTGCTGGAACATGTTTTTCATGTCGGCGGCGGCAGACGTATCCCAACCGCTGATATCCTGATTGAAGGCCTGCGCGATGTAGAATGTGCCATCGAAATTCCTCACATTGCTCACAGTCCACTGCGAAATGTCTCGATTGAAGGCGAGAGCATTTTGGAACATGCGGTAGAGCGAGGTTGCATTGATCATATTCCATCGCGAAAGGTCACCATTGAAGGTGGTTCTGTTCAAAAACGCATTGCCGAAATCGTTCACATTGGTCACATCCCAGCTCGGGATCGCCCCAAATCCAGAGTTATCCCCCCAAGTGGTACACAGCCCGGTCACCGGCTGTTCAGCAAGACAGTTTCCGATATGCGCCAACAATATGGCGTTTGAATTGGGAATCGGGTTCACAGGGGTCACACCGTCGGACAGAAATTGCCCCGAAGCCGGCGTCGCGAAGAGCGTGAGCAGGGCCAAACAAAGCGCTATGAACTGGCGTGAAAAATGTACAGGCAAATGAAAAAGGTCTTTCATTGTTAATTCCGATAGTTTCGCCTTCGAGAGCAAATGGTTTCAAAGCAGCCGTGAGTGTGGGTCCGCGTGCGATTGCTAAGGTTCGACGGTTAAAGTGCCCTTAAAGGTGTTAAAAATGTTTGCACTAGATGTATAAAATTAAAGATGATCCTATCAAAAACAGGGAAAGCCCTCAAATCTCTAAATGTATTAAATTCAATGTACTAAAGGATAGTGTCACTCTCAAATTTCTAAAAGAAGTTCAAAAGGTGAGAGAGGTGCACAGCTTTTGAGACCACCTCGAGGCAACCATGAAACACTGCCCCAACCGCACTTGGTGAGACATTATTCAGGCCTCGCACACAGCGCATGCGGCAGGCAGTTTTATGGACCTTTGGTCAGGAAAGGCTCACAAGCCCCCGCAACACCGACACTGCGGAGCGCGGCGGTTCGGTGCATTCGCCCATCCATCCCCTGTCATGACACAGCCGGCGGTTGAAGATAATGTTTGCCGGCTTATTTGATACCTGTTGCCCTCAGGCCCGAGGCAATTTACCAAGATACTCAAAACCATCAGCGAAATTCGGAGAGAGAACATGGACGGAAATGACATATCCAACAGCGGCAAATGCCCGGTAATACATGGAACCGCGACCAATGCGGCCTCCCGTGGGCGGTCGAATGCCGATTGGTGGCCCAATCAGCTGAATTTAAAGATTCTCGCTCAAAATACGCCAGCCTCGGACCCGATGGACGCCGATTTTGATTATGCAACGGAATTTGCCAAATTGGATCTGGCTGCTGTCAAAGCCGATTTAACCGCGTTGATGACCGACAGCCAGGACTGGTGGCCCGCAGATTACGGGCATTACGGTCCCTTCTTCATTCGTATGGCCTGGCACAGCGCTGGCACCTATCGCACCGCTGATGGGCGCGGCGGCGCGGGGGCGGGGCAACAGCGTTTTGCACCGCTCAACAGCTGGCCTGACAACGGCAACCTCGACAAGGCCCGGCGCTTGCTTTGGCCCGTCAAACAAAAATACGGCAAGGCTTTGTCCTGGGCCGATTTGATGATTTTGGCCGGCAATGTTGCGCTTGAATCTATGGGCTTCAAAACCTTTGGCTTCGGAGGCGGTCGCGTCGATGTTTGGGAACCCGAAGAAGACATCTATTGGGGCACCGAAGAGGGCTGGCTTGACGACAACCGCTACAGTGGCGAGCGCGAGTTGGAAAACCCGCTGGCGGCCGTGCAAATGGGCTTGATCTACGTGAACCCAGAAGGCCCGAATGGCAACCCTGATCCCATCGCCTCTGGCTATGACATCCGCGAAACCTTCGCACGCATGGCCATGAATGATGAAGAAACTGTGGCGCTTGTGGCCGGTGGACACACTTTTGGCAAAGCCCATGGCGCCGGCGATCCCGAGCTGGTGGGCGCAGAGCCGGAAGGCGCGAGCATTGTTGAGCAAGGCTTCGGTTGGAAGAATGATTTCGAAAGCGGCCTGGGCATTCACACCACAACCAGCGGCATTGAAGGCCCCTGGACGTCTCATCCCACACAATGGGATATGGGCTATTTCGATCTTCTCTTCGGATATGACTGGGAATTGACAAAAAGCCCCGCTGGCGCGCAAATTTGGCATGCCAAAGGCCTTTCAGATGAGGACCATGCGCCTCAGGTCGACGGGTCGGGCAAAACTGTTCCCGTGATGATGACAACCGCCGATATGGCCATGCGCATGGATCCCGCTTATGAGAAAATCTCGCGGCACTTCCACGCCAATCCCGATGCCTTCGCTGATGCCTTCGCACGCGCATGGTTCAAACTGACCCACCGCGACATGGGGCCGAAAGTGTTGTACAAAGGTCCAGAGGTGCCTGCAGAAGATCTGATCTGGCAAGATCCCATCCCCGCCGGCAATGTGGAGCTCAGCGCAGCGGATATCGCAGATTTGAAAGCGGCCATCATGGGCACAGGCCTGTCGATCTCGCAATTGGTCTCAACCGCTTGGGCGTCTGCCTCAACCTTCCGCGGCTCTGACAAACGCGGCGGCGCCAATGGCGCGCGGCTGCGGCTTGCGCCGCAAAAAGATTGGGATGTGAACCAACCAGAGCAATTGGCCGAAGTCTTAAACGCCCTTGAAACCGTTCAGGCAGGCTTCAAGAAACCTGTTTCAATGGCAGATTTGATCGTGCTCGGCGGCGCGGCGGCTATTGAATCGGCCGCGAAAGCTGCGGGCCATTCGGTCAGCGTGCCCTTCACACCCGGGCGCGGCGATGCCACTCAAGAGCAAACGGATGCAGAGTCTTTTGACGTGCTAGAGCCACAGGTTGACGGGTTCCGCAACTATCAGAAGAAAAGCTTCAGCGTCTCTGCCGAAGAGCTCCTAATAGATCGCGCCCAGCTGTTGACCCTCAACGCCCCTGAGATGACTGCGCTGGTCGGCGGGCTTCGGGTTTTGGGCGCCAATAGCCATGGCGTCCAAGACGGCGTCTTCACCGATCGTCCTGAAACCTTGAGCAACGACTTTTTTGTCAACCTGCTCGATATGGGCACAAAATGGGTCGATGTTTCCGGTGACGAGACTCGCTTTGAAGGCCGCGATCGGGCCACTGGTGCCGTGAAATGGACCGCCAGCCGGGTCGATTTGGTATTTGGCTCCAACTCGCAATTGCGCGCCTTGGCCGAAGCCTTCGCAACATCGGACGCTGAACCGCTCTTTGTGAAACGCTTCATTGCCGCTTGGACAAAAGTGATGGATGCAGATCGTTTCGATCTGGCTTAATCCACAACCAAACACCGACTAAATTAGAAAAGCCCGCTCGCAAGAGCGGGCTTTTTTATCTGACTTTTAATATAAACGATAAAAGTGTTGCGTCTTAGACACCCATCTAACTCAAATTTGCCGATAAATAAATTGTTGTACAAAAGCTCAAACGCGGCCAAACCGTGGCCAGTTGCAGAGTTATAATGCGATTGAGTAAATTCGGGAGAAAACCAATGAAACTGAGCCTACTACCTGCGATTCTATTGACCACAACTGCATCCATCGCACAGGCCGGTGGGTTTGAAGCTCAAACCCTCGACACGGGCTTCATGTACGAAGAGGGCGCTGTTTTAACCGCCTCCACCGCGTCACTGAATTCCAACCTCACCGAGGCGAACGGCGCGAAAATTTTGAAAGATCAGAATTTTACGAGTTTTTCGATCAAGTCGAAAGTTGGACCCCTCGACGTCGGGCTGACCACATATCGCTCTGGTGCCATCCAAATGAGCGGTGCGGCCAGCCCTACCTTATCACCTAACCCAATCCCCAATGCAGATGCGAATATTGAAACGCTTACAGCATTGCTTAAATATGACTTAAGTGAAAGTTTTTCAGTCTTAGCTGGCATCAACAGTGATAAACTCGGCACATCTGTCATCAGCACACCGGCAGGCGCTATGACATTTCAAGCAGCTCAGGCACGGGCTATCTTGCCGGCGTCACCTATTCGCGACCCGCTATCGCACTGCGAGTCGAATTGCGGCTGCAAAGCGAGTCTGATTTATCAACGACAACAAACTATACTTCTCCAACCGGCACCACGCCGTTTCCATCGCCTCTCGGAACATCTCTCAAACGTCCGCAAACCATGACGTTGAATTTTCAATCTGGCATCGCCGCGGATACATTGCTGTTCGGTTCCGTGCATCGCGCAAAATGGGGCGCAACACCGATTACCGTCGGCGCAGCCACAACCCACGGCCAAGCCGCGATCAACAACAGCTTTAGCGATTCAACGAAATACAGCATCGGACTTGGGCGCAAGTTTTCAGACAAGATTTCAGCCTCGCTGTCCTACACCCGAGAAGCCGGTGTTGGAGCAACCGATACCAGCCTCTTCACAATTTCAGGGGGCAATCAATCCTATAACTTGGGAGTAAAGTATACGCTCAGCGAGACCACCAGCATCAGCGCAGGCTACAGCAGAACAGAGTTTGATGATGTGACCATCACGGGATATGGCCCCGCCTCGCCCGTTTACACCGGCAATTCAGCCAATACATTTGGTGTAAAACTTCAAGTCAATTTTTGAGCACTGAGCGCCACAGGGGGCCCTATCGCCTGTGGCGCGCACCCCATCTATAGCAGCCGCTCCAAAATAGCCCGCAGCGCAGCTGTCATAGGCATCGGCCGCCGCGTTTCACGATCCACATAGACATGCACGAAGTGGCCCTGCGCAGCGGCGCTTTGCGCCTCACCGCGAAAGAGGCCGACCTCATAGGTCACCGATGACGTGCCCAGCTTACGCAATTTGATCCCTGCTGTGACAAGATCAGGAAAAGCCAATTCGCTGAAATAGTGACAGCCCGTTTCGACCACCAAAAACACCCCAGCGCCGCCCCGGAGATCCAATGCGCCCTGCTCCAGCAAATGCCCATTCACAGCCGTATCAAAAAGCTGATAATGCACAGCATTGTTCATATGCCCATAGATATCGTTGTCGATCCAACGGGTGGTGAGGGTCGAAAAGGCGCGATATTGCGCGCGGGTGGTCGGAGCGGGTCTCACCAAGCGGCCTCATAAATTTTCAGAGCCGCGGCCTCATCGACAGGACGCGGATTATTCACCAAAAGACGCGTTTGATTCATGGCGTCTCG
>Ga0209308_10004106_pt1 | contig 11724 bp, 10 predicted proteins | sample COGITO_mtgs_1204_3_FD_184806 | JGI IMG/M metagenome (GOLD analysis project Ga0209308, IMG submission 184806) | Pelagic marine microbial communities from North Sea - COGITO_mtgs_120405 (SPAdes) (version 2) | ecosystem: Environmental > Aquatic > Marine > Epipelagic ...
GGAGGTCGGTGCATTCTTTTTCTTCTTTCTCCTCTTCTTCTTTACCTTCTTCTTCTCGTCGTTTACGTCGCGTTCAGAAAACGAGAAGAAGCGCAGTTGCAGGTAAGTTTTATAGGAAATTGCAATTCCCGAATTCCGCTTTAAAATGTCTCCCTCTTTCTCCTTCTCTCTCGCTCTCAAAAGGTGGTCAAATAGTAAAGAAAAGTACGCGCAACAAGAACAACAACAAACGCGTTTTGTAGCGCAACACAAATGCCTCTGTCTTCTTCTTTTCTTCTCTCAGTGCGTGAGTATATGTGACGCGTCTCGATGACAGAAAGAGAGAGATGAATTTTTTCTGTGGTTTGTTTAATTGAAGGAAAAAAGACAAGACATTTGAGAGAGAGAGAGACGGACGTGTGTGAGCGCGGCGGGATGTTCTCACCATCGTCTCATCGTCTCATCGAAAAAGCGAGAGTCTTTGCTCACGTCGAGAAGAAGAGTGTTTGTTGCGTGTGTTTTGTGCGTGTGTTTTTGTGCGAGTTGTGTAGAGCAGCAGCAGCAGCATGATCGTGATTATCGTCGTCGCGGAATATCTCTCATATCTCTCTCTCGAGGACCAGCAGCGCTTTCATCATCATCATTCATCATCACCGAATCATATCTTCAATCGTACTTCTCTTGAATACCTCGCACGACTTCGCAATACTTCTCCATCGCGGTGCCTTTCCCGCTCCCTTCTCTCGATTTCCACGCGTCCCATTTCGCTTTCCCTTTTAAGTCAAACATCCCCGGGCGTTCTGTGTTGCAATCCCCCACCGTGGCTTGTTTGAACCATCCGTACAGTTCGAGCTGTTCGTCGTTCGTGCACTGTTTGTATTTTTTCACGAGCTCCGCGTGGGTTTGGAATTCACTTTCCGTGACTGGCATTGTTAGTAGTGGTAGTGCTGTTGTTGTGTTGTTGTCTCGCGTACCGACCGAGCCGAGAGATGACGACTCTCGCGCGTTCTCTGTTTTTATATAAATGAAGTTCCCGCCTTGGGGGAAAAATGAGTTGACATGTCTTCATTCCATCTTCACACGTGACGAAGCGCGCACAACAACAGCAACAACAACAACAACAACAACAACAACAACACGCGCAAAAACGCAAAAAGCGCGAGAGAGGGGTTCAATAACGACGAAAATTTCTTCTCTCTTCCGAGGATGCCACCACCAAAACCACCACCTTCATCATCGTTTCCTCCTCCTCGTCCACCTTTTCAACCGCCTTCAGAACCGAAGTCGCCTCCTCCTTTGATGCCGCGTATGCCGCCGCCGATGATGCCTCCGGCACCGATAGGCACGAATGCCCCGGATTTAGACGTGAACAGCGCGTTCGCGTACGTGGTGTTCACCGTAGCGACCGTGTTTATTATTTTGTACAGCGTATATCTCGCGCTGATACGAGAGGATGAAGAAGAGGAAGACGTTGAAGGAGGAGGAGACAGACGACGAGGCGGAGCGAACATCGACGAGGACGACGAGGACGACGACGAGTACGGTGACAGAGATGATGAAAGCACGAGCACAGTGGCAGCGAAAAGTAGCGCTGTTTTTAGTAAGTTATCGAACGAATTGAAAGAGACGATATCGGTTGGAAACGAACGAGTGAAGAAGAGCGCGAAGAATATCGCGTCGGCTTGGACGCGACGAGCAGAAAGAAGAGAGACGACGAACACGCCGATGTCGTTTATGGGGGCGTTGTTTGGAGAGAAGAAGAAGAAGAAGAAGAAAAGGCGAGAGGAAAGTTCGTTGCTCGATTCTTCTTCTCTTTCGAGCGATGAAGATGAGGATGAGGAGGATGAAAACGTAGAATCGATGTTGTCGGTAAACGAGGAGGATTTCTTTGAAGAAGAAGAGGACGAGGCGATGTGGGCGCCGTATTTTCATCAAGAAGGAGAACAGTCGAGAAGAGTCGTCGAAGATAACGTTCGCATGAGCAACAATAATAGCAGTAGGACTAGAAAAAACAACACTAGTAACCTCCACGGAGGTTTGTAAAAATATAATCACGCGCTGGTAGTACACGGAAAATTTACGCAGAGCGCCGCCTGAACGCGCACCCGAAAGACGACGATTTACGACTAAAATTTACATATCTTTAATCTCATCAATCTTTGCAACTTTCCTCATCTCTCGGTGTTCTGTTTTCGGGCACATCATCTCTTGCCAATTCATAGCCACCATCGTCGTTTTACACCTCTTACACTTCGCCCGAACGACCCCTAATGGATTTTCGTTCGTCGCTAAAACCAAACTCCTCCCCTCGCCCATCGCGAGTACTTTACATCGAACCACATCTCCAGGCACGAACGATTCCTCCATTATAACTTTATCTATTTCTGTTTTTCTTACGTCTTGTTGCCTCACGATGCCGCTAAACTCCGTTTTCAAAGGTTTCCCGTCGCACACGAGGACGTCGAACTGCGCCATCTTTTCTCGAATTTTCGTGCACTTCGCAAAGACAACATCGTTCACCTCGGGTAATCGAACGCGCACGTTTTCGTCCTCGATTTCCTCCCGGTTCAAAACTTCCACCACTCTTTTCCTCTTCTTTTTTGTCTTCTTCTTCTTCTCTTCTTCGTCGTTCTCTTCGTCCTCGTCCTCCTCGTCAACCGCCAAAACGTCGTCTTCGAAAACGTCTTTGACATAAATCTCCCCAATTTTGCTCGCTCTTTTGATGCCGTTTTCGTCTCTGTACGCCCCGCTTCCACACTCGATTTCTTCAAAATCTTCTTCTCCATCTTTTCCTTCGGGAGAAGAAGAAGAGAGAAGACGAATTCTCTCCCCCGGGAACACCAACACCATCTTTACTCTTAGTGTAGTCTTTTCGTCTTGAAATTCTTCTTCTTCTTCTTTCTAAAATTTATTTCTCAAAAACATTTGTAACCCTAAATATAAAAAAAAAGTGTTCCGGGTGCTCAAATTAAAAAAACCCACGTGGCGAAACGAGAGAAACTCTTCTCCTTCGTTCACCGTTCGCCAGACATGTAGGTTTTCAAAAGTTCGTTAGAAATAAAAAGAATAAAAGGAGGTATCCGTAATTCACTCGAGAGACACTTTACTCGCGCAGAAAACAAATACACACGAGACAAACGCACACGTTTAAAATCACACACACGATGATGACGACGATTGCCACCACCACTGTGAACAACAACAGCTTCAAAACTTTCAAAGCGACGAGGACGAATTCAAAACGTTTGTCTTCTTCTCGCATTAAAAATGCATCGTCAAAGTGTCTTTTGGAGAACAGAATTACGATGAGAAAAAGGAATTCAATTCTGTCCAAGACGACGACGACGAGGACGACGAGACTGAATGTCGTTTCCGCGAACGCGTCTTCTTCCTCTTTCGAGCAGGAACAAAATAATTCCGCCGCTGATGTTTTTGTGAGCGAAATGGAGTCGTCTCAAATTGTTTCTTCTCCCAAGAACAAATCGAAGCTCGCTTTGGTGGCCACCACGGCGGCGTTGAGTTTGTCCGCGTTCGCGAAACCGGCAGCCGCGGCAGCCGCGGCGGCGATTGCAGTCAACGCCGGCGATACGGCGTGGATCTTAACGTCCTCCGCGTTGGTCTTGTTCATGACTATTCCAGGATTGGCTGCGTTTTACGCCGGTTTGGTGAAGAGAAAGAACTTGATCACCGTTCTCGGGCAGTGCTTCGCGTTGACGTGCATGATGACTATTATTTGGTTCGTGTGCGGGTACTCGATGTGCTTTTCCACGGCGGGGTTGTTCGGTACCGCGGCGATGAAAGAAGGCACGACTGGTTTGTCTGCGTTTATTGGCGGCTTGGACAAGATGTTCTTAGCCGGCGTTGGACCGGCGAGCATGCACGAAACCATTCCGGAAATTTTGTGGGTGCTGTACCAGTGCACGTTTGCAATCATCACGCCGGCGTTGATGGTCGGGTCCATGGTTGAGAGAATGAAGTTCAACGCGGTTATGTGGTACTGCGCCTTGTGGTCGTTCGCGGTGTACTTTCCCGCGTGTCACATGGTGTGGGGCGGTGGCGGCGGCTATTTCGCCGATTTGGGCGTCTTGGACTTTGCCGGCGGCATCGTCGTGCACATCACGGCCGGTATCGGCGCGTTGGTAGCGGCTATCAAAGTCGGTAAGAGAAAAGAAATGGAAATGACGGTCGGGAACTTGGTGCTGACGTTTTTGGGTACCGCGATGTTGTGGGTCGGCTGGTTTGGATTTAACGGCGGTTCCGCGTTATCTGCTGGCGCCAACGCCGCGTTCGCGTGCATGGCGACGCAAATCGCCGCGGCCACCGCCGCGGTCACGTGGACATTATGGGACATCAAAGAGTTTGGTAAAGCGTCTGTTTTAGGCACTTGCACTGCCTCTATCGCAGGTTTGGCGACTATCACGCCGATGGCTGGTTTCATCGGCCCGAAAGGCGCCTTTTTAGGCGGCATCGCCGCCGGTATCATCTGCCGCTTTTTCTCCACCACGGTGAAGGAATACTTTGGTTACGACGACGCGTTGGACGTCTTTGGCGTCCACGGCGTCGGCGGTTTCTTGGGCACCATCATGCTCGGTATACTCTGCCACCCAGTCTTGGGCGGCTTCAACGACGTCCCCATGCTCAAACAAACCATCGTCCAAGTCTACGCCGCCGTGGCGACTGCCGTGTACACCGCCGTCGCCTCGTACGCGTGCTTGTTGGTGACTGAAAAAATCACCGACGGTTTGAGAGTCCCGCCGGAAGCGGAAGCGTCCATGCTCGGTTTGGACGAGTACTCGCACAAAGAAAGCGCGTACTCGCCGATGAAATAAACGACAATAATGAGAGATTTATAAATATACATACATATTAAGGTTTTAATACACATCAAAACGCTATCATAATACTACGGTGTTTATGCATCACATCACAAGTAATCCTCCGCTTTCTCGCCTCTCTTTTCGCACTCTTTCTTAAACCGCGCTTGCACCGCACCGTAGTTATTCTTATAAATGTAATCCGCGTTGCCTTCTTTCGTCGAGGTATCTATCCCCCACTCCGACATTTTCTCTCGCGCGATTTTCTCGTTCCCGTCTAACCTGCTCATCCCTAACGTCTGTGGGATTCCCCAAACGACCATGACGCAGAGAAACCCCAACGCGGCTGGGTTTAAATCGAAACCGAGGAGGTCTTGCGTCGCTCGCACTTTTTGGAAATTTCGTCGTCTTCCTCGCGCGGACACGGACGAAGAAGAAGCGCACTTTCGAGTGCTTCCAACGCTCGGAGATGATGAAGAAGAAGGGATAACGGCAGCGCAGAGTGGTGCTGCTGAGGACATCGCGTGTAAGTGTGTGTGTGTCGTGTAAACAGAGTGTCTGTGGTTTTATAAAAAGAGTGAAGATATTTCCCGAGAGAGAGAAAGAGAAAAGATAGTTTTGGGAGAGTCAAAAGCGCGTATTCTATGGTATCATTATTAGTATTATTCCTAGTTTGCTATTCCTTTACCTTCACTCAAACGCGACTTCACCGCACTCTTTTTATTATCTACAAAACTCGCATCGTTAGTGTTAGTAGTATTGTCGAGGAGCAAAGCGTCTAAATCAACCACCGAGGGCGGTTGGAATAAAATCTCGTACGAGCCGACGTGTCGAATTTTATGTCTCGAGTGGCCGCGGTTGCCGAGGACGAAATCGAAGACGTTCAAGTAGTTGGAGCGGAAGGATTCACGCTTGCGGTCGTAACACATGCATATGGTACCGGCGGCAAACGCGAAGAGGAGGACGTCCAGTCGTTTGTCTTTCCAGGATTTAGGGATGTATCCCCAGGAGAGCATGGAGATGACGACGGATTCCAAGGATTTGTCGAGACAATACGTCGCGAGTTCACCGCGGCGGGATTTTTTTTCTATGAACGTCGCCGCACCAGCGAGTGGGACGCCACAAACTAAGGTCGTTGGCGTGACTTTTTTCGTCAAACGGCCGAGCACGTCCGGACCTTGCCAAGCCAATGCGCAATACACGGTTAAGAACAACGACGACCGCGCGATGCCGGCGAAAAGTTTGCCGAGCAACTTGGGATCTTTCAACAGTTTCTCTCGGTGTAAGAGAATCGCAGGGAAGACGTAAATCGGAACGTGGCTGATGAAAGAAGTTCCCCACGAATTTTTTACGAACGCGAGAAAATGCTCGATTGGATTCGCATCGTTCATGAAAAACTTCCTGTACACGGCGTCTCTCGAGTACGGGAGTTTTACTCCTCCTCCTTCTCCTCCTCTTTGAATCGCTCTCAACATTTCGTCTTTTTTCGCCGCGCTCAACGACCCAGTTTTATTCAACACAATCGCCGTTCTCTCACAATACTCGCGAAACATCTCTTCCCCTTTGCCTTCTGGATCGTTTTCAGGTAGAAAACACAACTCTCTCAACGCTTCCACCTGCCTTTTCGTCTTGCCGCAGTGTCGATCTAAAAACGCGCCGTACGCGCCTCTCACCGCCTCTGGTTTCAAAATAAAACACCCCAAAATAACTACCGCACTGCCCGTCACCACCGCCACGTCCGCGTGTTCCCAATTCGCCACCCGAAATAAACTTCTGACCCGTTCGTTCTCACTTTTCGCGCCTACCCGACTCATCAACACCAACGCCTTCAGCGAAAGATACGACGCCAACGAATAGTTCGGCTTCGCGCCGGCCAAGAGAAAACTCGGCGACGCCACCACCCCAGATACGAACGCTCGGTACCGTTTCGTCTTCTCCGCGCCAAACTTCCACGCGAGAACTTCGTCCGACGTCACGTACGCGCCCGCGAACGACCCCACGAACACACTAAACTTCACCGCGTCTTCAAACGCCTCTCTCGCTTTCAACTGTTCTCTCGTCGTTTTTCCTCGCAAATATCTCGAGAGCACCGCGAACACGTTCACGCCGCCTTTCAGGGTCAACCCGGTGAACGCGCCTCGCTTGATGCTCTTCGTAATTCTCTTCCGCGCTCGAGTTTTCTCCTCTTCTTCTTCTTCTCCTCCTCTTCTTCTCGACGCGTAAAATCTCTCCTTCTGTTCCAATTTGTACGTTTCGTGTTGCTCGTCGTTTCCCATCAGAGACGCACTTTTCGGCGGTTTACCGCCGCCGAATAGTACTCCTTTTCCCATTCTTTCGAAAAATACGCGCGTTTTCTTCTGATGTTGGTGGTGTTGTCGTTGTTGTCGTCGCGCGCGCGTGCACGTCTTTAAAAGTGGAGAAAAAACGTATCTCGTAAACTTAAAGAGAGTTCGTTATAAAAAGTTCTCTCCACGCGCGCGCAGAAAAGAGAGAGAGAAACAACTCGCGGAAGAAGAAGAGGAGTGCATTTTCACCATGGACGCGGCCGCATTCAGCGCACTTTCTCGCGAGCTCTGCTCTTCCTCGCTCTCTTCTCACGAGAAGACGACTCTTTTCATAACAGAAGTCGCATCCAAGGAGAAAAAAATCTCGTGCGAACAACTCGGGATGTGTTTGAAGAACATCTTATTCGTCAACTTCCGCTTGCGATGTTGCACGGAAACGGCGACGTACATCACCGACTGGGAGAAAAACAGAGAGGATTTGAAACGGTTGGTGAAAAAGTGGGAGTTTACAGATTTCGAAGAGGCGATTGAGGAGGAGAGGAAAAGGAGCGGAGGTCAAGGTGGTGGGAATATACCCGGAAAAGGAGAGGGCAGAGAAGAGAAGAATAATCGAACTTTAGCGGCGTGGAGCAGGAAGATCGAGATGGAGGAAAAGGACGAGGAGGACGAGGACGACGCGACGACGCTGCCATTGGCCGTGGAGGAGAGGAAGAGCGGTGTTAACGGAAACGGATATAACAACGAGGAGGAGGATTTGAAACAGAGCGCGAAAGAAACGGACGATCCAACCTGGATGAAACCGATGAACGCGTACGAAACGAAAACCGCCGCGCGATTGACGGAAACGAAGAGGGTCGGCGTCCGGTACGAACACTTTGATAAAAAGAAGAACGTGCCATTGGTCGAGTTACGTGTGGAGAGGGACGTGCCGACGTTTAGAGAGGATTTCAATACGATCGCGTACGACGAGGATTTCACAGGGGATGTTATTTTGGACGTGAAGAACGAGTTCAAGACTAAAGGAGGCGTGAAAGTTTTTTTGAAATGTAACGAGTATGGGCACTGGGAGAGTGGGTCGGGAAAACATAGGAAAACACACACGAGAAGGAAAACGAGCTATTCGAAAGAGTTCAATTTGTTATCTTTGGAGGACCAAAATCGAACATTTCGCGAAGGAGAGAGAATAGTATTACGGTTTAAATTTGATGAGATAATCGATGCACCGAGCTTTTATTTCGGCGGAGGTAGGACAACGTGCTACGTAAAGTGGCAATTCGGCGTGTATCTCGATGTAGATTATGGTAATGCATTTAAGAATGCGTTCGGAAGAGACGTTGATTTTAAATGCGATTGTCATCACGTCGGGAAATATTTATCTATTTCTGCCAACAAGCACTTGGGAACACCAACCGACCGCAAAATTTCCGTCTCTGTTCCTTCTTTCATGTGCTGCGGCGGTTCCAAAAACGGAGATCTTGAAGGCCGCGTGTGGCTCGAACGCGATCACTTTTCTGTCGCCGATGACGTGTGGAGAAACCAAGCTTTACGCTCCGCGTTGCAAATGCAATTGAAAAACAGCAGTAAAAAAGAAATCCAAAACGCGCGATACGAATTTCGCCGCTCTATTTCCATCGCCGGGCACTGTTTTAGCGACTACGTCGTGTCCAGCGGGTATTTTCCGCAATCTTTTCTTAAACCTGAAATGATGAGCTTTGAAAATTTTAATTTTCAGTTGTCCGTGACGGAGCAAGGAGGATTGAGTTTCGCGAATCAAGCGACCAGTCCTCCCACGAATTACGCCAGAATTGAGTGGAAGCTGGTGGTTATATTCAAAGTGAATTACGCGTTCGATCCGAAAATTGTTTTTCCGATAACGCTGTGTTCTCGATTTGTCGCGTGAGCGTATTTTTCAAGGAGTATTATGATAGTAAGCAATATGTTAATAGCTCCCATAAAAAACCACTCGCAATTCCATTTTTGTACAAAAAGAAACTCACAAATCTCTCACTCTCAACAAACGCGAAATGACATCGACGACGACATGCTGCTGCAAGTTGCTGCGCTGAGAAACAACACCAACAGCGGGGATATCCGAGGAAACAGAAAAAGCGACTTTGGCTTTTCGGTCTCTTTTTTTGATGCGAGGAAGAAGAAAAACAAATACAGTTACGTCTCGATGAGAGCAAAATCGTCGTCGGATAAAGACGTCGACCAAGTGAACATGTTCCGGAATTACGAGCTCCGGACGATTGCAAAACCGAAAACGACGTCGCGTTTACCAACTGTTCTGGTGTTGGGACACCTCGGGTCCGGGAAAACGACTGTGTTGAAACACGTTTTGACGCAAACGCAGAGCGATTTGAAGGTTGTGGTGGCGGTGAATGACTACGCCGGCGTGAACGTGGACGCGGAGTTGGTGAAGCGAACGTTGAAGGACGATAATAGTCGCGAGGAAGTGATGGAGCTGACGAATGGGTGCGTGTGTTGTTCTTTGAACGAACAGTTTGAAAAAGACGTTTCAAATTTGTTGAGGAGAGATCAAGTGGAAGCGGCGGAATATTTGTTCGTAGAGACGAGCGGGATTGTCAATCCGACGGATTTGGTGATGAGTTTAGATAAAGCGTTCGGGAAGTTTGCGAGGATACGATTGGATTGCGTGTGTTGCGTGGTAGATGCGGAGGTGGCGGAGAGAGGAGGACCGGAGTATGAACGCGAGGCGTGGTTTGCGCAGATTCGAGCGAGCGACGCGGTGTTTTTGAACAAGGTGGATTTGCTGGACGGAGACGAAAGGAGAATCGAGTCGGCGACGATGAACGTTCGAGAGGCGTTCGGGAAGACGAACATAAATGGCGACGACGACGATGTTGACTTGGCGGTGAAAATAGTTCCAATCGAGCGAGGGAAGATTAACATTGAAAGCGTCATCGACGCGCGGTACGATATTTTTGAACCGGAAGGGAAGCAAGGCACGGATTTGAGCAGCGCGAGGAAACGTTTGGTGGTGAACGATTACGGGGAGTCGTTAAGTTCGTTGGGTAAGCTGCGCGTAAATATGTCCGATAAGAAATCTAGTGGTGGTGGCCCTTTACAACTTGGGAGACACTCGAGGACGTTCAAGACGTCGTTTGCTTCAAGCGGAAACGAGGATACCAAAGATGCGGTCGATTTTGAAACTTTAGAGATGATTGATTTCGTCCAGTTCCAACGATGGATACGGAAATCAAACGTTGCGAGAGCAAAAGGTATGGTCCGTTTCGCATCCGTAAACGGTCTGTGGGACGTTTCGGTCTCCGGCAGAGGACGCGTTGAGGTGACTCTAGTGAGCGGAGTAGAAGCTAAATTCGCGTTACCGGGTAGTAGATTAGTCGTCATCGGGAATCAATTAAACGTGGAAGACGAGATGTCCGCGATGCGAGCTCTCGTTGATAATAGCAGAGTAGAGAATAGCGACAAAAAACGACGGCGCCGCGACAAAGTGCAAAGTATCGTAGACGTGATGAAATCGGACGACCGCTTTGAAATCGACGACGACGAGAACGACCCGCTCGTTGAAACCATGAAAGAAGAAGGCATCGTTCAATTTCGTTTAGTTGGCGCGAGAAACAACGGCTGGACCGTCGAAACGCTCGAGCGTACGCACGGTGTAGATTTAAACTCGCTCAACGCGTCCTTCGCGCAAAAATACAACGCGATGACCGCGAGCGAGTTTCAAAATTTCACTTCTTCGTCGGAAGACAAAAAATGGGAACCGAAGTTACTGTTGGCGAGTGCAAACGAAAGTGAAGCTCGGCAGACGCACTTTCGCCAACCGATGGTGACAATAAAAGTGCGCGTGTTGAACGACGACGGCGACGAAGACGACGACGAGAACCATTTCGAATCGTCCTTTTTATGGTGGTCGGTGCGAAACGTCGCCACGGTTATTTTGCAAAGATACTTTCAGCACATTCCAAAGTGTTCGTGCGGATTCTGAATAAAACACAATCAAAACATAAATATTATACAATAACAACGCGTCGCAAAAAAGTATCTACTACTAGTATCTACTTTGACGCCGCCGGCTTCGACGCGTTTTCCTCCTCCAACTGTTTCAAACGAAAACTCAACTCGTCCAGAATCTCTCGCACGGTTTCAAACCCTACTTTCTCGTACACGCTCTTCCCGCTCACGAAAATCTTCACCGTCGGCATCTTCGTCACGTTTTGCGATTTGATGAAATCTTGAGGCACCATGTTCACATCGATTTTATCAAACGTAACCTCCGGGTGTTCGACCGCGAAATATTCCATTTTCCCGTTCAACGTTTTACATTTCCGACACCACCCGGCGACGAACTCCACCACGTGCACGCCTTCCGAGTTGATCGTTTTTATAAATGCGTCCTCGGTTTCCAATTGAGGTATCGTTCGTTTCTCGTCATCCATCATCATCGAGTTCGCCCTCGTCCTCGTCGTCGTCTTCTTCTTTCCTCCAAAGCGAGAAGAATATAAAGAACGAAACCGAGGAGGAAAAAAAGTCGTCGTCAAAGTCGTCAAAGTCGTTCTCGCGGTGGATGTGGTAAACATGTGTGTGTGTTTATGTGTGTGTATGTGTGTGTTGATGTGAAGATATTTTGAGCTGATGCAGAAAGATTTTTTTTTTTTTTT
>Ga0209308_10004107_pt1 | contig 11723 bp, 9 predicted proteins | sample COGITO_mtgs_1204_3_FD_184806 | JGI IMG/M metagenome (GOLD analysis project Ga0209308, IMG submission 184806) | Pelagic marine microbial communities from North Sea - COGITO_mtgs_120405 (SPAdes) (version 2) | ecosystem: Environmental > Aquatic > Marine > Epipelagic ...
GTCAATCTGGTGCTTTGAAAACCCACATGCGTATTCACACGAACGAGAAGCCGTACGAGTGTGATGTGTGCGAGATGCGTTTTAGTCGATCTGAAAATTTGAAAACCCACAAGCGTACTCACACGAACGAGAAACCGTACGAATGCCACGTTTGCGAGAAGAGGTATCGTCAATCTAGTGGTTTGAAATACCACATGCGTGCTCAACATTAGCTCATCATTTGTAGTTCTAAATCATCGCATGCACTGACATACACATCATCGCAACAAGAACAAAAACATAACAAAGAGAGTTTTTTGGGGAAAACGAGAGAGAAACGACTCTTCCGTCTGGAAGTATTTTTGCCACATTTCTGCTTTGCACAACAACACCATGGGAACAACAACACACGAACCAACGACGTCCTCAAACTCGCTCAATCTCGTGCATTCGAAAGCCTCGAAAGCGTTCGCCAATCTGTGCGGGAATTTAGCGCAGTTCAACAACAAGAGGTTCGGGAACGACTTGGAGAAATTCGCAACAAAATCGAGGAAGCGTTTTGACGGCGGGAAAAAAACGACGACGGAAACGAGAGAGAATTCATCGTCGGAGGCGTCTTCTTCCTCCTCTTCTTCGTCCTCTTCTGATGATGATGATGACGACGATGACGATGAAAGTAGCGATGACGACGTAAACGACGACGAACGAAAGATATCCATGTTTGCGAAAAATGCAAACGCGAAGAAGAAGAAGGCAAATTTGCACTCGAATGGTCACCACCAAACGGAGGAGGAACTGGCGAATATCCGCAGAAAAGAATACAAGATTAAAGTGAAAGGAGACGACTCGCGAAACGTGATACCGGCACCTTTGGAAAGTTTTAAGGATTTAGAAACCACGTACGGATGTTCGAAGTCTTTGATTACACGATTAGAGGAGTGCAAATGGCTCGAGCCGACGCCGATTCAACGACAAGCGATACCGATGATGCTGAGAGACGTGGAGACGTTGGCGGTGGCGCCGACTGGGAGCGGGAAGACGCTCGCTTTTTTGTTACCTATATTTATGCGACTCGGGAAGAGGAAAGATGGGGGGGTGAGAGCGATTTTGTTAGCGCCGACGAAAGAGTTGGCGACGCAATCGACCAGGATTTGTACTCTGTTGAGCGACGGATTGAGGTGCGCGAGATTTCTTTCTTTCCTCTTTCACGCGTCTTTCTTTATATCGCATTCATTGTTCGTTGTTGAAGTGAAGAAGAACTGAAACCTGTGACGTCTTTTTTACGACCATTTAAAAGGCGTTTCGTGAGGTGTCTCTCTGTATTCTTCTGAGTGTAGAAATGTGAAGCAGACGTTGGTGTTTGATATCCGACGAGAGGACGCTTGTGATTTTTACGAGTTGAAGAAACGGTTGGCGCTAAAGAGTCGACAGTGAATAGCAGCTCTGATCAACAAATATCGTTCTGTTCTTCTTCTCTTTCGTTTCTTTCTCTTGTGCGTGTATACTAACAATCTCTTCTTCCCTTTTCCTTTATATAACACAGGGTCACGCAACTCTCCAAAGCGAACGCGGCGAACGATTTCGATAAAGTTGACATTCTCATCTCTACCCCGTTACGATTGGCGTCGCTTTTAAGACAAAAGAAAATTTCGACGCACGCGGTTGAATTCTTAGTCCTGGACGAAGCCGATAAACTCTTCGAGATGGGTTTCGTGGAGCAAATAGATGCCGTCGTGCACGCGTGCGATAATCCAGACGATACAAACGACGACGACGATAAAAAGAAAAAGAAAAAGAAAAAGAGTCCCTCATCGAAGACGACCAAAAAGAAAAAATGTCTCAAAGCTTTATTCTCCGCGACGCTTCCGGAAACCGCCGAGCGATTAGCGCGAAGCGTCATGCATCACTGCGTTCGTCTCACCGTCGGCGAAAGAAACTCCGCCAACGAATCCATTTCGCAAAAACTCATCTTTTGTGGCAAAGAGAGCGGGAAAATTTTAGCCGTCAAGCAAATGGTCCAAAAGGGCGTTCAAACGCCATTGATTATCTTTGCGCAGAGTAAAGATCGATGCATCCAAGTCGCGAAAGAGTTAACCGGAGGTGCGTTAGGCGAAGTTGGGTTAATTCACTCGGACATGTCCGATAAGAAACGCAAATCCATCGTCGATCTGTTCCGAATAGGCAAACTGAACTGCTTGTGCGCCACGGATTTGATGGCCAGAGGGATGGATTTCGCCGCCGTAGGCACCGTCGTCAACTTTGATTTCCCGTTAACGAGCACGGCGTACATCCATCGCATCGGACGGTCGGGAAGAGCCGGCCGAGTTGGAAACGCGGTCACTTTCTTCACCGAAGAAGACGCGAAAAGAGGCACGGTGCGTTCCATCGCGCGAGTGATGCAACGCAGCGGCTGCGACGTCCCGAAGTGGTTGTTAAATCTCGAGGCGGATAAAAACGAAAAGAAGTACAAGCCGTTGCGAAAGGACGGGCGCGAGAACAACCCGAGAAGAGACCGAGTCGACAACAAAGAAGGCTACGTTTCGAGAGACATTCGCGCCGGGAAGAAAAAGTTGGAACACAAGAAACAGAGGAAAGCGATGTTCAAAGAGATGAAAAAAGCCGCTGCCGCGACCACCGTCGAGAAGAACATGACATCCAACGAAGACGACAAGGAAGACGACTACTTCCCGCGAGATAACGACGACGACAACGCTGCTCGGAACAAGAAAAGGAACAGACGCTCGTCTAAATGAAGATGTGAAGAATGAAGTCATGTACTTCTTCATTGAACGCGTAGTCTGTTGTAACAAAATTTCCTCACAACAAAACTCATCAGCATCTTCCTCTTCATCATCACGTCACCGAGATGGGTTGCTGCGCTTCTACACCGCAGGATCAACCGTCCTCGAGGAGTACTAATACTACTAATAAACTCACCAAAAAAAACGTCCAAACGCGCGTGCAAAACTGGCACTCCACCGGCATCGTTTCCCTCCGCGATTGTTCGTTAACGCGGATTCCCCTGGAACCCATCGCTTCGTTAGTTGAGATGATACAGACGAAGGACAATAAAATAAAGACGATAGACGTGACGAACAACCGCATAGCGGAAATTCCTATCAGCGTGTTCGTGGATATCGGCAAAAGCGTGCAACGATTAATCCTCGGGAAGAATACGTTGAAATCATTGGACACGTTTTTCGTACATTTGAAACAGTTGAAAGTGTTGGACGCACACGCGAACGCGATCGAAACGGTCGATTGGCGCTTATTAACGAAACACTGCACGAAGCTGAAAAGTTTAAATTTGAGAGGCAATATGTTGAAAGAGGTAAACTTGGAGGAACTCGGGAAGATGGAGATGTTAGAAGACGTGGACGTGAGCGAGAACGGGAGGTTGGATCGATTAGGAAGGAGCGCGGAGTCGTCGTCGTCTTCAACACCTAATGCTACTCCCACGGCGACACCTTCCGAGGAGAAAGACCGTGAGAACGAAGAAAAATGGCGAAGCTTAACCTCGTTCGCGGCGACCAAGTGTAACCTTCTCTCCATCCCGGACAGTTTCCTGCCACCGAAAATAAAAACGATCCTCTTAGACGATAACCCTCGACTCCTCGGACTGCCTCACGACCTCTTCCAAAACTGTCCTCTCCTCCAACGCGTCTCGGCACACCGCTGTCCGGCGATGGAGAGTAAATCCATAGAAACCATGAACGGATACTCGGAGTTCTTGGAAAAAGTGCATCAATCGAACGATAAAAAGATTAAAGTCGGGGTTTTGCTCGGGAATCGATACGGTGACGACGGGTTCGATCGGAAGATGATGGGCGACGAGCGCTTGGACGGTTTGAAGAGTTGATATCTTCTTGAAGCTGTTCACTGCTTTTTTCCATTTAGTGGTCGACAACAACTCTTTTCTTCACTCATACGTGCAATACTATCACGCCGCGCTGTATAAAAATGACCACCACCACCACCATCACCAAACCGACGAACGCGAGGCTTCTTATTCTCCATTGCGTCCTCGTCTTGCTTCGATTCGTTTCTGCAATGTTCGGCACGGGATACGTCCACCCAGACGAACACTTTCAATCCATCCAACCGGCATTTAGAGACGTGTTTTCATCAGGCGGAGAAACAGACGAAACACAATCGACGACGACGGTGAAAGAGTTGACGCACATTCCGTGGGAGTTTACGGCGAAAATGCCGGTGAGAAGTTCCATCGCGCACGCTTTGATGGCTTCGGTGCCGTATCGGATTTGGCTCAAGATTTCCCCTACGAGGAGCAGCACTTGGTGGCTGTTCGCAGCGCCGAGAGCGATGATGACGTTATATTCTTTAATCGTCGATTTTGTCGCGATAACGATTGTAAAGCGAATCTCTGATAAGGCGCAGAACACATCGTCGCCCGTGCGATACTTGCCACTCTTACTGGCGACGTCTTGGCCGATGTTTGTGATACACGCGAGACCGTTTTCAAACGGGATGGAAGCGACCATATTCGCGATGGTTTTGATCGGGATGATGGATTCAACGACGACATATAGAAGTAACGAGAAGAAAACGGCGAAGGAGGGATTGAAAGAGGATGTTGTGTTGGTTCTTAGAGGCGCATTAATCGCCGTGGGAATCTTCGTACGGTTTACGTTTGCGATTTTTGTCGCGCCTTTGATGGTATTCGAGTCCTTTCGATTTTTGCAAACGCCAAAGCTGATGATGGAGTTTCTGAGACGAAGTTCGATTGTGGCGGTTTCGTTTGCGGTGGTTGCATCTGCAATAGCTAAATTGGACGCGAAATATTACGAGAGAACAGAAGAGGAGTTTTATTTCGCGCCGTGGCACGCGTTGGTGTACAACGTGAAATTCGCGGGCAAACATCACGGCGAGCACTTTAGATTGACGCATTTGATGTTGAATGCTTTCGTTCTCTTTGGACCGGCGTATGCGCTGTGCGTGTGGAAATTGATTAAAGAAACGGTGTTGAAGAAAAAGAACACGAAGGAGAACGGTTCGGAGACGAGTCAAAGTTTGCGACCAATCTTGTATTCGTCTTTCGCTTCCATCGCCGTTTTGTCGATTTCTTCGCACCAAGAGGCTAGATTTTTACTTCCAGCGATGCTTCCCGTGCTTACAGTTGCGAGCTATGAGCTTGCTCAATTATACGAGAACGAAACCCCTGTTGCGGTTAAGGATAAGGACACGAATAAAACGAGCGGTGGAGTGCGCGTGAAATTCTCTCTCTTCTGGCTCGTTTGGGTGACGTTCAACGCGTCGGTGACCATCTTTTACGGGTTTGCGCACCAAGCTCGAATATCGTCGGTAGTTCTAGATCTTCCCTCATTTGCCACCGATCCCGATGGTGTGGGATCCGGAAACCGCGGTGCTAAAGCGTTGGTTGCGTTTTGGCGCACGTATCCTCCGCCAAACGCTTTCCTGGGAAAAGATGCGATGAAATCAATCGCCATCAAAGAACACTCGCAAGAAAGCGCCGAACGTTTTACTCATTCAATGAAAGTCATCGATAAAAACAACAAATCCAAAAAGGAATACGATTACTATTACGTCGTCGCCCCGGAAACGAGCATTCAATCCTTAAAAGACGCGTTTGGTGAGGAAGCGCTCCTGACGATGAAAAAACAATATCTCGGTCACTTCAACGTGGAAGAACTCGCTCGCGAAATTATAAGGCAACGAGGCTTACCATTCTCGCTCGACGCGTACACGTTATCGGTGTATGAGATTGAAGTGTTGAGTAGTAACGATGCGCAAGATCGATGAATCGATGATTATGTTGTTTGTATATTAGATATATGTATTTTAATAATAGAGCGTTGAAATGTTTTGCTAATGAGAGCTCCACTGGATCTTTGAAATGTCAATCCCTTCTTGCACCATCTCGTACAACGGACTCATCTCTCTCAACTTTTCCACGACTTCTGCTGTCAACTCTACCGCGCGGTCCACCTCTTCCTCCGTGGTGAATCTCCCGATTCCGTATCTAATGCTCGTGTGCGCCATGTCCTCTTCCACGCCCAGCGCTCTCAACACGTAACTCGGTTCCAAACTCGCGCTCGTACACGCCGACCCAGAGGAAACCGCGCAATCTTTTAAACCCATCAATAACGATTCACCTTCAACGTATGCAAACGATACGTTCAAGTTACCCGGGTATCTTTGCTCCTCGTCACCGTTTACGACTAAATACGGAATGCGTTCTTTCAACCCGTCCAACAATCGTTTGGAAAGCCTTTCGACGTGTTTGTGATCGTATTCCATTTCCTCTTTAGCGACTTTGCAGGCTTCGCCTAACCCGACCAATAACGGCGTCGGTAACGTCCCGCTTCGTAAACCTCTCTCTTGACCACCACCGTTGATGATTGGTTCCATTCTAACCCTCGGTCGTCTTCGAACGTAAATGGCACCGACACCTTTCGGGCCGTAAATTTTGTGCCCCGAGATTGACATGCAATCAATTTTCATCTCGTCCACGTCCAAGGGAATCTTACCAACCGCCTGCGCGGCATCCGTGTGAAAAAACACCTTATTCGCGCGACAAATCTCCCCGATTTCCTTCAATGGCTGCACGACTCCGATTTCGTTATTTACCGCCATCACCGATACCAAACACGTCTCCCCAGGGCGAATAGCTTTCTTCAACTCCTCTAAATCGATCAAACCGTTCGTTTTCACCGGCAAATACGTCACGTCGAATCCGTTTTGTTGCAACTGCCTGCACGAATCCAAAACGCACTTGTGTTCCGTTTGCGTCGTGATGACGTGCGTCTTCCCTCCCGACTTATAAAAATTCGCGATGCCTTTAATCGCCATGTTATTCGACTCCGTCGCTCCACTGGTAAAAATAATCTCTTTCTCCGTCGCTCCAATCACATCTGCCACGTTCTTCCTCGCCTCTTCGTTCGCATTTTCCGCCTCCCACCCGAAATAATGCGTTCGCGAGTGCGGGTTCCCGTACGAGCTCACGAAATATGGCAACATGGCGTCTAAAACTCTCGGATCCACTGGGGTGGTCGCTTGCATGTCCAAATACATCGGGCGGCCTCTCAGAGTGATGCCTTTCATTTCAATTTCGTTTTGACTTTTGTTACTGGTTTCTTCTTTCGTCGCTGCCGTCGTGTTCAAAGCACGACCAAATCGTCCTCCTTCCGCGAAAGAAGACGATGATTTCGATTGCGGTTGCCGCAACGAAAGACACGTCGATGATGGTAAAAACACATTCTTAAAAACGCCGACGTTTACAGAAGAAGAAGAAGAAGATAAAGAAGATGAAGATGAAGAACAACAAGTCTCCATCGAAGACACCGCTCGTCTGGAAAAGATCGAGAGCGAAGACGAGGACGCGCGACGAAACATTCTTTTAGTAGTACTCGAGTATGCGTTCAACTGTTGTTAAGGTTGTTCTTTTATTTATAAGGTCTGTCCAGTACTTTTCCTCTCTCTCTGTGTTCTCGTTTTTGCGATTTTCATCGCGCGACGAGATGAGTAAGCGTCTCTCTTTTGTATCTCTCTCGACGAGCGCTTAAGCGCTCGCCTTCTTCTCTTCCTCGACGCCTTCTTTCTTGTTCACGAGCACGGCGTCGTTTTCTTCTTCTTCCTGGTCTTCTTCGACCATCGTGTCTTCCAACTGTTTGAGCATTTTTTGCTTCTCGGCGTCTTCGCTCGGACCGGCGATATCGACCGCAACCGCGCGCGGCGTGAAGGGCGGTTCGGTTTCACCGAGGACTTGGAAGATGCCGTGTTCGCAGTACGCTTTGATGGAGTCAACGTTGATTGAGTTCGGGATGCCGATTTTGACGCCTCTTCCGTTGCTTCTTTTTGCTTCGATCGTGCGATCGACGTTTATGCAGCACTCGATGTCTTTGGCGGAATACCCGGGAACTTCCGTCTTCATTAACACCACGCGGTTGTCTTGTTGTTCCGTCGGTTTCTTCTCTTCTTCTCCGCTGCCCGTGATGGTGGTGATAGTACTCATCGGTTGATTGACTTGCGCCGCCACTTCTTGAGACGGTGGAGATGGCAGAGGCGGAGGCGACGTGCTCAATACCGGCACGATCCGCTTCTCAATTGCCAGCGGGTCTCGCAAACGGAGTTCGAGCACGCCGTTCTCCACCGCGCACAAAGTCACGTGCTCGGCGCGCAACCCTCTCGGTACTGGCACCACGCGTTCAAACTCGCTCGACTTATCTTTGAGCTCCCCAAAAATCTTCAACCTTTCTCTCTCGGCATCCAACTCGACAGAAATATCAGAACTCGAATACCCCGCCACGGCAAATTTTAGCGTTACTTCGCTTTCCTCCGCCGGAGGACGCTCCGCTTCGCCGGAGGCAACCTTGACGTCGACCTTCGGCAAAGTTATTTTCGGCACGACCACCCGCAAAACGCCGTCGCACACCAAACCTTTGGCGTTTTCGATGTCGTACGTCGCCTTTCTTTTCAGCTTAATCGTTATTACGTTTCCTCCTCCTCCTCTTTCCGCTTGTTGTCGTTCGTCGCCGAGAAAGTCAATTCTCAAAGACGTGGGCACCCCAATCGAAGAAAGAAGTTTCGATTCGTCTTCTTTTTTCGAAGAATCTCGAAGACAACCGCCTGTTAACGTGACCTTCACGTCTCTCGCGGACACGCCGGGAACGTTCATTTTCACCATTGTTCCTCGGTTCGTTTCTCTCGTTTGCACTTGCCTTCCTCTCCAGGACGACGTCGTCGTGGAGAGCGCGCGCTTTTGTTCTTGCGATGATGATGATGATTGTTGCCCCCGCGTGGAAGAAAAAGAATGCGAAGGAGGCAACACGGAATCCACCGCGTCGAAGAACATGTCCTCCAATTCAGCCGCTAAAGAGGCGTCCAAAACGTGGAACGGTCGCAAAGAAGTCGTTAACATCATGTTTACGTTTGATGTTGTGAGATGTGTGTGTTTATTATTTGTATGTGTGTTTGTTTATTGTATTGTGTATCTTATAATGAAGAATTTTCCACACGTGTGTGTTTGAATAACTCCTTTTTCCTCTACATTTTGTATCTCTAAAAAGTGCTCAGATTTCACCTTTTTTTCTCTCACCACTGCTCTCGATTCTTCTCTCTTTCGAGTTCTCTCTTTAACGCTTCTTCTATGTCGCGATCGCACTCTTCGACCATCTCTCGATAAACTCGCCTCAGAACTTGCGATGGATTCTCTCTCTCCCCATTTTCGAGGGGATTCATGTCGAACGCGTCCCTGAGAACTTCCGCGTACTCAGTCTCTCTTCTCTCTTCTCGTTTCAACTCCAGACCTTCTCTTTGGTATCGAGCAAGCGTGCGAGATAATCGAGCATTCTGCTCTCGCAATGCATCAATCTCTCTTTTCGAACGTTCAATGTTACTCTTCAGCCGTTCACTTTCCTTCTTCAGGTTCGCGTGTTCCTTCTTCAACGCGTCGTTGATAGAAGCGCGCGTTTCTCGTTCAGTCGCCATTTTTGCGGATATTTTTTGGTTCTTTTGCAGAAGCTTGATTTTTAGGGGTTTGTTACTCCAGAAGAAGTGCGTAGGATATCACGTATAATACTACTCTCAGTATTAGTATTCACATGCGCGGAGCGACACCGACCACCACCACCTTCGCAGAAGTGAAGACGACCCCGTTCGCGAGTTTTTCTTCTTCTTCTTCTTCGACCAACAAGGCGTCCTCTTCTCGTCGGAGTTTTCGTAAGAAAAGTCGTTTTGGTGCCTTTGCTTTTGCCGCATTTCGGGGAGACCGAAACGCATCATCTTCTTCTTCTTCTGGTGTCTGTTCCGACGCGCGCGGTAGTATTGCGAAAAGTGAATCATATACCGACGACAGAGTGGTGTTGTCGTCGTCATCATCGAAAGGATTTTTGGTTCGAACGAAAGCTACGTATTCGAACAACGACGACGAGGTGATGAAGAAAGATACGAAAAAATTGATTGATTACGGTCGAGTCGGTGTCGCGTTCGCCTTTCCGGCGTTGGCCGGGTTCCTTTTTGGTCTCGATATTGGCCTCTCTTCGGGCGCGTTGGAGAGCATAAAAACATCCTCGACGGATTTCTTCAATTTGACTGCGTCGCAATCGGGTCAAATTGTCTCCGCGTCTCTTTTTGGCGCGTTGACGGCATCCGCGGTCGCCGCCGCCGGCGCCGGCGAGAAGTTGGGATCGAGGAAAGAAATCGCCTTGGCGGGAGTGTTGTATTTAATCGGCGGGACTATGGAAGCGAACGCGCAGTCGGTTGATTTTTTAATCTTTGCGAAAGCTATTTATGGGTTAGGGATTGGATTTGCCATGCACGGCGCGCCGGTGTACATCGCGGAGACCGCGCCGAGTTCTCTGAGAGGAACTTTGATTTCTTTGAAAGAAGCGGCGATTGTGTTTGGGATTTTGTGCGGGTATTTTTGCGCGAGTCAGTACGTCGGGGAAGATGGGGGATGGAGATCCATGTTTTTAACCTCTGTGCCATTCGCAGTGTTGACGTTAGTCGGTGCTGGGTTCATCTTACCGGATTCTCCGAGATGGTTGGCGTCGAAAAATATGGACTCGTTTCCGGCGCTGAAAAAATTGCGAGGGCCGAACGTGAGCGAGATGGAATTGATGAACGAATTAGACGAGATCAACATGTTTGCGAACGTGAGGAGGAAAGAAGAGATGGGAAGAACGAAATCGCCGTTTGCGATTTTAGATAAGAAATACGCGAAAGCTTTGTACGTCGGCTTATCGGTGGTTTTGTTTCAGCAATTAACTGGGCAACCGTCGGTGTTGTATTACGCGACGCAAACGTTCGAGGCGGCCGGGTGGTCGGCGCAAGGCGCCTCGAACATTGCCGTCGTGGTTGGCGTGTTCAAACTATTCATGACCGGTATAGCCGTGTGGAAAGTAGACAGTTTAGGCCGGCGTCCGTTGTTACTCGGCGGGGTGAGCTTGATTACGTTGTCGCTGATGGTTCTAGCGTTGGCCTCGCCGGATTTTGCGGGATCCGGCGTCGAGGCAGCGGCACTTTCAGAAACGCAAGCGCGCATTTCCGTGGCTGCTATTTTCTTATACGTAGGCGCGTATCAAGTGAGTTTTGGTCCAATTGCTTGGTTGTTAGTCGGGGAGGTGTTCCCGACGAAAGTCCGTTCGCAAGCGGTTGGCATCGCGACGCTTTTAAACTTCGGGTCTAACTTCATCGTCAGTTTAAACTTGCCGTACGCGATTGAACAAATTGGCATCAAGTCTACGTATTTCGGGTTCGCGTCGATTGGCGTTTTGAGCGTCGCTTCGATATATTTCAGTGTCGTGGAAACGAAAGGTAAAACGTTGGAGGAGATTGAAGACGCGTATACCGTCACCGCGACGAAAGTCGAAGAAGATCGATGATTTTCTTTTACGAACCAGGCACTTCTTCGAAGATGATTAGGAAAATATTAATATAACAGCTGTATTGTACCTCACGCGAAATCACTCAACCCTACTATTAACGGATCGTCGAACGATATTAATCTATCCGCTTTAGAAATCTCAACCAAATCTCGATCGGCTTCCGATACTCCGCACGTTTCGCCGGCGAAAAGTTCTGCCGTTTCACCCTTTGCAGTCACGCCTCCCGGTAATACCGAGTACGCGATTGAAGGCGAGTCGCACTCGACTTTCCGCAAAGCGCTGGTGATGTTTTTAACAACGCGACATTCGCCAGCTCTGAGCGTAATTCCTAGTTGCGGCCCGAAAATTCTCGCGTTCTTTACCGACTTCGGCCTGTAC
>Ga0209308_10004116_pt1 | contig 11708 bp, 10 predicted proteins | sample COGITO_mtgs_1204_3_FD_184806 | JGI IMG/M metagenome (GOLD analysis project Ga0209308, IMG submission 184806) | Pelagic marine microbial communities from North Sea - COGITO_mtgs_120405 (SPAdes) (version 2) | ecosystem: Environmental > Aquatic > Marine > Epipelagic ...
CGTGCAGGAAGCCGCCGCGCATCTGGGGAAACACAATGGTGGCATGGGAGTATTACTGGGCGGTGCGACCGGCGTTCCCGGCGCACACGTTGTCATCATCGGTGGCGGTGTTGTTGGCGAGAATGCCTGTAAGATTGCCCTTGGCCTGGGCGCCAAGGTAACGATACTGGACAGGTCCGAGAAGCGCCTACAGCAGCTGACCGACAAGTATTCCGATCGGATCAATTGCGTTATTTCTACAGCGGCATCCCTGGAGCACTATGCCATTGATGCCGATCTCTTGGTAGGAGCCGTGCTCGTGCCAGGCGGAGCCGCGGCCAAACTCATCTCGGCAGAGCTGGTTAAAAAAATGAAACCGGGTTCTGTCATCGCCGACGTAGCTATCGATCAGGGTGGTTGCTGCGAGAACTCCAGAGCTACCACACACAAAGCCCCAACCTTCATAGTCGATGGTGTAATTCATTACTGCGGAGCCAATATTCCCGGCGCCGTGCCGAAGACAGCCTCCGAGGCACTAAACAATGCAACCCTACCGTATATAAGGGAACTTGCCAGCAAGGGGATACATAGCGCGCTTGCCGAGAACAAGCATCTTCTAAACGGGCTGAATGTCTGCAAAGGCAAGCTGGCGCGACCAGAGGTGGCTGCGGACTTAGACCTTGAATTCACCGAGGCGGAAGAAGCGATGAAGACTATCGTCTGACTAAGAGCCTCGTATAGTATGTTAGGTTTCCGGCCTATAATTTCCTAATAGGAGCGCGGCAAACCTAACACATGTTCTGAGACGTAATTGAGAATCATTTCCTGAGAGATCGGCGCGAGCTTCATCAATCTCGCTTCGCGCCAATAACGCTCCACATGATATTCACGCGCATAACCAAAACCACCATGGGTCTGTATCGCCGCATCCGCCGCGAAGAACCCAGCCTCGGCGGCAAGCCACTTCGCCATATTCGCCTCTTTACCACAGGGCTGACCATTGTCTATTAGCCAGGCTGCCTTCTTATTCATTAGCTCCGCCGCATCAAGCTTCATGCGCGCCTCGGCCAATGGAAAGGCGATGCCTTGGTTCTTACCTATGGGCCTATCGAACACGACTCGATCGTTCGCGTATTGCACGGCTCTACGCAGCGCGGCCCTGCCTATACCGATAGACTCCGCGGCAATGAGAATTCGCTCGGCGTTCAAGCCATCGAGCAGGTAGCGAAAGCCCTCGCCCTCCTCACCTACCCTGTCTTCTATCGAAACCTTGAGGTCGTCATATACCACCTCGCAGGTGCGTACCGCGTTACGACCCAGCTTCCTGATGGCCGAGATCGACACTTCTGGTTTGCGTAACTCGGCCAACAACAAGGTCATGCCATCTGTCTTACGCTTAACCTTCTCCTTCGCTGTAGTGCGCACCAGCAACAGAACCCGCTCTGACTCGAAGGCCTTGGTAGTCCATACCTTGCGCCCCTTGACTAGATAATGATCGCCGTTATTGCGCGCGAAGGTCTCTATAGAGGTGGTATCGCTGCCCGCATTCGGCTCCGTGACGCCGAAGGCTACCTGCAATTCGCCCCGCGCCACCGCGGGCAAATATTTTTCACGCATCGCCTCGCTGCCGTGTTTTACCACCGGGTGCATGCCGAAGATAGAAAGATGTAATGGCGTGGCGCCGTTCATCGCAGCGCCGGAGGCCGCGACTTCTTCCAATACTATCGCCGCTTCCTGAATACCCTTGCCAGCCCCGCCATATTTCTCCGGCATTGCGATACCGATCCATCCGGCGCTCGCAACCTCATCGAAAAAATCCTGGGGATAGATTCCCTCCCCGTCGTGTCGCTCCCAATAGTCATCGGGATAGGCGCTGCAAAGCTTGCGCACCGATTCACGAATCAGGGTTTGTTCCTGTGTCTCTTCAAAGTTCACGAATTAACCTTCACCCGCTTTATTGCGCCCGAGCATATCCAACAGGTATTGCGCGCGCTTAAGGTGCGGCATATCGACCATCTCACCCTGGTGTTTGAACGCCATCTCTCCTCGCGCCGCATGCTCTTCGAAGGCGGCGACCAGCTCTAATGCCGCTTCAAGCTCGGCATGGCTTGGCGTGAAGGCCTGATTCACGATATCGATCTGATCTGGATGGATGCTTAACTTGCCAGTAAAACCCATGTCAGCCGCCGCCCTGCACTCTTTGCGCAGACCTTTAGTGTTCTTGATATCCACATACACCGCATCAATAGGCTGCACCTTGGCGGCCACAGCTGCTAGCAGACACATAGAGCGCACGAAGTTAAAAACCTCCAGGTAGTTGCCGTTCTCGTCGCGCTTCGCACGCGCGCCTAAAGAGTCCGACAGGTCTTCAGCACCCCAGGTGACGCCACTAACCCGCTCATGATTCACCATCTGCTGAAGATTAAACACGGCTGCCGCCATTTCCGTACCAATTAGAACTAGCTTGATGTCGCTGTAGTCTGCGCCGGCTAATTTCTCCTGATTGGTGATCAGCTGATCGACGGCATGCACCGCCTTCAAGTCCAATACCTTGGGCAGCACAATGCCGTCTGGTCTATGCTGCAGAACCGCCTCAAGATCATCCCTCCCCCACTGCGAATCCATCGGGTTTATGCGAACCAATTTCTCTTGCTGCTTAAAATCTGCCTGTGCCAACCACTCACACACTTCTTCTCGAGCGTTAATCTTGCGATCCGGTGTTACCGAATCCTCCAGGTCGAGGATTAGAGAATCTGCCGGAAGACCCAGGGCCTTATTCAGCATCTTCTCATTGCCCCCCGGAACGAAATGTAGCGATCTTCTTAACCTCATTGTGGTTTCCGCAGCATCATGCCTTTCCTAAGACACTCACAAACGACCTCATCTCTCTGATTGATTCCCAAATGCTCGAACCAGACAATCCCTCTGTCGAGCTTGGTTTTCGATTCACGTTTCTCTACGATCTTGGTTTGCACACGCAGTGTATCGCCGATGAATACCGGATTCGGAAACTCCACCTTATCCATGCCCAGGTTGCCAATCGTGGTGCCCAAGGTGGTATCGCCGACGGACAGACCGACGACCAAACCCAGCGTAAAATAACTATTCACCAGTATCTGACCAAACTGCGTAGTCTTGGCGAATTCCGCATCGATATGCAGTGGCTGCGGATTGTGAGTCATGGTGCTGAAAAGCAGATTGTCTGTTTCTGTTATGGTTCTGTGGGGCATATGCTCAAACAGCATCCCCAGCTCTAGTTCTTCAAAATATTTTCCGGTCACAGTTAAGCTCCAGCTGCACTCAGTAGCCTTCAGATCAATATCAGGCGCTTATTTTATTGGCATCTTGTACTATCATCCATTAGATTCTCACAACTTAGCATCCTTTATGGTGTCCGGATAGTTTCTCCCACAATGCAGAACGAACAAGAGCAGCAGTATCAAGATTGGATAGGCAGGCAGCAGACGTCATCCGATATCCTAACAAGCGGGCCTATGGAGGGGCTCGCTGCAACCCTCGATAGAGAGGACACCACTTTTGCCAACGGCGATTCCCTGCCCGCGCTATGGCACTGGCTATATTTTCTACACCCCGCCAGACAGTCCGCCCTGGCTATCGATGGACACCCACACAGAGGCGATTTTCTACCACCTATTCCATTGCCCAGGCGAATGTGGGCTGGCAGCAGACTGCAATTCCTGCGCCCGCTGCGGCTTGGCGAAACTATTGAACGGGTCTCCAGCATCAAATCGGTTTCTTTAAAACAGGGCCGGTCCGGCGATCTTGCCTTCGTATGTGTAGGCCATGATTTTTCCAACAGTTCCGGTCTCTTACTACGAGAAGAACACGATATCGTCTACCGGGATGTCGCCAAGGAGAATGCCGCTGCTGCACAGCCATTGCCCGCCGATGACAAATTCGATTTTGAACGGACTATCACCCCGGACCCGGTTCTTCTTTTTCGTTATTCAGCCCTAACATTCAATGGCCATAGAATTCACTATGACCGCGCCTATGCCAGCGAGACCGAATCTTATCCTGGTCTGGTGGTGCACGGCCCGCTACTCGCCACACTTCTTCTCGAATTGTTTAGCGAGAAACATCCACAGGCAGTCCTGTCGGAATTCGAGTTTAAGGCCACACAACCCGTATTCGATATCGCCGACTTTCAGGTCTGCGGCACCAAACTGGATGACTCGGGAGCCAGTCGGCTGTGGATCGCCGATAACGCCGGGAATCTTTGTATGGAAGCCAGTGTCCGAGCAAGCAATCCATGATCGACACTCCACCGCTACAGGGAATAACAGTAGTCTCTCTAGAGCACGCAATAGCCGCCCCACTTTGTACTCGTCAACTTGCAGAGCTGGGAGCGCAGGTTATAAAAGTAGAGAGGCGTGGGACTGGCGACTTCGCCCGACATTACGATGATCGCGTAAAGGGTCAGTCCTCCCATTTTATCTGGACCAATAGATCGAAGAAGAGCCTAACACTGGACTTGAAACATCAGGACTCGGGACCGATTCTGCACAGACTGCTAGAATCCGCCGATGTGCTGGTACAAAACCTGGCGCCAGGCGCCGCCAGCAAGATGGGGCTCGATTTCGAGCGGCTGCATAAAGAATACGAGGAGCTAATCGTCTGCAATATTTCGGGTTACGGCTCCTCCGGCCCCTATGAGAAGAAGAAAGCCTATGACTTGTTAGTACAGGCCGAAGCGGGTCTTCTCAGCATCACCGGCACGGCAGATGAGATGGTAAAGAGTAGCATCTCCATAGCGGATATCGCGGCGGGCATGCAGGCGCAGACGGCCATACTGGCGGCACTGATTCAACGGTCGAAGACAGACAAAGGCAGCAATATCGATATCTCCATGCTGGAAGCCATGGTTGAGTGGATGGGCTTTCCACTAAATTATGCCTACGACGGCGCACCCCCACCGCACAGAACCGGCACCGATCACGCCAGCATCTATCCCTATGGCGCGTTCGTAACCGGCGATGAAAAAGTCATCATGCTAGGGCTGCAGAACGAGCGAGAGTGGGCCCTGTTTTGCGAAAGCGTGCTCGAACAAACCGAGCTTACCAGCGACCCCCGATTTGCCAAGAATGTCTCCCGCTCATCCAACCGAGAATCCTTAAAAAAGATAATCGAACAGAAATTCGCCAATTTCACGGCGAAAGAAGTGGCCAACAAACTAGATCAGGCCCAAATTGCCTTCGCTAATGTAAATGATATGCCGGAAGTGTGGGATCACCCGCAGCTGAAGGCGCTCAACCGCCTTATCGACACAGACACCCCCAAGGGCGCTGTTAAGAGCTTCAAACCCCCGGGTAATAACAGCAATTTTGAGCCCAGTTTAGGCCCAGTTCCAGCCTTAGGAGAACACACCACCGAGATCCTCTCTGATCTTGGCTTCGACACCAATGAAATCAAGCGTTTTCAAGAAACCGAAGTAGTATAGAACCCCGCTTCTCGAAGGCTTAAGGTCTGTGCTATTATGCCCGCGATTTTGGAGACGTGGACTAGTGGCTGAAGGTTGAGGAGTCCCGACCGACGAAGTAGCACAATACAGTTTAATGGAGAGGTGGCCGAGTGGCTGAAGGCGCGCCCCTGCTAAGGGCGTATAGGAGAAATCTTATCGAGGGTTCGAATCCCTCCCTCTCCGCCATTAAACAAACAACCCGGCTTCAGCCGGGTTTTTTGTTTAACGCGAAGCGGTCGGGTGAGAACCCTCCGGTTCGAAAGACGCGCAGCGTCGCAGACAGCCGCAGGCTGCCCCGAAGGGGATACGATGCCGACTGGTTGGTGATGCCCTTCGGTATTCAACAAATCCAGTAAGTCATCTGGTTTTAATGTAATTAGCTTAGCTAAATACCGAATGAATCCCTCCCGACGAATTCAAGCACGGCTCACAACTCAGCGACCTTCACCGATCAAGCCTCCACCACCAAAACCCAACCCAACTCCTTCGCCCAATTCCAGTTATAATCTGCAACCAGCCAATCCAATCAATATCGCACCCCCCATCATGAGCATCGGTTCAAATATTTGGAAACTTTACGTGATCAAGGCATCCAAATGGATGACGCTTTTCATGCCGATTATTTGGCTATTCTATGAAGAAAATGGGCTAACCATTACCGACCTGTTTGTGATTCAGGCGATCTATTCTGTAACCATAGCGCTGATTGAAATTCCTTCCGGTTACGTTGCTGATGTCTTCGGGAGGAAGAACTCTATGATCATCGGCACGTTCTCCGGATTCGTAGGCATTCTGATTTATTGCCTGTCATTCGGTTTTGATGGTTTCCTAGTAGCAGCACTTTGTCTTGGCGTTGGGCAAAGTTTCATTTCGGGATCCGATACAGCCTTGATGTACGACTCTTTAGCTGAGTTAAATCGAAGTGATGACTTTATCAGACTCGAAGGAAGAACAATCTCAATGGGGAATTTGGCCGAAGCGATGGCTTTTATAATTGGAGGACTTTTAGCTCAAATTAGTTTACGGACGCCCTTCTATTACCAGGTTGGTATTGCTCTCGTTGGTTTTGTAGTTGCGCTGCTCTTGATAGAACCCAAAGTACACCGCTTAGAGGATGGCAAAAGCAAACCCTGGAAAAACATTAAGAAAATAATTCACTATTCGATCATAGAGAACACTATCTTAAGGGCATATATTTTCTACTCGGCAATTATCGGGGCAGCAACGCTGACGATGGCTTGGTTCACCCAACCTTACTTCAAAGCGTTAGACATAGGACTGGTCTATTTTGGTTTGATCGGCGCAGGACTTAACCTGGCCGTTGCTATCCCCTCCTTCTATGCCTACAGAATAGAGAGAATAATTAACACTAGAATATTGCTCAGCCTAATCTTGCTATTAATAATTGCAGGCTATTTCACTGTTGCTTACATCAACACTCTATGGGGCCTGTTAATTTTGTTGCTCTTTTACATTACTCGAGGGGTGGCAACACCGGTACTGCGCGACTATATGAACAGACATATTCCCTCTACTATGCGAGCGACAGTAATGTCTATCCGTAGCTTTATTATTCGCGTCTTCTTTGCTTCTACATCTCCATTTTTGGGTTATGTGGCAGACTTATACAGTCTCCAATATGCCCTTTACCTATCTGGAGCACTATTTCTTTTCTTCGGGCTTATCATCTTGAGCTACTTACTTAGCCAGGAAAAGATATAGATTTAGCGAAGACTAAAATTAACTTTATTATTGATTACGATAGAGTCTTGAATAGAAAGAACGTGGCAAAGGGAGGGTATTTCAAAATGCACATGACACCATCTAGAAAATACACTAGCCCACAATCTCGCGAGCCAATACCGTAGCAAGCCCCATTTCAGGATTCCAACTCATAGAAATATTCACATGCACGGGACCTCGATTAAACATATAAACGAAATCAAATTGCACTAATGCCGCAACGTCTGAGGTTAGCAATTGTTGGTACCTGCCGAAAAACTCGTGGACCTGTGTACAAGGCGCGATGTCTAAGAAGAAGTTTTTCCCAATTACATCTTTTCGATCAAGCCGGCTCCAGGACTCTTCCATTTTATTGTATTTCACGACCAAGGCTTCATGATCAAGCATGAAACCTCCAAATGGCAGCGAATCAAATTCTTCTTCGCTCAACAAAGACAGGGGCTTATTATTGAGTTGACCCGAATAACATTCAGAACAAATAGCATGAGTTATATTTTTTTGTCAACCTCGCCAGTAACCCCATCCACCAGGCCACACCAAGCGCACACTTGCACGGCTGGTTTCATTGAAAATCTCCTTAATGAATTTTACTCATAGAAGGATAAAAGGTCCAACTAGTAGCGGCTATTCGGATAGCCCACTACACCTTGGTCTTAAAAGGCAGAGAAATTTCCTGCTTCCTGCCGCTTTTTTTAAGTAACCGATCGTCCTAAAACCCATAAAAAAACCAGCCAGATGCTGGTTTCTAATATTTCCAGTTTCTAAAATGAGCTGGAAGGACTACTCAACACCATCGCTTTCACCACCAGCAACATCCCCATCCTTCTCGTTTTGAATTCGCTGGTAGATCTCTTCACGATGCACAGCCACGTCTTTGGGTGCGCTCACTCCTATTCTTACCTGATTTCCCTTTACACCAAGAACGGTTACGGTGACTTCGTCTCCGATCATCAATGTTTCGCCTATTCGGCGAGTCAGTATTAACATTGCAATCCTCCTTTAACTCGTTTCCTTGTGCTTTCCGTACTCACAATTGCAGTGCTACTTCAGTCTTGTGGGGCTGTCTGCCAGATTCTACTATTACAACTTACCCCATATTGCTTTGCGCCGCGTCGTTCGAGGCCTCTTTTACCAAATTTCAAGCGGGCATTGAGACACTTCGAAAATATAACGTAAACTCCCTTTACTTCCGTGGGAAATAACATTATCAGTTACTAGTATCTGCCTTAATGAACGACATTCCAACTAAAATGAGTAGGGTTTCTTCGGATAGAAGAGTGGTTCTAAGCGTCTTCTTCCTTGCCGTACTCAGGATCGCCAAGATCAAAGGCGCTATGAAGCGCGCGAACAGCGAGCTCTAGGTACTTCTCTTCTATCACCACAGAAATCTTGATCTCGGATGTAGTAATAATTTGAATGTTGATGTTTTCATCAGCAAGCGCCTTAAAGGTCTTGCTGGCAACACCCGCGTGGGAACGCATACCTACACCGACTACAGACACCTTGCCTATCTTCTTATCCAGCAATACTTCCCGAGCCTTCAACGAGGGTAGCAGCCCGTCGAGAATCTTCTTCGCTCTGTCGCTTTCGCTGCGCTTAACGGTGAATGTAATATCATTGGTTCCGTCTTCCGCCGCATTTTGCACGATAACATCGACCTCGATGCCAGCCGCACTCACCGGCCCGATAACTTGATACGCAACACCGGGCACATCTGGAACGCCCGCCATGGTTAACTTGGCCTCGTCTCTCTCAAATGCGATGCCGGCAATAGTAGGGTCTTCCATCTTCTCTTCTCCCTCTAAACTAATCAGGGTACCCGGACCCTCTTCAAAACTTGATAGCACTCGCAGGGGCACCTTGTATTTGCCCGCAAATTCTACCGCGCGTATCTGCAAGACCTTGGCACCAAGACTGGCGAGCTCAAGCATCTCTTCGAACGTAATACTGCTAAGTAACTTCGCATCTTCCACGACTCTGGGGTCAGTAGTGTAGACGCCTTTAACATCGGTATAGATCTGACACTCATCCGCGTCTAGCGCCGCCGCTAAAGCCACAGCCGTAGTGTCTGAACCGCCACGACCTAGTGTTGTGATACTGCCATGCTCATCGACACCCTGAAAGCCCGCAACAACCACAACATTGCCCTGCTCTAACTGTGCATGAATTCTGCTTCCATCGATCTCGCGTATCCTCGCCTTGGTGTGAGTCTCGCAAGTCAATATTTTAACTTGCCCACCAGTAAAGGAGCGCGCACCAAAGCCGCGCTTCTCCAAGGCCATGCTCAACAGAGCAATCGTAACCTGCTCGCCGGTAGACAAGAGCACATCCATTTCACGGGGAGTCGGATACTCCATTATGTCTTTGGCAAGAGCCGTTAAGCGGTTGGTTTCTCCGCTCATTGCAGACACAACGACGACGATATCGTCACCGCGCTCACGGAAACCAATAATCTTGTCTGCCACTGCCTCGATTCTCTCGACAGTCCCAACAGATGTTCCACCAAATTTTTGAACGATCAACGCCATAGCTAAACTATTCCGATTCTCTTACTGTGATCTCTAACTGTTATTGGTAAAACCCTTTTCGAGCCTTACGCTAACAGGACTCTTAGCCCTGTAGTTTTTCCGTAAGCCAGGGCTTTATGCTCGCCGCAGCCCCTGGTATGGCAGCCACATCACTACCACCGGCCATGGCCATATCGGGACGACCACCACCCTTTCCACCAACTTGCATGGCAATCATATTCGCCAATTCCCCGGCCTTCACCTTGCCAATCAGGTCTTTGCTCACGCCTGCAACAATACTCACCTTACCTTCCGATGCAGTGATAAGAACGACAACGCTACTGCCAAGTTTGTTCTTCAACTGGTCGGCGGTATCGCGCAGCGTCTTTGGATTGAATCCTTCCACTACAGCGGCCAGAACATTTACCCCGGCGATTTCTTCTGCCTGAGAAGCAAGATCGCTCCCCGCACTAGAGGCCATCTGCGATTTGAGTTGCTCTAGCTGTTTTTCCAGCGCCTTGGTATTGCTCGCCAATTGCTGCACCTTATCGAGCACATCGTCTGCATTCGATTTCACTATCTCGCAGACCTGCCTGAGCGTCTGCTCTTCTCTTTCGATCAGAGCCAATGCCCCCTTACCCGTCACCGCTTCGATACGACGTACCCCAGAGGAAATACCTGACTCCGAGATAATCTTAAACAGACCAATATCTCCCGTGCGCGACACGTGGGTACCGCCACAAAATTCGATGGAGTAGTCACCACCCATAGAGACGACACGAACCTCGTCTCCATATTTTTCGCCAAACAGTGCCACCGCGCCCTTCTCCTGAGCCTTGTCTATGGGCAATACTTCCTTGCTAACAGATGAGTTTTTCAATATCTCTTCGTTCACCTGATTCTCAATTAGCCTAAGCTGATCGGAAGAAACTTGCGCGCTGTGGGAAAAATCGAAGCGCAATCGATCTGCATCGACTAGCGAACCTTTCTGTAGCACATGCTCGCCAAGCACACTTCTTAGCGCAGCGTTCATCAGATGCGTCGCACTGTGATTAAGTGTGATAGCGGCGCGGGCATCTTCTGCTACCGTTGCCGAAAGCTGATCGCCCAGCTGCAGAGTGCCTTTGCGTAATACGCCTCTATGAACGAGGGCATCACCCTGTTTCTGCGTATCCAAAACTTCGAAGGAGGCATTGGCATTGCTCAGCAAGCCTGTGTCGCCAACCTGGCCGCCAGACTCACCATAGAAAGGGCTGCTATCGAGCAGCAGTAGCACCTCATCGCCCTCACCAACACTCTCAAGCTTCTTCGAGTCTGCGAAGATAGCCAGCAGCTTCGAGCTACCCTGTAATTTTTCGTAGCCAATGAAGTCGGTAACCTCATCGCCGGCGATCTCTAGCTTTGCGACCGAACCGAAATTGCTCGCCGCCCGCGCCTGATTCTTCTGTACCGCCATGGCCTTGTCGAAGCCTTCCATGTCCAGAGACAGATCGTGTTCTCTGGCAACGTCGGCGGTAAGGTCAACGGGAAAACCGTAGGTGTCGTAGAGACGAAAGACTGTCTCACCAGGAACAATATTTCCATCCAGCTCTTCGATCGCCTTCTCCAGAATTGACATGCCATTCTCTAGAGTACGGGCGAATTGCTCTTCCTCATCCTTTAAGGCTTTCTCGACGAACTGCTGCTTCTGTGCAAGTTCCGGATAGGCCTGCCCCATGGCACCGACAAGCGCAGCCACGATTTTGTAGAAGAAGACATCCTTCACGCCAAGCTGGTAACCGTGTCGAACCGCGCGCCGCACTATCCTACGCAATACATAGCCTCTGCCCTCATTCGAAGGCAACACACCATCGACGATGAGGAAGGAACAAGACCGTATATGGTCTGCTATAACTTTTAGCGAGTTATTATCAAGATCACTCACCCCGGTTATCTTCGAGATGGCTTTCAGTAACTGCTGGAAAAGATCTATCTCGTAGTTGCTGTGCACCGACTGC
>Ga0209308_10004117_pt1 | contig 11706 bp, 11 predicted proteins | sample COGITO_mtgs_1204_3_FD_184806 | JGI IMG/M metagenome (GOLD analysis project Ga0209308, IMG submission 184806) | Pelagic marine microbial communities from North Sea - COGITO_mtgs_120405 (SPAdes) (version 2) | ecosystem: Environmental > Aquatic > Marine > Epipelagic ...
GATGGCAGATTGCACAATATGTAATGAAATTAAGAGAAGAATCAAAAAAGTAATAAATGAATCAAGACTATAATTTTTCAAGCAAAGTAAAAATATTTTCTTTAAGCCTTGTTGTAATTGGTTTAATGGGGATTGCTTATGGTTTTTACTCTGCCCCAAGTACTGTAGAGGAAGCAAAGGAAATTGTAGCTAATATGAGTCATGGATCTGATCATGGAGGAGGATCTGATCATGGAGGAGAATCTGATCACGGAGGATCTGATTACGGAGGATCTGATCAGGAGGATCTGATCATGGAGGAGAATCTGATCATGGAGGAGAATCTGATCACGGAGGAGGATCTGATCATAAAGAAGTTACATTAGGAGGTCATGAATATGATCATGATAAACATGTCTTTAATCAACTTCATAACAAACCTTGGGCAGCTGTTTACGTGCCAGCCTTGTTTTTTATGATGATTTCTCTTGGAGTTCTTGCTTTTTATGCTATTCAAAGAGCTGCCCAAGCTGGTTGGTCAATTGTGCTCTATCGAATAATGGAAGGTATAACAAGTTACTTGCTTCCAGGTTGTATTTTTGTTTTAATAATATTAGGGTTCTCTGCTCTTAATTTTAATCATTTATTTATTTGGATGGATCCTGAAGTGGTTGCACATGATGAAATAATTAGAAACAAAGTAGGATATTTAAACATTCCTTTTTTCTTTTTAAGAGCTGTAATATATGTAACCGGATGGGTTTTATATAGAAATATCTCAAGAAGGCTTTCTCTAAAACAGGACAACGATAATGATATAAGTATTCATAAAAAATTATTTAAACTTTCTGCAGGTTTTCTTGTTTTCTTTTTAGTATCTGAGTCAATGATGTCATGGGATTGGATAATGTCTATTGACCCCCACTGGTTTAGTACTTTATTTGGATGGTATGTTTTTGCAGGTATGTTTGTTTCAGGTATAACAACTATAGCATTAATTACTATTTATCTTAAGTCTCAGAATTATTTAAATTTTATAAACAATAGTCATATTCATGATTTAGCAAAATTCATGTTTGGTGTCAGTATTTTCTGGGCTTATCTTTGGTTCTCCCAATTTATGCTTATTTGGTACTCTAATATACCTGAAGAGGTAACTTATTTTATTACCAGAATTGAAGATTACAATTTATTATTTTTCGGTATGGTAGTGTTAAACCTTATATTCCCATTAATTGTTCTTATGAATAGTGATTTTAAGAAAACTAACTTTATTGTAATTTTAACTGGTATTATAATTATTATAGGTCATTACCTTGATGTTTACAATATGATCATGCCATCTGCGGTTGGTGATATGTGGTCATTTGGTCCTGCTGAAATAGGTGGATTTTTATTCTTTTTAGGGATATTTATCTATGTTGTATTTAAAGAAATTTCAAAAGCACCAATTTTAGCAAAAGGTGATCCATATATCGAAGAAAGTAAAACATTTCAATATTATAACTTAGACTAAAATGACATTATTACTTGTTCTAACATCTTTAATTTTAATTTCTATTGCAGTTTGGCAATTAACTAAAATTTTGGAACTTTCTAAACCTGTAGATTACGAAAATAATGAAATAGCGACCGATAAAGACAATGATATGCAGGGAAAGCTTATGTTTCTCTTCTTGATATTTATTTATGGATTGACTATTTTTTCTTTTTTCAAGTATGGAGATGTTATTTTACCAGAGTCTGCATCAGTTCATGGTGAAAATTATGATAGACTACTTTGGTTTTCATTTTCTGTGATATTTTTTGTTCAAACTATCACTCAAGCATTACTTCATTACTTTGCATTTAAGTATAGAGGTAACAAAAAAAGAAAAGCACTGTTCTTTGCAGACAGTAATTTTTTAGAAGGTGTTTGGACAATTATTCCTACTATTGCTCTTGCAGGATTAATTCTTTATGGATTATTTACTTGGGTAGACATTATGACGATTGAGGAAAATGACGAAGCCCTAGTTGTTGAACTTTATGCTCAACAATTTAATTGGAAAGCGAGATATGCTGGAGAAGACGGTGTATTAGGCGATGCAAATGTTAGGTTTCTTCAAGATTTTGATGGTAAAAATTTAGTTGGAATTGATCCAACAGATAGAAATGGAGATGATGATATTGTAGTTCAAGAATTACACTTACCAGTTAATCGTGAAGTGGTTTTCAGGATCAGATCACAGGACGTTCTACATTCTGCATTTATGCCTCATTTTAGAGCTCAAATGAATGCAGTCCCAGGAATGATAAATCAATTTGCTTTTATACCTAATACAACTACTCAGGAAATGAGATTAAGACCAGAGATTGTTGAAAAGGTTAAAAAGATAAATAAAATAAGATTTGATAAAAGTGAAGAACTGATTGCTAGTGGTGATTTTCCTCTTGATCCATATGAATTTGATTTTTTACTTTTATGTAATAAAATTTGTGGTGCGTCACACTACAATATGCAAATGAAAATTATTGTTGAAACAGAGGAAAAATTTAATAAATGGATTGATGAACAACAAACATTTAAAGAATTTGTTCAATAGATACAGAATAAATTATGGCACAAAAAAATAACAGAAGAGCAAAAATAGTTGGTACAGATATCGAAGTCGATATTACAGAAAAAAAAGATGTTATAATTGAATCTCATGATGAAGATCATGAGCATGACCACCATCACAAGGAAACTTTTATAACTAAATATATTTTTAGTATTGATCACAAGATGATTTCAAAACAATACCTAATTACAGGATTGATAATGGGTATAGTAGGTATTGCAATGTCTCTACTTTTCAGACTTCAGTTAGCATGGCCAGAAGAATCATTTGGTGTATTTGACGTTCTTCTAGGAAAATGGGCTACAGACGGTGTAATGGATCCAAATGTTTATTTAGCCTTAGTTACAATACATGGAACTATTATGGTATTCTTTGTTTTAACTGCCGGTCTTAGTGGAACTTTCAGTAATCTATTAATTCCACTTCAGATTGGTGCGAGAGATATGGCCTCTGGATTTTTAAATATGATTTCATATTGGCTATTTTTTATTTCATCTGCTATTATGATTGCCTCACTTTTTGTAGAAGCAGGTCCTGCTGCTGCAGGATGGACAATATACCCTCCATTAAGTGCGCTTCCTCAAGCTCAACCTGGTTCAGCAGCTGGAATGACACTTTGGTTAGTTTCAATGGCATTTTTTATTGCATCATCTCTTTTAGCTGCATTAAATTACATAGTTACCGTTCTTAATCTTAGAACAGAAGGAATGACTATGACTAGATTACCTCTAACTGTTTGGGCTTTTCTAGTTACTGCTATAATTGGTGTTGTATCATTTCCAGTATTATTATCTGCCGCTCTATTACTAATTATGGATAGAAGTTTTGGAACATCTTTTTTCTTGTCAGATATATTTATCCAAGGAGAAGTTCTTCATTATCAAGGAGGATCACCAGTTCTTTTTGAGCACTTATTTTGGTTTTTAGGCCACCCCGAGGTTTATATTGTTCTTCTTCCAGCTCTTGGAATTGCATCAGAGGTTATTTCTACTAATGCAAGAAAACCAATATTTGGATATAGAGCTATGGTTGGATCTATTCTAGCTATTGCATTTTTATCAACTATTGTATGGGGACATCATATGTTTATTACAGGTATGAATCCTTTTCTTGGATCTGTATTTACATTTACAACATTATTGATTGCTATACCTTCAGCAGTTAAAGCTTTTAATTACATAACAACAATATGGAAAGGAAATATTCAATTTAATCCTGGCATGTTGTTTGCCATTGGTCTTGTTTCAACATTTATAACAGGTGGACTTACGGGTATAATTTTAGGAGATAGTGCGCTTGATATAAACTTGCATGATACATATTTTGTAGTAGCTCATTTCCATTTAGTAATGGGAATTTCTGCTCTCTATGGATTGTTTGCTGGAGTATATCATTGGTACCCTAGAATGTTTGGTAGAATGATGAATAAAAATCTAGGTTATATACACTTTTGGATAACAGCAATTAGCGCCTATGGTGTTTTCTTCCCAATGCACTTTGTAGGAATGGCAGGCTTACCTAGAAGATATTATACAAATACTAATTTTCCATACTTTGATGATGTAGCTAACATAAATGTAGTTATTACATTATTTGCATTATTAGCTGGAGCAGCTCAACTTGTATTCTTATACAATTTTATCAGTAGCATGTTCTATGGTAAAAAATCGATTATGAATCCATGGAGGTCAAATACACTTGAATGGACAGCTCCAATTAAACATATGCATGGAAATTGGCCTGGAAAAATTCCACATGTTTTTAGATGGCCTTATGACTATTCAAAACCTGGATCAAAGGATGACTTTATACCACAAAATGTTCCTCTAAAAAAAGGTGAAAAAGAGCTTCAACATTAAATTATATCTATACCTCAAATTTCACAATTAGTGTATATTTGAAGTAATGGATGTTAATCAAGAAAGAGACAATGATTTTGATAAAGCGCTAAGGCCTCTTAGCTTTGATGATTTTATTGGTCAAAAACCTATAATTAGTAATCTTAAAATATTTGTTGAAGCATCCAACCAAAGAGATGATGCTTTGGACCATACATTATTTCACGGACCACCTGGACTAGGAAAGACTACTCTAGCTCATATCCTAGCTAATGAATTAAAAGTTGGTTTAAAAGTGACTTCAGGTCCAGTAATTGATAAACCAGGAGATCTCGCAGGTCTTCTTACAAATCTTGAAGAAAGAGATATACTATTTATAGATGAAATCCATAGACTAAGCCCAGTAATAGAAGAATATCTTTATTCTGCAATGGAAGATTATAAAATTGATATCATGATTGAATCTGGTCCAAATGCAAGAACAGTTCAATTAAATTTAAATCCATTTACGCTTGTTGGGGCCACAACTAGATCAGGATTTCTTACAAACCCAATGAGGGAAAGATTTGCAATATCAAATAGACTTGAGCATTATGATGATAAATTATTATCTGAAATTGTAGAAAGAAGCTCAGAGATTTTAAAACTAAAAATTGATAAAAAATCTTGCTTTGAGATAGCTAGACGAAGTCGAGGCACTCCAAGAATTTCAAATTCTTTATTAAGAAGAGTTAGAGATTTTGCTCAAATAAAAAGTGATGGTAAAATTGACCTAGAGATTACAAAATTTGCCCTATCATCACTTAATGTTGATAAGAATGGATTAGATCAAATGGATAATAAAATATTAAGTACAATAGTTGATAATTACAATGGAGGGCCTGTTGGGATTTCCACACTAGCAACTTCATTATCTGAAAACACTGAAACTATTGAAGAGGTTTATGAACCATTTCTTGTTCAACAAGGTTTTATAATAAGAACTCCTAGGGGAAGACAAGTAACAGATAAGGGTTATAATCATTTGGGAAGAAATAAAAATAATCAAAACAATTTATTTAATTAATAATTTATATTTGATCATAATTCATCTTTATGGGAAAGAGTAGAGAAAGAAGAGAATCATTGGTATATCATGCTAAGCCTAGACCAGGAAAAATTGAGGTTGTACCAACAAAAAAATATAATTCACAAAGAGATTTAGCAATTGCATATTCTCCCGGCGTTGCTATTCCATGTCAGGAAATTGAAAAGGATCCTGATAATGTGTATAAGTATACAAATAAATCAAATCTAGTTGCTGTTATAACAAACGGAACAGCAGTTCTTGGCCTAGGAGATATTGGTCCTGATGCCTCAAAGCCTGTTATGGAAGGTAAGGCACTATTGTTTAAAATCTTTGCTGACATTGATGTTTTTGATATTGAAATAAATGAAAAGGATCCTGATAAATTTATCGAAGTAGTCAAATCAATTTCCACAACTTTTGGTGGAATAAACCTTGAGGATATTAAAGCTCCAGAAGCTTTTAAAATTGAAAAAGAATTAGTTGATCAGCTTGATATTCCTGTAATGCATGATGATCAACACGGAACTGCAATTATATCAGCAGCAGCCCTTTTAAATGCTCTTGACCTTGTTAATAAAAAAATTGAAGATGTTAAAATTGTTGTTTCAGGTGCTGGGGCAGCAGCAATTGCATGTACTAAATTATATATATCCTTTGGAGCAAAACTTGATAATATTGTAATGACTGACAGTAAAGGTGTCATTAATAATTCAAGAGAAGGTCTTACTAAAGAAAAAAAGCTTTTTGCTACAAATAGAAAGATAAAAACACTTGAGGAGGCTATGGTTAAATCAGATGTATTTATTGGTCTATCAATGGCTAATATAGTATCAGAAAACATGCTTAAGTCAATGTCTAGAGATCCTATAGTTTTTGCTATGGCTAATCCTGATCCAGAGATAAATTATGATAAGGCAATGTCTGTTAGAGAGGATATAATATTTGCTACAGGTAGATCAGACTTACCAAATCAAGTAAATAATGTCTTAGGCTTTCCATTTATTTTTAGAGGTGCACTAGATGTAAGAGCTACAAAAATAAACGAGGAAATGAAAAAAGCCGCAGTTGTAGCTTTAGCAGAATTAGCTAAAAAACCAGTTCCAGAACAAGTTAACATAGCCTATGATGAAACAAAGTTAAACTTTGGTAAAGATTATATTATTCCAAAACCTTTTGATCCTAGGTTAATATCTGAAATTCCTCCTGCTGTTGCCAAAGCAGCAATTGATTCAGGAGTTGCTCAAGAACCAATTGAAGATTGGGAAAAATATTCTCAAACACTTGATGAAAGACTAGGTAATAATCAAAAGTTAATTCGAATTATTCATAGAAGAGCAAGGAAAACAAAAGATAAAAAACTTGTTTTTACTGAAGCAGACCATCTAGATGTTTTGAAAGCTGCTCAAATTTGCTTTGAAGAGAAAATTGCAACGCCTGTTTTGTTAGGAGGTAAAAAAATAATTGAAGAATTAATGGAATCTCTTGATTTCAATGAGGATCTTCAAATTATTGATCCAGCTGATAAAATAAATAAAGATTTAATTGATGAATATTCTCAAATCTTATTCAAAAAATTAAGAAGAAAAGGTAAAACTTTAGATGATGTTAAGAGACTTCTAAGAGGTAGAGACTATTTTGGATCTATGATGGTTGAAAATGGTGATGCTGACTGTATGTTGTCAGGTTATTCTAAAAGTTATCCTTCTGTTTTTCTCCCAGTAATTAATTCTATTGGAAAGGCCTCAGGAGTTGAGAAAGTTGCTGCAACAAACTTGATGATTACAAAACAAGGTCCATTATTCTGCTCAGATACTTCTTTGAATATTAACCCCTCTCATAAAGAAATTGCAAAAATCGCTATAAATACTGCTAAGATTGTGAATATGTTTGGAATTGAGCCGGTTATTGCAATTCTTTCATATTCCAACTTTGGTTCTTCTGATTTTGATGAAGCTAAAAAAATATCAAAAGCAGTTAAAATTCTTCATGATAATAATCCTGAATTAATAGTAGATGGTCCAATTCAATCAGATTTTGCTCTTAATAGAGAAATGTTAAAGAATAGATTCCCTTTTTCAATTTTGAATGGGAGAAAAGTTAATACATTAATATTTCCAAATCTTGATTCAGCAAACATTACATATAAAACTATTAAAGAGTTAGATAATGCTGTTTCTGTAGGTCCTATTCTTATTGGCTTAAATCAACCGATTCATATTCTTCAACTAGGAGCATCAGTTGATGAAATTGTAAATATGTCTGCAATATCAGTAATAGATGCTAATCAAAGAAAAATTAAGAAAAAATGATAACCTACATTAAAGGAAGATTAATAGAAAAATCTCCAACAAAAATTATAGTTGAATCAAACGGAATAGGATATGAAATCAATATATCATTAAATACATACGAACAAATACCAGATGATGAGAATATCAAAATTTTCACATATCTACAAAGGAAAGAAGATTCTGATATTTTATTTGGCTTTAGTTCTAAGAGTGAAAGATCCATTTTTCAACAACTAATTTCGATTTCTGGAATTGGACCAAGTACAGCTAGAACAATTTTGTCATCAATATCACCTGCCGAGATTCAAGAAGCAGTATGGGAAGAAGATGTTGAAAGAATAAAATCTATTAAAGGAATTGGGCTAAAGACTGCTCAAAGATTGATAATAGAATTGAAAGATAAAGTTGAATTATTTGACAAAAAAGATATAGATTTATCGAGTGAAAATCTAGACATAAAAAAAGAGGCATTACTTGCTCTTTCTGTATTAGGTTTTAATAAATCTAAATCTGAGAAAATAGTAAGTAAGTTGTATTTTGAGAATAAGGATATTGAGCTACAAGAATTAATAAAAAGATCATTAAATAAATTATAATCATGAACATTCCAGAAGAATTAAAATATACAGAGGAACATGAATGGGTGAAAATCGAAGATAATATAGCTACAATTGGTATAACTGATTTTGCTCAAGGTGAACTTGGTGATATTGTTTATCTTGAAATAGATAGCTTAGATAGTGAAATTTCTTTAAATGAAGTCTTTGGAACAGTCGAAGCTGTTAAGACGGTTTCAGATTTATTTATGCCCGTTGGAGGAAAAGTAATTGAAATGAATTCTACTCTAGAGGATAAGCCAGAATTAGTAAACGAGGACCCTTACGGGGAGGGTTGGATAATTAAAATTGATATTTCTGATTTATCAGAAGTTGACAATCTTCTTAGTCCTGAAGAATATAAAAACATGATTGCTAGTTAAAAAAACATAAAGAGCAGCTTAACTATATGAAATAATTATAATTTTTTATAGATTAGCATATTAATAATTACTCATGCAACTAAAGAAAAATCCAGAAGCTGATTTAAATAAAAACAGAAATCTATACTTTGTTATTGGTTTGACTCTTGTCTTAGGTGTAACTTGGGGTGCAGTAGAGTATAAATCATATGAAAGAAAAATTGATCTTACAAATGGTGATATGCTAGTAGATGATGAAGAGGATGTGCCTATTACAGAACAATTAAAAACACCACCTCCACCACCTCCGCTAGTAGATGATGAAGAGGATGTGCCTATTACAGAACAATTAAAAACACCACCTCCACCACCTCCACCTCCTCCTCCTGCTCCAGAAGTTATTGAGATAGTAGAGGATGAAGAAGAAGTTGAGGAGACTGTTATTGAATCTACAGAATCTGATGAAGAAATGGTAATTGAAGATATTGTTGTAGAGGATGACTTTGATGATATTGATGTTCCTTTTGCGGTGATCGAAGATGTTCCAATTTTTCCTGGGTGTGAATCTGTTGCTAAATCTCAAAGAAGAGCATGTTTCCAAGAACAAATGAATAAGCATATCAGAAAAAACTTTAGATATCCAGATATTGCTCAAGAAATGGGTATTCAAGGAAGAGTTTATGTCAATTTTATAATATCTAAAGACGGTACAATTACTAACATTCGTATGAGAGGTCCAGATAAAAACCTAGAAAATGAAGCAGCTAGAATTATTGGGAGACTTCCTCAAATGACCCCTGGTAGACAAAGAGGTAGACCAGTTAGAGTTCCTTTTAGTATTCCAATCACTTTCAGACTTCAATAAGGATATTTCCTAACTAAAAAAATTAATGTCTGACACTTTAAATATAAAGCCTAGGTCTTTATTTTCTGAAATTCTAATTCTTATAAAGCATAGACTCTCACTCAGTGTAGTCTTTTCCTCAGTTGCATCTTATTTGATTGCCTTTGAAGTATTTTCATTTTATACACTTGCTCTGTTAATCCTTGGAGGTTTCTTTGTAGTTGGAGCATCTAATGGCTTTAATCAAATTATTGAAAGAAATAGAGATGCTTTAATGCCTAGAACACAAAACCGCCCTCTTCCAACTGGAGGTTTAAGTGTAAATCAAGCTATTCTAGCCTGTGTTATTCTTAGTTTTTTAGGCTTGTTTATTTTATATATAATAAATTTTCGAACTGCCTTTTTTGGATTAGTATCAATGATTATATATTTGGCTATATATACACCATTAAAGCCAATTACTCCATTATCTGTTTTTTTTGGTGCTATTCCAGGTGCTATTCCCTTTATGCTAGGTTGGGTAGCTGTCACTAATAAATTTTCTATAGAGACAGGTATTTTATTTATGATTCAATTTTTCTGGCAGTTTCCTCATTTTTGGGCTATTGGATGGGTGTCACATGATGATTATTTAAAAGGAGGATTTAAGATGTTGCCATCAGGAAAAAGAGATAATTCAACTGCATTTCAAATTGTTTTTTATACTATTTGGATGATCCTAGTGTCTACTCTTCCTTACTTTAGTTTTACTGGTGAGCTTTCAATCGGTTTATACTCCTTAATCTTAATTTTAGCTTCTGGTTTATACTCCTTAATCTTAATTTTAGCTTCTGGTCTATTTATGTTATTTCAAGCAATAAGACTAATGAAGTATAAGGATAAACAAAATGCTATAAAACTTATGTATACAAGTATTTTTTATTTAAGTTTTATTCAAATTATATTTGTCGCAGATAAATTTCTTTCATAATGACTATTTCAGATTCAATTCAGGTTAAAACTAGTAAAGCTAAAAAAATGATGCTATGGTTTGGACTAATTAGCATCACTATGACTTTTGCAGGTTTGACAAGTGCATTTATTGTTAGTAGTTCTAGGCCAGACTGGCTTGATTCATTTGTTCTCCCTGTTTGGTTTACAATAAGTACTGCCTCAATAGCTTTGAGTAGTCTTTTTTTTCAACTTGCAAAGTATAAGTTAGATCAATATGTAAGAGTTTCTCTTCCAGAAAACATTAACATATATATTCAAAGAAATAATGTAAATGTTTTTCTTGGGCTAACCATTATAATGGCTCTCATTTTTGTAGTTGCTCAGTTCTTAGGCTTTGAAGATATTATTTCTCAAGGTTATTATTTTACTGGTCCTGAAAGCTCAATTACTACATCATATGTGTATGTCTTAGTATTTGTGCACTTAGCTCACTTGTTTGCTGGAATAATTGTTTTGACTGTTGTTACAACAAAGTTTAATAGACAAAAATATGAGAAGAATAAGTTAGGTTTTGAGATGGCATTAGTATTCTGGCATTTTCTTGGAGCATTATGGATATATTTATTCTTTTTTATTAAATACTTCAGTTAAAAATTAATAAATTTGTAATCAAAATTGCCCTGGATGCAAGCATCTACATTAACAAAAACAAAACAAAATTCTTGGGGAGGAGGAACTAAGCCGCTAGACGCTGGTTATGGAAAACTAATGATGTGGTTTTTCATTGTTTCAGATGCACTTACATTTTCCGGATTTCTTGTTTCTTATGGTTTCTCGAGATTTAAAAATATTGATTCATGGCCTATTGCAGATGAAGTTTTTACTCACTTTCCATTTTTGCATGGCGTAGACGCTCCAATGTATTATGTAGCCCTAATGACATTTGTATTAATTTTTTCATCTGTCACAATGGTTTTAGCTGTTGATGCTGGTCACCATAATGATAAAAATCGTGTTGCTTTTTATATGTTTCTAACAATAATTGGAGGTGCTATTTTTGTAGGCTCACAGGCTTGGGAGTGGAAGAATTTCATTAAAGGAGAGTATGGTGCTGTTGAAATACAAAATGGTCAAATTTTACAGTTTTATGATCTTGAAGAAGAAAAAAGAATACCTATTGATGAATTTGCT
>Ga0209308_10004150_pt1 | contig 11641 bp, 6 predicted proteins | sample COGITO_mtgs_1204_3_FD_184806 | JGI IMG/M metagenome (GOLD analysis project Ga0209308, IMG submission 184806) | Pelagic marine microbial communities from North Sea - COGITO_mtgs_120405 (SPAdes) (version 2) | ecosystem: Environmental > Aquatic > Marine > Epipelagic ...
GAAGGTGATATCACTTTGGCTGGTGGGAATTTATCCAATTTTGCTGCAAACGGGAACGGCACAACATATACAGCGACCTTTACCCCCACAGGTGATGGTGCCACGACGATTGATATTGGGGCTGGTAAGTTCACAGACGCGTCTAGCAACAACAATACAGCCGCTACTCAGTTCAACTGGACCTTTGATAGTACTGCTCCGACGGTTGGCTCTGTCGCTGTTCCGAGTAATGGGAGCTATAAGCAGGGGGACGACTTAGACTTCACAGTGAAAACCACAGAAGCTGTGACCGTCGTTGGTACACCGCAGATTGCTATAACGGTTGGCGCCGATGTTCGCCAGGCCGCATATGTGGCTGGTGAGAGTACCAGCACTGCTCTCTTGTTTCGCTACACGGTTCAGGCTGGCGAGACGGATACGGACGGCGTTGCCGTTGGGACGACCCTTGGGCTCAATGGCGGCACGATCAAAGACGCTGCTGAGAATGCTCTTAACCTTACGCTCAACACTGTTGGTGATACAACCTCGGTTTTGGTTGATACGACTGCTCCGACGCTGAGCAATGTCAGCATTGCATCTAATAATGCGATTGATGACTCTGTCGCAAATATTGGCAATATAGTAACGCTTTTGTTTGAATCAGACGAAATAATCGACGAACTTACACTTATTGTCAGCTTCCAAAGTGGTGGCGACGCTATCAAAGACCAAAACATTTTCTATAGTAATGATACTGGCAACAATTGGGCTGCATCTTATGTCGTTGATAAAGAAGATAGTTTAGGAGATGTGACCTATAGTATTAATTTCTCTGATTTGGCTGGAAATGAAGGGGCATTTATAAGTGAAGAGGAAGACGTCTACGTTACTATGCCGCCTGTTACGACCCCCTGTTTTAGTAACTGCGGGGGGCCAGAAGACCCAGATGCTCCGACAGAAGTGACTTCAACCTATTTGGTTGACCCAAACGATGGAGGTTTTCCTGTTACACTCGTCTTGCAAGATGCGAATGGGGCGCAGCTAACAGATACATCGGAAATATCTAGTGTAGACGTTTGGATTGTTGAAGGTGAGGGTGTGCTGTCAACAAACCCTACAGGGACTCAGATTACTTTAACCGGTGATGGCGATGCATTGTACGATTTTAAAGTTATATCGCTTTCGGACGGAACAGTAGCAATTAGCTCCTCCGTCACTACAGTAGATGGTGTTACACATGAATTTGATAATTTGGAAGTTGAATTTGTTGCTGAGGTAACTGAACAGACTGGCACAGTTGATATTGTGAGACAGCCTGCTCTTAGTGGAAATACTTCAGTGGTAACCGGTGGGCTTCTTGCTACTCAACCAAAAATACGCCTGCTTGATTCAGACGGCCTTCTGGACGAAGAAAACAACGAAACAGTGATAGAGGCATATATCATTCAGGGCTTTGGTTCTTTGAATGGAAATGGACCGGAAACTGAAGTGCAAGTAAGAGGCGGTGTTGCAGAGTTTGATCTGCTTGCTTTAACTGGAGACCTCATTACGGCTGGAGCTGAAGGTGAAGGCTATAAATTAATATTTATCGCAAATACACCTGGGGAAAATCCTAAAAGATATACTTCAGCGATATCGGATGTCATGAAGTTCAACGAATCTCTCAGTGATTTTACTGCCCCGACGGTTACTACTGTAGATGTGCCACTTCCTGGGAGCTACCGTGAGGGGGTGGCCTTGAACTTCACAGTTCACACCTCAGAATCTCTGACAGTAGATACAACGGGTGGGACGCCACAGATTGCTGTTACAATTGGCACCGATGAGGCCCAAGCTGCATATGTATCTGCTGGTACGAGCAATGAGTTAGTGTTCAGCTACACAGTTCAGGCTGGAGAGACGGATACAGACGGCATTTCAGTTGGGGCCCTCGGCCTCAATGGCGGCACGATCAAAGACTTTGCTCTAAACAATATGGATCCCACACTCAACACTGTTGGTGCTACAACCTCGGTTTTGGTTGATACTACTGCTCCGACGGTTGGCTCTGTCGCTGTTCCCAGTAATGGGAGCTATAAGGAGGATGGGGTCTTAAACTTCATAGTGAACACCACAGAAGCTGTGAACGTCGTTGGTACACCGCAGATTGCTGTAACGGTTGGCAGCACGGCCCGCGAGGCTGCATATGTGGCCGACGCAAGTACCAGCACTGCTCTCTTGTTTCGCTACACGGTTGTGGCTGGCGATACGGATACGGACGGTGTCTTAGTTGGGACCCTTGGGCTCAATGGCGGCACGATCAAAGACGCTGCTGAGAATGCTCTTAACCTTACGCTCAACACTGTTGGTGCTACAACCTCGGTTTTGGTTGATACTACTGCTCCGACGCTGAGCGATGTTGGTATTGCGTCTGATAATGAGTCTCCAACTGTCGGCAATATCAGAGATAACGTAATACTTTTCTTCACAGCTTCTGAGACTATTGGCCAACCTACTGTGACCTTTCAGTCGGGGGGTGCTGCAATTGCTGATACTAGCATTACATACGACAATACCGCAGGCACCACTTGGACTGCATCGTATGCTATCGATACAAAAGATAGTCTAGGTGATGTGAGTTATGAAATTATTTTCTCTGATTTAGCAGGAAATGCAGGGGATCAGAATTTTGAACGTAATGGCAGTGTTAATTTGCCGCCTGTAACGACCCCCTGTTTTAGTAACTGCGGGGGGCCAGAAGACCCAGATGCTCCGACAGAAGTGACTGCAACCTATTTGGTTGACCCAAACGATGGAGGTTTTCCTGTTACACTCGTCTTGCAAGATGCGAATGGGGCGCAGCTAACAGATACATCGGAAATATCTAGTGTAGACGTTTGGATTGTTGAAGGTGAGGGTGTGCTGTCAACAAACCCTACAGGGACTCAGATTACTTTAACCGGTGATGGCGATGCATTGTACGATTTTAAAGTTATATCGCTTTCGGACGGAACAGTAGCAATTAGCTCCTCCGTCACTACAGTAGATGGTGTTACACATGAATTTGATAATTTGGAAGTTGAATTTGTTGCTGAGGTAACTGAACAGACTGGCACAGTTGATATTGTGAGACAGCCTGCTCTTAGTGGAAATACTTCAGTGGTAACCGGTGGGCTTCTTGCTACTCAACCAAAAATACGCCTGCTTGATTCAGACGGCCTTCTGGACGAAGAAAACAACGAAACAGTGATAGAGGCATATATCATTCAGGGCTTTGGTTCTTTGAATGGAAATGGACCGGAAACTGAAGTGCAAGTAAGAGGCGGTGTTGCAGAGTTTGATCTGCTTGCTTTAACTGGAGACCTCATTACGGCTGGAGCTGAAGGTGAAGGCTATAAATTAATATTTATCGCAAATACACCTGGGGAAAATCCTAAAAGATATACTTCAGCGATATCGGATGTCATGAAGTTCAACGAATCTCTCAGTGATTTTACTGCCCCGACGGTTACTACTGTAGATGTGCCACTTCCTGGGAGCTACCGTGAGGGGGTGGCCTTGAACTTCACAGTTCACACCTCAGAATCTCTGACAGTAGATACAACGGGTGGGACGCCACAGATTGCTGTTACAATTGGCACCGATGAGGCCCAAGCTGCATATGTATCTGCTGGTACGAGCAATGAGTTAGTGTTCAGCTACACAGTTCAGGCTGGAGAGACGGATACAGACGGCATTTCAGTTGGGGCCCTCGGCCTCAATGGCGGCACGATCAAAGACTTTGCTCTAAACAATATGGATCCCACACTCAACACTGTTGGTGCTACAACCTCGGTTTTGGTTGATACTACTGCTCCGACGGTTGGCTCTGTCGCTGTTCCCAGTAATGGGAGCTATAAGGAGGATGGGGTCTTAAACTTCATAGTGAACACCACAGAAGCTGTGAACGTCGTTGGTACACCGCAGATTGCTGTAACGGTTGGCAGCACGGCCCGCGAGGCTGCATATGTGGCCGACGCAAGTACCAGCACTGCTCTCTTGTTTCGCTACACGGTTGTGGCTGGCGATACGGATACGGACGGTGTCTTAGTTGGGACCCTTGGGCTCAATGGCGGCACGATCAAAGACGCTGCTGAGAATGCTCTTAACCTTACGCTCAACACTGTTGGTGCTACAACCTCGGTTTTGGTTGATACTACTGCTCCGACGCTGAGCGATGTTGGTATTGCGTCTGATAATGAGTCTCCAACTGTCGGCAATATCAGAGATAACGTAATACTTTTCTTCACAGCTTCTGAGACTATTGGCCAACCTACTGTGACCTTTCAGTCGGGGGGTGCTGCAATTGCTGATACTAGCATTACATACGACAATACCGCAGGCACCACTTGGACTGCATCGTATGCTATCGATACAAAAGATAGTCTAGGTGATGTGAGTTATGAAATTATTTTCTCTGATTTAGCAGGAAATGCAGGGGATCAGAGTTTTGAACGTAATGGCAGTGTTAATTTGCCGCCTGTAACTAATCCTGATTTTGAATGTACAACATGCACAGGAATTGAGGCTCCCCTTGGGGAGTTGATTGCATATAGCATATACGATGGGGGCATCCCTGTTCAGGTAGTCCTGAAAGATGCTGAGGGAGCTATACTAACAGATTTATCTAAAATCCAAGAAGTGACCGTTGAGCTTATTTCTGGCGTGGGAACTCTTACCACAAACCCCACTGGAACTAGTATTATCTTACCTAATGACGGCGATGCGATATTCGATTTCCAGGTTTTATCGAGTTCACCTGGACAAATAACAATGGGAGCCTCAGTTACTACGACTGCTGGTGTTAGACATAACCTTGATACTTTAACAGTTGAATTTTCGGCGGACCCTGAGGCTGCTATTGGTTCCGTAGAGATTTTGACCCAACCAGCTCTTGGGCAAAGAAATCTGCTGTTAACTGGGGGACTTTTTCTAAATCAGCCTGTGGTTCGCTTATTGGATTCGAACGGGAATCTAAAATCATCTGATAATTCAACTGTGGTAACGGCACGTATAATTAGTGGAAACGGTTCCCTAAATGCAAATGGGCCAGAAACTCAAGTCCAAGTAGTCAATGGCATTGCAACGTTTGCAGGCCTAAGCATAAGCGCCCTTAATAATAATCCCGATCAAGTTTACACACTATTATTTTCAGCAATTGATCACATTCCAGCGAGATCAGAGGAAATGAGATACGTTGACGCCCTAACGGTCGATTTAACGGCTCCAGGTAGCACAACGGATGGATCATTCATTGTAACTGCAAAGTTCTCGAATGCTGTGACCGGGCTTTCTATAAGTCATATCACTGTCCCTACTTCTGAAGGTACAGTCACTGAGCTCAGTGGTAGTGAAAAGTCCTATGAATTCACCGTTGATCCGATACCTGGAAAGACAGTCAAAATTACTATTCCTGCGGGTGTAGTCCAAGATTCTGCAGGAAATATGAATTTTGCGTCTAATACATTGTCAGTGCAAGCTGGCGCGCCTGGTGCGTATTTTGACGAAAATAAAGATGAAATACGATCCGTAATTGTAGAACTTGAACAACGGTTGTTACAAAATAAGTTAACGACCAATCAGAAAATGATGCAGGATGCCCGCGCGCGGTTTATCGCATGCAGACGTCAAAATGATGCTGGTAAGAAGCGTAATGCTACTCCCTGCAAAAACCAATTTTTAGATTTTGATGGGGTAGCCGAGCTTGATGATGGGGACTTCATGACGAAAGGAACTTTCCTCGAAAGAAAGTGGAGTAAAGATGGTGTGGAAAACCGCATGGCTTTCGGGGATTTTGATATACAGAGCTATAAAAACGGCTCAACTACATCATCTATCAACGGTCGACTGGTATGGGAGCGATACAAATATGATAACGCAATGTTCGGCCGTTACATCAGTGGGACATTTGGAGTATCAAAGCTGCGAGGAATTTTTGAAGGCACGCAACGTCGATATGGCGTTGGCGCCGGTGCGTATTTTGTTGCTCAGCTTGATGAAGCATTGTTTGTTGATGCCCACATATCTGGACATCTCGTCAAAAATTCATTTTCGATGGAGGACGGAACGCTGTCACTGGATGGAGATTACTTAACACGAAAATTTACAGTTGGTGGTGCTTTGACAGGGGTTATAGAGTATGAAGGATTTGAGCTGCGTCCTGAACTTGCATACAATTATGGTAAAACCTTCATTGGTAATGTAGATTTAAATGGACAGTCTTGGGGGCTAACCGATAGCGGTCTCAAATTAGATTCAGAGATAGTTTCGGTTTCTCGCATAACGCTCCGACCAGAGTTTTATTTTTCTGCAGCAGAGTTCTTAGACCTTGGTGACAATGCGATGTTCACTTTTTCACCACGGTATATTTGTGAACGTTTATCATCTAACGAAGCTACACAAAGCTGTGGCCAAGGTTTTGAATTTGGATTCTCTAACCAGTCCGACGATGGTTTAATGAAAATTTCAATCTCCTATCAAGTGGATCACTTGCATAATGATAAAACGTCAACACTAGAGTTCAGTTTCGGTTTGAATTTTTAGATAAATGCGGCAGCTGTCAAACTAATGAGAACTCGCATCGGATTGCTAACATAGCCTAAATCTATGCGCTCAACAATTGACGCCACTCGGCGAGAGCAGCGGCACGGTTCAGCTTGAAGTTGAAACGTGTGTAGAGATGGCGTTCCTGCGGCCGCACACCGCCAACATAACCCCACACCCAGCCCCTGTTGCGCCTTTAGCGGACAGAGTGGCTGAGAAGGAAATTTGTTATCATTTATAACTTACCAAATTCAATCCATATGTGTTATAATATACCATATGATAAACGGTCGAAATACGGATGGTAAGTTCACAGATGGGAACGGCGGGCGCCCCAAGGGTTCTCGCAACAAAGCTACCATTGCAATTGACAGCCTTCTAGAAGGGCAAGCTGAAGCATTAACCCAAACTGCTATATCGAAAGCACTTGATGGTGACAGCATTGCCCTGAGGCTTTGTATGGACCGGATAGCACCTCCAATGAAGGATAAGCCAGTTGTCTTTCCCCTAGCCCAGATGCGCGACGCCATGGACGCCTCACAGGCCGCAGGAAGCGTTTTAAGTGCAGTAAGCGATGGAACCCTTACACCGATTGAGGGAACGCGGGTTATGGGCCTCATAGACAGCTACAGGCGCACTTTAGAACTCACAGATATTGAGTATCGTCTGAAAGCATTGGAAAGCGATCATGCAGACCATTAGCAAGCGCGTTTATCGTATCGAAGCCAGCAGGCCAAGCAGACCAAACCCGGAAGCCCAAAAAGCCCTCGCTGCAATCATTGAGTGCCTTGATGGTCTTGCAATGCGTAAATCATCTGGTGATCCCAAAGTGCAAGAAGAGATCGAAGCGGTATCAACACTGCTGAAGGGCTACTAATGAAGCTTAATGATAGACTTACAAAAATAGAGGGCTTGCAAAGAAGCGCAATGCTTCCTGCTCCAACTCTAATGCGGATAATCTATGAACCTAGTGAAACTGGCCCTAGAGCGGTCGGAGCCTTTGCCCGCATTCGTTCAAAAGCGGGTTATACAACCCTGTGGCGGGGCAAAAACGAATGCCAAAACAATTTTGAAGCTAGAATTGAATTTCATCGTTTGCATTAACAAACTGTATATCAAAGTGTATATGGGACGACTTTCAATTATATAAAACATTTAATATCAATATTTTAATGAACATATATGGCGGACAGACAGGGACTAGAAGATTACAGACCTTATTCCCCTTATTTCTTTGTATATATAGATATATGATCTAGATAGTAAGGTAAATAGTAGTGCAAACATGAGGTTTTCAACATGTACCTAGATATGCAAAAAGGCGTCTATTACGCCCAACTTAAAGTGCCTAAAGACGCTCAACCCATAGTAGGTAAAACAGCCTTTCGCAAAACATTACAAACAAGAGATAAGCTAGAAGCGCAAAAACGCGCAATCCCATGGATACAGAAGTGGAAGAAAGAGATCGAAACAGCCCGCCTGCCTCCAGTGGAACGCCTAAAAACTCAATTTGAGGCTCAGCGCGCAAGTATAAGACAATTGGCACAAGAGCTAGAAAAGCCATCCCTTCCTCAAGCAAGGTCTGCGGAGCTTATAGAACTAAAGGGTGTAATCGAGAACATAATCGAAGAAGGCATCCTTGCCGCACAGGGTGTCTCGGATAGCCAGGAGCTCTCCACAGAACAGCTCATAGAGTCTCAAGCCGCATATATGCTGGCCACAGGCCAAACTACGCCGTTTCTAGAGTATCTAGATGCATACCTTGAGGACAGTAAGGTCGAACAAAAGACCAAGCAGATGAAGCGTAAACAGATAATGGACTATGCGGCTCTAGTCCCACTCGTCTCCGATACCACGCATGACACCGTTCGCATGTTCATACGCACACTATCCAAGGAGCGCGGCTTGGCAAACAAGACCATAAAGCTGCACCTATCGTCACTAGCGGTCTACTTTGAATACCTTAGAGTTGAAGTTGGTGCTGTTTCTCAAGACCGCATGAATCCATTCAAAGGGCAGAAAATGCCTGAGGTTAATCGCAAGACAGCTGCAAAGGAGAAGCGGCTAGCCTTCACCGTGGCAGACATACGGAAAATCGAGGCTGAACTGCGCAATAAGGCTATGAGCAACAAAGCAGATGATCAGGATCGCGCCCTGTACGATATCTTTACCTTTGCTATCTACACAGGCGCCAGACGCGAAGAGATAGGGCAGCTGACAGTCGACAGCATTCATGACGGAACCATTGTCATCGCGGATGCTAAATCATCAGCAGGCAACAGAACCATCCCTCTCCACAGCAAGCTAAAACCTCTAGTAGTGAGGCTTTCCGCGGGAGCAAAAGGCAGCGACTACTTGTTCCGAAAGCTTACGGCTGCGCAGTACGGTCACCGCACAGACGCAATAGGCAAACGCTTTGGGCGAACCAAGGCAGCCTTAGGTTATGACGGTAGGTACGTGTTTCACTCGCTTAGGAAGACTGTCGCCACAAGATTGGAGCAAGCTGGTGTATTAGAGAACGTGGCAAGTGATATTCTTGGGCATGAAAAAGCAGCGACACTGAGCTATGGGCTATACAGCTCAGGTACGTCTATTGAGCAAATGCGATCAGCTATCGAACTCATTGACTATTAGCCGCAAACGCATTCACATGAAGTTACATGAAGATATGAACTGGGCTGGTGTAGATGAAAATCAATGAGCTTGTTGACCTAAGCCCTGAAGACCAGTTGGAATGGCTGGAAACAAGATTTAAAAAAGAAGCAGAGGCTGCTGGAGAAGACATCAGTTCATTTCTTGCAGGACTTGCCTGGGACAAACCCTTTGGGAGCATACTCGTTCTGGACCCGTCAATCCTAATAGAAATGCTAGAAAACCCAGACTCAACAGATCTTGGCTGGGCGATTCAAGAGAGACTTCCAGCTACATCTGATGAACGGGCCATTGCAATAAACGACGGAACGGAACTGACGCCAAAAGAACTCTCAGAGGCCGAAGCCATAGCAAGAAAGCGTCAAATAGATGAAGTCTATATGTCAGAATCTGGGGTCTTTTGTTCTGGATCGACCTTTACGGTAAATGACAAAGAAACAGCGTTTATCGCATTTACTGGCGAAGCGTTGGGCCAAGGGGGAATAGACTACTCATTTTATAGAGTGTTTTCAGATGATGATGCCGCTCTACGACACTTCAAATCACAGCCTGACGTTTGGCTGCCCCTATTATATTGATCTATTTACATCTTACCTGGATCAGCCAAAGTGCAGCTCAATGAAATCTTAGCTTTATTTCGAGATAACCAATTAAATGGCCAGAGACTCAAGTTATTTGAGAGTAAAAAGCCCCTAATTAAGAAAGCGCTCGTACAATGCCTCCATCCATGCCCTCCACCCATGAAATCAAGATCTGCGTTGATCAACCAGATGATAAACTTGAGGTTTATCGAAGCGACGACCTAGAAATTGACTGGTCATACTTAGTTGAAGGGTATTGGGGTGAAGATACCTACCACAACGGCTTCATCTGCTACACAGCAGCCAAGACATCAAATGGAACTTGGTTACTTGATGCAACACAGAGAAACGCCAGCCTAGATGACCTCACCCAAGAAGACATAGATGAAGGTGAGTTCATTAATGATGATCAAGCTCAGGCCATACATGACTTTGGAGGCTTAGAGGCAGCCCAGCGCCACACTTATAGTCGCATTGCAGCAGTAGGCTTGGGGATGCCTGATGGCCCATACAACGCCGAGAAGCTGTACAAGGCAGTTGTTGAAGGCGGCGGAAAAGAGATCATTGATTTCGATCCAGATCTTTAACAGATTATCGTCTGAACTCTACCACAGCCCAACTATACAGCTAGATCAAAGCCTGCTGTTTTTCCATAAGCCTTTGCGGCGTCTTCACTGTCGAACAAATCAGCCACTTCGCGTGAACCATCGTGGTCCTGATAAAACCCAACAAAAACCTTGCCTATGGCGTTTGGGTGATCCCCAATCCAGTAAGACTCTTCTCCATTGCGTCTAACCTCTTCAAGAACATATGACTTAATATCTTTCTGCTCAGCCGCCGTTATAACCTCGGTTCGAAGTATGTCCTTAGCTCTTTTGCTATCAACAGACTCAAGGTTAAGTTCTAATATCTCCACAACTAGGTCATATCCCATATCAGCTGGATCATATCGATTACTGTAGCAAATCCATCCCTGGAAATCGGCATCAATATTAGTCAGATCATCTAATTCTGAAAGCAATTTAGCTTTGTTCATTTGTGCAACCTCCCGCCAGTTTCTGGTATTTTCAGTCACCTTCGATACCTAAAATACGCTTTTCAAATTCAATTAGAGCATCAATTCTATCAAGGATTAGCTTGATATCAGGCATTGGCACCTCTGCATCTTTGAAAGCCGCCTCAATATAACGTAAAGCAGGCTCCAAGATCTCTTCAGCCGTATAGTTGAGTACAACCTCCTCGACCCCGGCTAAATCATCACTGATGTTACTAGCTATCCATTCCAATGGATTATCTTCCAACTTTATATCACCAGGCATAGCAACACCTCATAAACCGATATCGGATGTTAGCACTCCATCAAACATGGTCAACTTATAAACAAATGGCGTATTGATAAGGCAAAATCACTTTAAGTAATCAATATAAATAATTGATATAGTTTGTGATTATTATCTGTATTTGACGGCCTGTCTTAAAGCACACAATTGGGATCATCTTAGCCCACTTACGACAAACTTTACATCAAACCTAGCTTCAAAGGTTTTACGCATAACACTCTCTGCCAACTGGCCCTTAGACTTGGGTACGATCAAACTGTCATGCACAGGTAGCGCTACTATACCATGAGTTCTCAAGCTCTCCATCGTAGCAATCATGGCCTCAGCCTCCTGATACATAAGACCACTCCACCTGATGCCGCACTCTGGCCAATCCCTGAGAACAGGGAAGTGCTCAAGAACCTTCGGTTGTAAGCTTGGGTAGCTATGCTCTTTCCAGGCTGTGGTGCCCTGCTTACTGAGTTCCTCCACAACAGTCTTCGGCCAAGCTCTGTGAAACTTAGTGTGTCCAAAAGTACATGAGACCCA
>Ga0209308_10004168_pt1 | contig 11617 bp, 10 predicted proteins | sample COGITO_mtgs_1204_3_FD_184806 | JGI IMG/M metagenome (GOLD analysis project Ga0209308, IMG submission 184806) | Pelagic marine microbial communities from North Sea - COGITO_mtgs_120405 (SPAdes) (version 2) | ecosystem: Environmental > Aquatic > Marine > Epipelagic ...
TTTCTAAATCATATTCATTTTCATTTGATACGATATAAGCAAAATTATCTTCTAATAATTCTTTTAATAAATTATATGATCCTGATAAAGGACTAATCACATTATCACCGAGAGCAACATTACGAGTAGTTGATTCTGTTAATTTTAAATGGTCAAAATTAAAAAAAAGACCCGTAGTAAGTTCTCTTGGTGGTAATGAAAAAAAGGCACCTTGTTTTGAGAAATTTTTATAAACAACCCTTTGTTCAAAAAAACCAATATCGTTTCCTGTAGAACCAAGAGGTACTATATCATCTATTTTTATCGGTCTTCCTAATATTTCATCACCTTCTGATATATTTTCTATTATATTACTCTGTGATGTAAAAAACTTTCTGTTGTTTTTAACGATAGAAGTCCAATTACCTAACGAAGATTTTTCTAAATCTTCATTATCTAAACCAAGTTCCTTATCCGAACCAGGTGGATAAGTTCCTTTTACCTTAAATGATGGATAATTATCTTTCTTTTCGTAAGCCATTAGAATGCCTGTTCATCTTTATTTTTTTCAATACCATCTGGTATAATTAAACCTTCTATCTTTAATCGTAAATCTTCGTCAAGTGATAATTCAAAATCTTGATTATATTCTACCTTACTTAAATTTGTTTTATCTGATAAGTCGTCTGTTGTTGTTTGGTCAAAATCAACATTAAGTATTATGTTTTCATCCCTATCATTAACATTTGTAATACTAGCATTAGAGTCTCCGTATGATGTATCAACATTTACAGGTTCATCAAATATTCCCGATTCGTTTAATGTTGGTAGGATAGGATATAAGTAACCATCTTCCCAATTTTGTTCATCACTACTTATAACTAGTGAACCACTAACATTTTCAACACCAGATAAATTTATTATGGTAAAGTCTTTTGGTATTATATTTTGCCAATAGGTCATATCAGTTGGTATATTACTTCCACTATTCTGAAATCCTAACTGTTCCCACATTGGTTTTACACCCTTATAAATTTTGGTTGTGGCTAAGTCAAAGTTATTTAAACCAGTATCCTTAAAGGTGTTAGTTAATTCTTTGTTTATGAATGGTTTGATATCAGACATTATGATACACCCCCACCATACTGATCGACTTCGTTATCACCAGGAAGTTCTGCATTATCATCACCTGGTCCTCCTTTACCACCACCACCTGTATTACCACCACCGGTACTTTCACCACCTGTATTACCGCCGCCGGTACTTCCACCAGTATCATCACCATCCGTTGTTTGTATAAAATTAGCTCTAACTACAATAATACCATAGTTATTAGAATTTGCTGTTTGAGATATAGTTAGTATAGTTTGTGGATTTGATACACCACTTAATTGCACCGTTCCCTCTTGAAAGTTTTCTCCGCTTATTATTTCCCAACCAGAAAATTCATACCCATCTTGAATTACATTAGCACTTAATATTTTTTGCTCATTATTAATTAATGTTGAATACGGTATTGTTGGGTTATTACCAAATGTAGTATTGACTTGTGTATTACCATATGGATTAACTCCTTGTACTTTTACATTATAACTATATTGACAAGAATTATCGTTTACACTAGCATTTGGATTATAATTGTCAGCGTTTATATCCATACATCCTTGTATAGCTTCAATGTTAAAAGTTAAATCACTATTAAATTCAGAATTTGGTTTTTTACCAGAATCAATTTGGAATATATACCAATTAGATTCATAAATTTGATTGTTAGAATTTTCTAAAGTCGAAGCAACATTAATAGGAGTAAAATTAAAACCAGAAATTTCTGAAAAAATTAATGTTGATTCTGTTGATATATTTACAAATATATACCCATTATATTCACCGGACTCGTTTCGAGCTATATCATAAAATTCATTTAAACTATAAGGTTCTTCAAGTTGATTTGTTTTCAATGCATCTAAGTTAAAAGGCGTAAATGTATCAAAATTCCATCTTAGTAAATTTAATGTATCCGATACAGGAAATGTAAGCTCTTCATTATCATAATCAATTGTAGTAAAATAAAAAGATATCTCAGAGTTTTCTGGAGTATTAAAAATAAGATTAACATCATATAAACAACTTCCATCTTCTAAATTAGCACTTGAATTAAAGTTTTCAGCATTCACATCCATACAACCAAAAATTTCAACTCTTTGTTGTTGTTGAAATTCTTCAGTAAATGGTAGTAAGAAATCATTAAATTTATCTAAAGCACTTCCTGAAACTTTGTTTAAAAAATTAAAAAGTTCTAACCTATCCAAAAGATTTATGTTTTCGATAGAATCTGGTGTTGCTCGACTATCATTAAAATCTATTGGATTTATACCAACTAAGTTAACAGCAGATTTTACCAATACGGATTCACTATTTATCCCACCGATAGTGGCAAAGTTGTCATAATCATATAAACTAAGTTCGTAATTTTGAGATGGATTTAATAAAATTTTTGTTTCAAACTTTTCCCACCCACCTATTGATTTTTGATCTTCTGGAGAAAACATAGCATATACAACACCAGAAATGGTGTAGAAACCAGGTTTTTTATAAGTATGATTTAACAAAACAGTTGATTCTAATAATTTAGGCTCATCCGTATATTCTATCTCAGTTCCATCACCCCAATTTAATTTAAATAAATAAAATCCAGTATCACCTTCCGTGTTAGCATAACCATCAAATTTATTTACAATTGGTCTATATTCATAATTGTTTATATTACCATTAGGTGTCGGTCTTCCACTTTCTCTAGTGTAAATGTAAAAATTAATTTTACCTTCTGTTGCCAAATTATATTCATTAGAATTATTAATTTTATCATAATAGTTATCTAATCTTATAATTTCGTTTTGATTATTAGGATCAGTTACAAATGGTAATGCATCTATTGAGTATTGAAACCTATCAAATCTACCTATAGAATTTGCATAAACTATGCCATTAACAACTTTTGAATCTAGGGTTTCTCTATTATCCGTTAGATAAGGTGTAAGGGTAGATTCATTAAAATTATTATTTTCCCAATAATCTCTATTATCTAAAGTGCGAGTTCCCAATTCAACAATTTGGTCATTTACAGAAGAATCTAGTAATGATTGTTTAGCGTCTACAAGTAGGTTTGGAATTGTAGTAAACTTTGGCATTAATAATCACCACCACCTGCACCAAAGTTTAGTATGTTATCGGGAGTATTTGTAGCTACTGGTTCACTACTTTCTTCTTCAATTTCTACTGCTACCCATGTGATAGATACACCATTCCAACTCCATTGTCCTTGTGGACTTAAAGTACCTGTCATAGGATTAGTCATTGGATTAAATCCAGCAGGAGGATTGGAAGGCATTGGTTCTACATTAGAAGTTTCTTCTTGAGTTTCTTCCTCTTGAACTTCTTCTTCTTGGGTTTCTTCACTATCATCAACTATTGTTTTTTCTATGGTCCCAACTTTATATCCACGAGCTTTTAGTAAATCACTTTTACTTATTATCTCAACCTTACATTTAGCGCCAAGACCACTATTAGCAACCACTTCATCATTTTCATCTATATGGTTTAACCAATATTGTTTATTAAATCTTAAAGGATTAGTAGAAGAAGATAGGTTAGCTACTTCTGTTACATTAGGATTGTAAGTAGCACAGATAAAATACCATTCGTTTAAATCATCGGTTGGTATCTCAGGATAAAGTTGATGTATTATTTCATCATCATAATAACCAATAGGACTACTTTGAAAAACAGTTCTTCTAGCTCTATTTTCTATACCCCAATGATTGTCTCGTAAATATCGCTCACCCCCCTCTGTAGATGCATCTAGTTCCTTAACTGATAACCTAACCCATCTTCTGTAGTTACCACTACTATCAATATTAGTTCTTGTTTCTAATCTAAATCCACTTCCACCATCTTCCAATGGATTACCAAAATTAAAAAGAGTTCCACTTGATTGTTTATCTACAAATCTAACCCACATCGTTATTGTAAAACCATCTGATAAATAACTTGGGACTCCATTTTCATCTTGTTTTTGAAATTCCAAAAGGTTATTATTTTGACCTCTGATAATGATTGCCTGATTTGGTTTTCTTATTTTAAGAAATCCATTTGATTTATTTTCATACTCAGGTTGTAAATCTGCAAGTGTGTATCTATATATTACATTTCCAAATTCATCAATTGTTTGACTAACACCATCCAATGAATCAACAGCATCACCAAGTATAAGTCTTGCATCAGCATCCTTTAAATATTCATTCAATCTGTTTCTCATCGATTGGAGAGTTTTATTGACATTGTTATTATTTGCCTGTACATCCAATCTAGTTATAGAAGCATCTGATGGTGATTCTTGAGAACTTATACGTTCTGCTTCATCCTCGTCATAATCCCTAACTGCTTCTTGAAATCCATCGCCATTGTCATCAAAGAAATCAGGAGCATCACCTATCAAACTATTAAAATCGGAAAAGAAAACATCTATCTCATCTTGACGAGTTGTCTGTGTTGGAAGAAGTTCAAATATGTTTGTGTCTAAAACTTCCCTAGCTTTTTCAGGATCTATTTTAGAACCTGTTTTTGGTTTTGTTAACTGACTTAGGTTTAATACATTTGTAAAGACACCATTTTCTTTTTCAGCAATAATTATGTCATATGTAACAACATCGTGATTAAACACAATCTTATATATAATATTAGGACCAACGGGATCAGCAGTAGGAATTGAAAATAAATCTTCTAATTCGATAATATCATTTTCAAAAATGTATTGACACATTTGTTCAAAAGTATCACCTTGTAAATCTTTTCTACTTTCCAATGTGTTTCTATCTTTTTTATAAAATACGAGAGGTTCGTCTTCGGTTCTACCTGTTTGTTTTATACCATCACGAATCGTAGTTTGCATTGATAGTATGTCACTATCGTCTAGTGTATTAGACTCAAACCATATTTTATAAAAAATATCACTTACCACTTCACGAGTTTCTTGTAGGTCTTGGTAACCAAATTTTTGAAATATTATTTCATCAGGTTTTAGTTCATGGTCTACGCCCATTACACCTTCACCAATCATTAATGTTCCATCTTGATGTTCGTGGTAAAGACCTACATATTGTTCTTCAGGATTTTCTACAAAGAAAAGATTATCACTTTCTAATGCCAATGAACCAGTTTGAACAATTGGATTTGGTGTTGGGTTAGCTTCACCAATATTTCCATAGCTACTCATAATTAAGTCCTTAGTATAAATTCAAAATCATTATCATATATTATTTCTTGACCATCATCATGATTGACCTTTACCAAAATCTTATAAGCACGATTAGGTTCAAATGAATCTAAATCTTGTTTGAAATAATTAGAAGTTGTATCACAACTCATAGTTGTATAAGCACTAAATGGAACAACAGACTCATTTGTTGCCATGTCAATAATAGAATAAGCACCCTTACCTTCAGGTATAAAACTACCACTAACGGTTTGAACCGATGTTGTAAACGATTTTTGTATGTATCTTTTACGAGCACCAAATCTAAATTTTACAGTTTCGTTTTCTTTATACGCTTCTCGTAAGTGAATTGGGTATAGGTAGTTCTCACTATTACCAGAAACATCCAAGGTGGTCAAGCTACCTGTGTTAGAACCAGTTGCTGGTAAGTGGTCATCCCACTTTAATTCTATCTTAGGAGAGTATATAGTGTTGGTTTGTCTTGAGAAAAATTTAATATCTTCAAAGCTACCACTTGATGTTTCTCTACTACCAGATATTCTTACTATCATACCATAGTTAGTATTTACACCACCAAACCATTTATTAGCAAGGGTGGTAATATCCATGTTAAGGTCAGGAGATTCCGATGAAAATACTTGAGTTGTCTCATCACCAGCAATATAAGTTCCACCAGGATCTGTCCAACTTATCTCCGAATTGTTTTTGTTTTTTCTATACAACCAACTACAACCATCAGTTGTTTTTGGAACATCTAATTCTTTACCAACACCCTCATCCCATTCTTGACTTAGGGGATAAGCAGCAATTGTATATTCTTCGCTTAATCCACTTGTTCCTTCTGTTTCATAAAGTCTAAGATTTAACTGATAGTCATTTGGTAAAACAGATGAGCTAATATAACTTTCTATTTCATCAGTATCAAACTGAAGAAGAACTCTTGTTTGATAAGAAAATGTTCTATCAAAAAATACTTTTTTTAATTCAAGTATCTCGTCTTGTCCCGTGTTCTTATCCTTAAAGTCTTCGCCAGTAATTGAGTTTGAACCACTATTGATAAAAGTATCTTTGGTTGTAAAAAAATATCTATGCATTATATTACCTTCCCATAAATGTCTTGATTTGGATTTTTTAATTCAAATACTGCAGGTGATATAGATGGTCTATAGATACCATCTTGAAGAGCTTCGTTAAAATTAAATTGAAATCCATAATTATTATCATCTCCTATAACCTCACCATCTCCTTTATAGTAGTATAATTTCCTACCACTAGCATATTCATCGTTTCCATCTTGAAATAATATTAATTCTTTTATTCCAATTACACCATCTAAACCTAATATATTATATTGTAAATCATTTATATTAATTGATTGTCTAAACTGCATTTTCTCTACTTTAAAAAAGTCTTTGATAGTTTGAATTACATTTAATTTAACTTCCGTTGGATTAAATCTTCTATCAACATTTACTTTAAAATTAACACCAAAGTTTATTATGTAGCCGGAAAATAGATTATCATTTAAAGTAAATCCAAAATCAACAATATCATTAATCATTCTAAATTGATTAAGGTAAGTAGCTATATTTTGTAAAATAAGTTGAGGTGTTTGTACTAATTGTTTATTTTGATTGTAAGAAAGAGTAGAAACCAAAAGAGTTCCACCATCTAATCTTTCTACATAAGCTTTAGCAATACTACCAAACTTTGTTGGAATACTTTGTATTCTTGCTGTATAATCTTCTTTGGTTACACAACGAAGTTGAGTAGCAAAAAACGCACTAGCATTATTTTTAATCTCATCTACAGTTTGACCATCTGTCCCACCAACACTAGGTTCATCGTTTGTCACGGATATAGTAACACCATCAGGAGCATTATTTATATTGGTAAGTTCTCCAGCTTGAACATTTGATGTAGCACCACCACCTACTCTATATGAAAAAGTCATTATAGTATTTGCTGGAGTTTCACCTAAGTTTAAATTATTTCCAATTGTAGAACCTATAGCACCAGGTATATCAGCAAGATTGTTTCCATTTATTGTTACACCAACTTGTTCTACCGAATCTACATTTGAACCGGAATTACTAAATCTAAATAATCCATTTCCAAAACAAACCTTATACGTTTGTGTATCCTCATCAAACTTTGATATAAATTTTTTGTTTGTTTTTATATATTCAGCAACATAAGGAACAGGTATAGTAGATAAACTATCAGTAGCATCACCTTGGTCATAAGCACTATCTCTAGTAGCATCATCACTATAATGAGTTTGATTTAAAACTTTTTCTTGTGCTAAGTAATCAACCTCATACCATGTAAGTGCCGATGAATCAGTACAACTTAATACTTCAACTATATCATCTTCACCTAAATCTAATTCTAAAAATTTAGTTGGGTTTGTTATAGTAAATGATTTTGTTTTGGTTTGACCCGAAACAGCTCTTACATATCGCGTTAGGGTATAAGATTCTGCTTCTCCATTACTATCTAATGTTGGAGCACTTATAGCGGGATCACCAGAACCACTTGATGTAAAATCTATTTCACTAGTTGTTTCAAAAAGTATTTGTGAATCTACACTTGACGCAATTTGTAATCCACTATCTATCGAAGATGGTGCTTGCCCATAATCAGGTGTCCCATCTGCTTTTGCATCTATAGTGGTAGTAACTTTTAAACGAACAACCGATGGAGTTTTATTGGGAACTTTATACCCTAAGAACTCTGATAATCTTCTTACATTTCTTTTCTCGGTTGCAGTTGCTATTAAGTTTTCTTTATAATTGTAATCAATATAATAAGAAAGAACATCACCAACATAACTTGATAATTCTATTAACATCATACCAGGTGATGTTTCGTTAAAATCTTTATATGTATCAGGAAAGTAAGCTTTAGTATATTCAATCAAGTCAGCTTTAATTGTACTGAAATCTTTACTTGTATAGTTTACATTTGTTTCTATTAGTTTTTGTTTATCGGTATATGCCATTAGTAAGCTCCATCGCCTGTTGCTGATGAGGTTTCATCACCCACACCATCAAATGTAACTTGAACACTTTCCGTAGCGTTAGGTGTTCTATTTATATTAAATTCTATGTTTATAGTCACTTGATTTATGTCATCCCTTCGGTTAACTTCAATGTTTCTTAAATTAACAAATGGTAACCATCTCTGAAAAACATCCACAATATCATTTTCAATTTGAATTGAAAGGTCGTCTGTCATCTGCTCAAATAAAAGTTGTTTTAGATTCATACCCAAACCAGGTTGAAATAATCTTTCACCTTGATTGGTTTGTAGTAAAAGTCTTATATTAGTTTTTACAGCCTCAATAGTAGTTTTAGTTGTTGTAAAATACCCATCTCCACCAGCAACCCTAGCAAATGGAAAGTCTATTCCAACTGATACTCTACTATCTTGATCTTCTACAAATCTATCTTTTCTATTATCTAGTATTGGCATTATTCACTACCTTTTTTTACTACTCTTAGTTTAACTAAAGAATTATCCGATGCACTTTTACCTAATAATGAGCCATTAGCAGTTTGACCATTTACATCCACATCAGCAGTTGAATCTATAAATGGAAGACCTGGCGCTTTACCTTGTAATGATATAGGTGTGAGTGGTGGCACTAAACCAGCTCCTGGAGGTCCTGGTGCAGGTATTGGTGCTATATTTGATACACTCCCAACTGGTATAAAAACAGGTGCACTTAACTTATCTACTTTAAATTCTTGAGCTAAAATAAATGTCTGTATAGCTTTGGATAAATCTTCTGCTAACTCATCAACTTTCTTTTGACCATCGGATGTAGCATTAACATTATCTTCACCAAGGTTTTTTACAAAGGCAGCATATATGTCGGATTTAAGCCCCATTTCTAAACTTTTCCTTTTCTTCTACTTTCTTCATTACACCTGAATAATCTTTGTTAAGAGCATTAGCTAGATGGTCAGGTAAACCAGCAGTATCTTCGGTTACAGATTTTGTTTCTGCTTCTTTATTTATATTTTTCCATTCACCTGAGTGAGCAGTTTCTTTTAAGATATCATTTAAGATAGAATCTTTAGTCATTGGAACTCTTGTGTTAGATACTGGATTATTACCAGTAGTAGATGCGGTAGGTTGTGGCGCTCTATCTTCAACTATACTATTAGTTTTACTACTAACTAGCGCTTCATCTAACTTTTTCTCCAGTACAGAAAATTTATAATCTAACTCTTCTCTTATAACTTCTCTTATTAACTTCTTAAATATATTAACCTTCATTATTACTCCTGTTGTTTTGTTCTATGTAATGATGATGACTCAGAAAATTAGGACCATCTTTACCATAATTTATATTTCCATTATCATCTTCAGTTTCAGTTCTTGATTCCAATTGTGTTACTATCTCTGTTAAAGTAAGTATAGGACTTTCAAGTGCCACACTCTTACTCGTACCTAACGGAGCTCCTAAAGCATCAGTAAGTGGTACAGGAACTCCTTGTACAAGAGCATGAGCATTTTTTAATATCTTTGTTATATCCTCTAACATCTTTCTTAACTCATCACCTAATACTACAGGCTCCTTCTTACTTTTTGCTGGTTCTCCTAAATAAATATTACCAGAATTAATAACTGAATAACCTGAATTGTTTAATGTGAAATTCTTTTTAGCTCCAAAATTTATATTTCTATTTGATGATACTGTAAAATCTCCTTGGTCGCCTCTAGCATCAAATGTTATCTTATCAGAAGTGATAAGAATTTGATCTGATGGATTTGCATTATCTAACTCACCAAAGTTATAATTAAATATTCCTTCATCACCATCATTACCTTTATTCAATACATAATTACTAGCATCATCAAATATATCTACTGACAATAAAAAATTTGTAGAAAGATTAAAGTTTTGTCTAATTGATCCATTAGATAATAAAGATATAAGAGAACCGTTAACTAATGATTCTTCGGCATATGGATTGTTATTACTTATATTTAGTATAGGAAAAACAGCTTTAGATCCCACTCTAATACCATTACCATGTCTACCTTCTATTAATAAATCAGAATGTTTTGATGTATTGTAACCAAAATCGGATAATAAATCCATTTCTTTGTTTTTACCTTTTTGTAACTTAGTAATTAAGATATTAGAGTGATATTCACTTCCATAACCAGAAGACGGGTCTATATTATCTTTTAAATTAGAATTTTCATCTTCTAGTTGTAAAGAATAAAAATTAGAATTGGAATAATTAGGTTCATTAAATGTATTTAAAGGACCTATATAATAAAATTTTTTTGCTATCAATGAAAATAATACTAAATCACCTCTAGTTATAGAATCACTTATACCTCTAAATAATGGTCTAGCTTTTATTTTTTTTTGTACAATGGGTAGAGTTCCATTAAGAGATTTTATTTCGATTATTTGAGATGAAGTTTGCTCCTCATCTTGTCTGTCTTTATCATTATTATTAATAAAAACTTTATTTACAAAACCTAAATTAAATTCTATGGATTTACTAACTACATCATCAAAAAATCTATTAGCCATTATGTCTTTCCATACTTACTTCTTATATCAGACATATCAACAATTTCATCTTTTTTCTTTTGTAAATCAGTTGTTACATCTTCGAGAGTTGCCATTAGTTGTTCTTTCTCTTCTTCAGAAAGTAAAGCAGCACTACCATCATCGATAGTTTGCTTGGACATAATGCGTTGATATATAGTAGCTAGTTTGACAAGGTTATCATCGTTACGAATACCCACATCCATTAACTCTTTGATTATAGGACCTACAACAGCTATGTCCTCTATACCTTGGATATAGCCATGAACTTCCTGAATCAATAAGTCAATCTGAGTTTTTTTTAACTTAGTGTTTTCGTATATCTCTTCAGATAAATCTGAAAAGTTTTTATCACCGAATATTTTATAATCGTTTTCCATACATATAAATATAGAACGGATTTAGAATTACACTAAAGAACCTGTATATCTTAGGTTGTCTATATGACCACGGCTAAGAACTTCTTCTTGGATTCTAGGATAAATTTTACGAAATGTATTAGTGACTTGAGTAATCTTAGATGTCTTAACATCTGTCATTTCTCTAATCATAATGTATATTGCTTTCTTATTAAAATTATCAATGTTATCTTTATTCTTACATAGATATAATATAGATTCAGCAATATCTCTATCGGCTGGTTTTGGAAAAAGTCTTTCTATATTTTCTTCAAAATATTCCATAGTCTTTTTAAATATATCCGAAGATGGACTTTTTTCTATCACTTCATCATCAACACCTTGTGTATAAAGAGTATCAACATCATCGTGAATTTTTACTTTTTT
>Ga0209308_10004173_pt1 | contig 11602 bp, 8 predicted proteins | sample COGITO_mtgs_1204_3_FD_184806 | JGI IMG/M metagenome (GOLD analysis project Ga0209308, IMG submission 184806) | Pelagic marine microbial communities from North Sea - COGITO_mtgs_120405 (SPAdes) (version 2) | ecosystem: Environmental > Aquatic > Marine > Epipelagic ...
ATACGGATAACCCGGAGCGGTCATCCTTGCGCAATCTGCATGACGAAATTCAAGACGTTCGAGTCATCTTAGAGCGGCTTGAGGCGAGGCTGGATGCGGATCAACAGCTTCGGGATGTTGTTAATCAGGCTGCTAGTAGCGACAAGCTGAAGCCGTAACGGCTTGTCCTAGGCTAGTACCGGCTGATCGCAACAAAAGCGCCATCGTTTTCCTCGCATAGTGCTCGCATTAGAGTGCTGAAAGCGTATGCTTCTTCATCAGCATAGTAGGGTTTGCTGAAGTGAATTGGAAAACCGATGCCATGGATTCGAACGGATTTTCTTCCGTCTTCCCTGGGTCGATTTATTCGGCGCACTGCTTTAAGAACCTTTAAGGGTGTATTAAGGCTACCACTGTCGCGGGGGTTAAAGGCGTCGCCAGATACCCATATCGCGATCTCTCGACCGGGTCGGTAAAATGTAGAAATGGCTTTGGTAATTCCTACAACGGGACTTGATGGGCTAATAAGTCTCCAATTGATCAGTCTTTCAATGATAGACACTCGCATTTTTGGCGTGTCGGCAATCCACTGCCCTTGATATGCTTGGAATAAGTATTTCCCTCCCGAATTCATGACTTGGATCCCTTTTAACTGAGGATAAATATTTAATACTTCTTTCATTTTTTGAACGACTAATTGCCAGGCGCCTTCTCCGGTCATGCTGCCAGAGGCGTCCACGATAAAAATGACGTATTCGCTATCCAATGGAATGCCGCCGATGACAGATTCGTTTTTGGAATCTTGGTATTGTGCTAGCAAACCTTGTTTCTGTTCATCCAAGCCTGAATTAAGTGATTCCAATCTTAGTTTTAACTGTTGCTGTACTGCTGCTGACTCAGTGTAGTCGATAATGGCCGTTTCACGCGCAGCAAATCGTGCTTTTGAGCTGGTCAATGCGGCAATGCGAGCGGTCTTAAAGTCTTGTTTGCGAAGCAGGTTTCGATTGAGTAAAAGAGTCTCACCTCTGAGGGTTACCAGTGTTTGCTCAAGCTCCGCCAGATAGCCATCTAGGTCCGCAACGGTCTTGTCAAAAACCATGGGGTCAAAAACCTTGGTTAAAACAAGCAACAAGATAATGGAGCCAAACCCGCAGCTGATAACGTCCAGAAAAGACAGGTTCATGGACTCGATTGCTCGCGATCGGCGCTTCAAGGTGGCCAATCCTTTGCGGGCGTGAGTAGTATCCCCCCGGTGTTGTATCCCAACACCCAATAATTAGGCGCCGCAGAAGGGTCGGACTCTAAAGGAAGTAGGATAGTGTTAATCGGTACCGAAGGTGGAATTAGGTCTATTGCCTCAGCGAAGTAATCGATCCGCTGCAACTCGTCTACGCCTCCGCTGTAGGTGGTTCTCGCACCTTGGGTAGGCAGGCCATCGGTGATCAGAAATATGTTGTCAGGCAAGGGGGCAAATTTTATCAAAGTGGCAAATGCGCTATGCAGGCTTCCACCGCCTTTTGGTGTGAGGCGTTTGAGACCTGTCATTACATCTTCGAATATTTTGGGGTCATCTGCCTTTGACCACTTGCCAAGTTCAGCAGGACCCACTGCGCTCGCCTGCGTGCCAAATTCAATAATTTGGTAACTGGCCTCTTCAGGAATGTTTTTAGCGATCCATTCAACGATTCTGATTGCGCGTTGCCATTTGGGGGCCAGGCGTTGATCGGCCTCAGATAGTGCACGGCGCTGGGCGATTAAGGTTATTTTTGAATCGAGCATGCTGGCAGAGCTATCGAGCAGGATTAGAATTCTGCGCCCACCCATATTCAAGCCTGTTACGGCTTGGCTGCCGCCGCCTCCGTATTCACTTTCATCGGCCTCCTCTAACATTTTTTGCAAGCGTTTCAGCTCTTCTTCGGTCTTTTTTTGTTGCTCCGCTAATGCTTGAACTGTTTCTTGTTCGCTATCGCGCATTGCTTTGATTGATGCCTGAATCGCTGCCAAATCTTTAATTTTTTTTAGAAGTTCTTCGATGTTACGCTCTGTAGAGTCAATTTCTGAATCAGTCAAAGTTAGTGTGTTTTTGATCGTAATCTGATTTTTTTTCTCGGCTTCAATGGCGCGTTCAATTTTTCGAACCTCTGCCATGGCCTGAAGGTCAACTTGAACCCCCTCTGAAACGGTACCATGATTAATTGTTATGTAAATCAAGATAACGGCACCAAATCCGCAAGCCATTATGTCCAAAAACGAGAGGCTGAATATATTGCTGTCTCGTCGCTTAGCCATGGCGCTTAACGGACTGCGATAAATTCAAAAGTTTCGTTTTGGAACGTCACACGATCTCCTATTTGGAGTACTACGGGTTGCGTTAGTACGCGATCATTGAGCGAAAGCGCCGCGTGGCCTGGAATGAGTTGCCAGCAATGGTTTTCGTTTTGCTGGATACTCAGCGCTGCTAGGGGTTGATTGCAATATGCGGTTAGGGCCGTTGCGATACCGCGTTGAAGAACATGCGACACTGCGCGCGATGTTACTTCAGACTGCCCAGGGTCTTCGCCCAGTCTGTGCAACCTGGGTAGGCTATAAAGTAGTTGATGTCGCTCAGGGCGCCCCATGAGTTCCTCTGAGAATCCGTTAAAAGCATCGAGTAGTGCTGAGCTTTCTAGTTTCGTGATTTTGATATTTGGAATTAAGCTAATGGCATCCTCTAGGCCAGGCAGCATTGCAATGCGGTGGCTAATAAGTAGCTCTGCAGTGGACAGCGCTTCAGATCGAATTGCCGTGACGATATCAGGGAGCATGTCGAGGATGACGTTTCGCTGCTCACTTTCACTAAGACTTACCTCATAGTAAGTCTCGCCGAGTTGCAGGCGAATATCACGACTGCCGAGCTGCACATAGCCTGAATCAATGCCGATGAGCTGTTCGAATAATGCTTGTTCAGTTATGGCTTGGTCTAGCGGGTCAAAACGTGACTGTTGAATCAACTTTGCGGCGCAAAGATTCGCGAGTCTATCGATAAGGGTTAATAGCCCTTTGCTGTGGGGCGATAGGGCCTTTTGGCGGCTAATTTGGTCGGCGTTTCCGATGACGGTTAAGGTGACTGCGTGGAGGTCAATATCGAGATACAACACAGTGGGTGCCGTGGTGCCGGTCTGGCGCGCGAGCAGCACACCTGGGTCAACAAGGGCTTTGACAGGAAGGTTGGCTGCTTCGGTTAAGCCTAGTAATAAACTAAGCTGCGCCCGGTCGTAATGGCCTGGCATGCAAACGACGTAAGTTTCACCGCTGGCGGCTGCATGAATTGCCTGCAGTTGCAGATAAGCTAAGTCGGCATGATGCCTTATGGCGGCTGTGGCGCCAGGCATGGTGTCGGTGCTGAGCTGCTGCCAGAACTGGGATTTTATAAATCTGGGTTGAAGTCGTGCTTGCGCCAAAGCTTGGCTGCCCAATAGGACTGGTTCCGTTGCCAGTGCCCAGCCCGGTTCTCGCCGAAACCCATCCTTGCTTGACCAGCGAAGTTCGAAGTCATTGATCTCAAGTAGAGTAGGATCCATGCTTTACACCTGCAAATATCGTGTTAAGCGGGTATCGCAGTAATCTTCAGCATCCTGCGCGGTTCGTTCCTGTGATAACTGTAGCTGGTGCAGCAAAAACATGATGATGATACTAATTAAGAGTGCCACAAAGGTTGAGTTAAAGGCCACGCCTAGGCTCTGCGTAACACCCGCGATATCGCCTTGGGCGGCTTGATGCGCCTGGCCAAGCGCTTGACCAATTCCTCTTACGGTCCCTAAGAAGCCAATGGAGGGTATTGCCCAAGCTATATAGCGAATCATTGAAAGTTCTGAGTCAAGACGCTCGTTTTCACTGTCACAAATTGTGCTGATGGTATTGGCAACGTCTTGAATATTTGATGTGGCGCGAAATCGATGCAGCGCGGTTAAAAGCGCGCGTGGGAGTAATCTTTTTTGGTCTTCAGGGGGTAATGCTTCAATCGGTCTTGCATAGTCGCGAGTGTCTTGGGGAAGGATACTGTTTGACTGCTGTCTCGGCAACAGGTCTAGGTCAAATAGGGCACGTTCACGAAAATTATCACGCGCTTTTGCGCCCATTAGGGTCATAGCCCAAAGCATCAGAATAAAACAAGCTTCTTGTTCAAGGTCCCGCACTATGACAAAAGCATCCCGTTCTGGAACAAAACTTGGGTCAGCGTTGATCTCTACGGCTTGCGCGGCGAGCACAGCATTCGCATTGGGCCTTATAACTGCTACATAAATGGCATGAACGAGCAGTATAGCAATGAGCAATGAAGACAATTGGAACAGGAAATCAACAGGTAGTTTTTTCATCATATGACCTTGTGCTAAATATCAACTGGCATTCGATTTTCCTTTGAGTCTTCGAGGCTCTTGCTAGGCCGAAAGGGACGAAGGGGCTGTCTTAATTCTGAGCGCTTTGCTGGTTGCGTTGTCGTTATGACCGTAGTGGGTTTCGGTAGATTGGTCGCATCGCCAACGGGGTTGACCTCGCCAGCAAGTACAGCTGGTTCAGTAACGCCTGGACTCGGTTGTTCTTCTGCGCCCTTGGCGTTAACGGCAGCTGCAAGAAAATATCCGGTTAGCAAGATGGCAACGATTGCTCGATGAAATTGCAGCATAAAGAGCCCATAAGACCAGATGAGAATTAAAAACCAATGATTGATGGTAACAGACTCCGAAATTGGCGGCATCATCATGGTGCGTTCTGAGGGGCAATGTCCCGAGCCAGCCGGAAGCCTAGATCTTGCCTGCCGGTCAGCCCTACGTCTCGGTAGGCCCAGCGTAGCTGACTAAAACTGCCGGTTAAAAAACTCGATCCGCGAATAACATAGGCTGATCCGGTATTGGGGCCTGTCCAGTCTGTTGCAGTGGCTGGCATGCGTTCAGTGCTGAACAGGTCATTGGTCCATTCAGCGACATTGCCCGCTAAGTCGAACAACCCTAGCGCATTGGCTTGAAAGTGCGCAACCGGTGCAGGACCTCGAAAACCGTCTGAATAATCAGATATTAGTATTGGTGCAAAACCAATCGCCGCGCTATCGGCGAGGTTGGCAAGCACCGCGGGAGGCGGAAGCGTATCGCCCCAAGGAAAACGGGCAGGGTAGCTGAGATCTCCAGTTTCATTGTGTTTGAGACCCGCATACCGGCTGGCTCTTGACCACTCTGCCTCGGTAGGTAGTCGATATCCTTGGGTTCTGGGTTCGATCAGCTTATAACGATCATCCACGCGCTTGTAAGCGGCAGGGAGACCTTCGATATCGCTAAGCCAGTTGCAAAATGCAGCAGCCTGCTGCCAACTCACGCCGACAACAGGCCGATCAAATTCGGTCAGTAACGCTCTGCCGAGGACCCCTGGATTATGAGCAGGATCAAATTTTTGGAACTGGCCATTCGTAACTTCGGTCACGCCTAAGTAGTAGGGCCGTGAAATAAGGACAGTTCGCGTCACCTCATTACTTTGTCCGCCGCGATCACGACGATCGGCGCCTAGTTGAATTTGCGCTGGTAGAATTCGACGCAAGCGGTAGCCATTGCTGGCTAAAAGTTGCTCGGGAATTTTGTTTAGAGCAGCCATCTCAGGAGTTATCAGGCCAATTTTTAGAGTCTTTGGAAAGAGTGGGTCCGGTGTGATTTGGCGTGTTTCAGGAGCGAAGCCGGCAAGGCTGATATCAAAAATGTGTGGTTTCGCAGGAAGTTTAAGCTTCCTTGTTCCGTTTGGCAGTATTTTGCCATCAAGCATGACCGTTGCCGTTGCTGGCGTGACTTCAAGCAAGACCTCACCAAGACGAGGCGCCAGTTTAATGTGTATAGCCTGTTGTTCTGCTGGTGCTAAAGACAGCCTCCTGTCGACCGTCTCGTAGCCAGCTTTACTGATGCTAATGGCTGCCTCGTTGTTCGGAATGAGAGAGTAAGTCAATGGCGTAGGACCAATATATTCGTTATTAATGGAGACTAAGGCGCCGTCGGGAACCGTTCGTATCATGACAACCGAATTTGCAGGTTTTAGTACTATTTTTGGTAGCGTTAAGGTTTTACCGCGTTCAACTAAGAGTGTTGCTGAATGGGGTTCAAAGCCTTGTCTTGTTATGGTCAAAACGCGCGCGCCTTCTAATATTTCCGCAGTGCGCGGTAGGCGACCAATGTCTTCGCCATCGACGGTGAGCAGGGCGTCCTTGGGTTCGCTGGTTAACGTAATGTTCGCCCATGCGGGTTCCAAAACCGGCATAATATGTTGGGTTATGTCGCGACCTTCAATAAGAATAGTCTGCTCAAGTGTTAAGTAGCGCGGCGCCGTGAATTGTACTTTATGTTCCCCAGCCCCAAGGTCACTGACGATCAAGGGGGTCGTGCCAGCCGATATACCATCGATTTCGACCAACGCTTCTGGCTGGCTCTTGATGGATAATTTCCCTGGTAGTTTCTGAAAATTCAGATTGACCTGTTGATCTTCATCGGTTGTAACCGTAATTCGTTCAGTAAGCGGGTAATGACCGGGTGTCGTTGCGGTAACCACTATTTCTCCTGGCCTAACAAGATAGCGGCCGCCTACTGCGAGCGTTAGCGCGCCCGATACGGACTCGGTTGCGGCTTCCGGGAAAAAGTTTATTAAAACCGCTTTTGCCGTGAACAAATGCCATCCCAGAAAAAGTATCACGACAGCGGCAACAGGCAACGAAGCGCTTTTTGCTGAGAGGAGCTTTCCTGCTTTTGCGTCAGGGTTTTGCGGCGCTTCAAAAGGTGTTGGTTCAAGCGTTTCTAGTATGTGGTCATCTTCACGCACTAGATCTTTTCCTCGCATATGATCGTGATAGTGGTTCCTCTGTCTTCGCCGTCTAAAGTGATGTCTTGTCGAACATCTCGATACCCAATTCGCGAACCCGTTAGGGTGTATCGCCCAGGAATGAGGGTTAAGGCACGCTGACGAAGCGTTCCTAACTGCCCATCTTCGCCGCGTCGCAGAACAGTGATCTGTGTCTTTTCGTCAGAATTAATAGTTAGGACAACAGGGCGTCTAGCATTGGTAATGAGGCGAGTAAGCTTCGGTAATAACGCCCTCAGGCTGCCAAAAGGCGGGGCGAGTTGACTGATCTCGATGGCCAGCGCCTGTGCAGATTTAAATTGTGTATCGCTTTGCAAACGAGCGGGGTCCGCCAAAAAATTATTGAGCGCAGTTTGGTGCGCTATGCGCAGGTTCATTTGTTCGATTTCACTTTGAATGCTGTTGATGCCCGGTGCTGTCTGAAGGATTTGTTCGAAAGCAGTTTTGGCATCAAGCCATTGCCCAGCAATAGCCGCTTCTCGTGCGCGCTGGAGCTGGCTTTCGATACTAGCGTTGAGGCGTGCTTGTTGGACCTGAATGAGACCGTCATTGGCTTCGCTATTGTCCTTGGTAAGGTTAAGGGCGCGCTGAAAGGCCTGTTCTGCCTCTAAATATCGACCAGCAGCGAGTTGGTTGAACCCTGCCGTCATGGCATTTTGGTAGCCTTCTTTTGCAATTGCATCGTTCACCGCGATTAGAGCATTCTGCGACGGCTCCCAATCTTCAAAAAGGGTCACTGCCTTGCGTAATATGGTTTTTGCAGTGACTAGTTCTCCTTTTTCTTTGGCGAGCGCCGCCTCAGCGATAAGTGCTTGAATAGCCGGAATATTTTTCACTTTCAGCCAGGTTGATTGGATTTGTTGATCGTTTGGGTTCAATCGTGCGCTGATCTCCCAATTTGTGAGCGCAAGGGTCGGCTCATATTGCGCGAGGGCTGCCTGCGCAGCAGCTAGGTAGGTCTCTTGAAGCTCAGGTAACTGATTGTTGAGTTCGGTTACGGTCTTTAAGAGCGCTCTGTAATTTTCAACGGCTTGCAGATTATTGCTTTGGCGGAAACTTTCGTCAGCTTCAATTGCACGCGCATTTAGTTCGGCTAATTTCTTAGCGTTCCAGAGTCCGATACCAAGATCTTCAAGCGAAATTAGTTGCCTTAAAAATTGTTCCGCGAGTGCAGTTACTTGCTCGCGTGCGATTTTATCTCTGGCTTGCGCGATAGGAGCGGGTCCGGGAACGGGCAACAAGCTCGCTTCTGTGGCCGGACGCGGCGTAGCGGTTGCGGGCGCCCGATCATTGGGCCCAATCAACCCGGGCAGCACGAAAAATACAAAGCCCGCGATGATTAAGAGCGCCATCCCAATCAGGAGATGATTCGGATTAAATCCACTTACTTTGCTGTCTAATTCGGATGGGGCTAGTATCGTCGCATTTCGATGCGGCGTCGTCGCCATTGCATACGGTGTAGGCTTCAACCGGTTAGATGATGTGGTTATCGTTGCTGCGAGCCCCTCATAGATTAGTTGCTGCGTCAGATCACTAAACCGATGTGCTTGTTCACGTTGCCCTGCTGCGATGATCGTTCTTGCGACATCTGTTAGTCCGGGCTGAAGTGCTAACGCGCCAGCGGTTGAAAAAGACTCGGACCCCGTCTGTTTCAGAAGCCAGTGGGCAAAGCGCTGTGCGGCTGGTCCCGCTGGGCTAGTTCGTTTCCCGGTTAGGCTCCACAATGGCCAGCCCAAGTATTGAATAAGAAAAGGCCGCTCAGCCCGGGATGAAAACCAAGGAATATCAAAACTACTGTGCGTAAAACCTAGTGTCTCAGCATATTCAAGTGCGGTGAGTATGCTTTGGAGGTCTTCATCGGATAACAAGGCCGCATCTAAATCGATACCAAGTTGGATGGACAGTTCATCCACAATGAACAGGGTAGTATTATATTCCCAAAGACCGATATGACGTCGGATGTGTGGATGACTAAGTTTCTGAAGGCGCGCACTCAGTGTTTTCAGAGTGGATACATCTGCCGGATCAATGCTGATTGCCAGCGGCGTTATGAGTACCTCACCACCGGCCACCTTGTCGGCCGCACGCCACCGGGGCGATAATGAATCAGGTGTCGGGATCGACGAAACGATCGTAAAACGGTCAACCAACTCGCTACCTACAGCTGTGAATTCAGTCATCGTTGTATTTATAGATTAGTAGGTGATTGGGGTATTCCACGATCGCTTTCATAGAGCTGCCGTAGCATTTGCCGCCACTGCTCATATTGCTGCTCGGCACTGCCGGTAAGCTCGATCGCTCGCCCTTCTATATCGAAGACGCTGGGCGCTACTTCCCGGCTCAGGGATTGTGTTAGTTCCTCCAGCGCACGGTCGTGTATTTCTGTCTGTGCTGCGCGATCGAAACCACTTTTTATCATTTTGACGCCGCCGCCTGCCACGGCGACGGATGCAATATCTCCTGCATACGTGTCACTTTTGGCGCCAGCAAGAAGGGCTAGGCCAACTAGCCCAACCCCTTTAAGTTTTCGATCTAAGGCTTCTTTTTTGCCTTTTCGCAACATAACAGCTTCGTCATAGGTCGCGTATCGCCATTCATAATAAGAAGGCGCTACGTCTTTATGAAAATTAAAGTAGTAATCATCAAAGGTATCGACTAATAAATCATCCTGGTTACGAATTCGATCGATCTTTTGGCGCACAGTATCGTTGTCCGCAGGTACTTGGAGAATCCTGACTTTGCCTTGTGAGTCGGTTTGCAGATAGGCGCCAAACGCATCTGGCGCGAGGTTCGCAGCGAAGGCGATATCAGCGGTAAGTTTAACGCTATTGATCTGCGTCTGGCCGACCTCCTGATAATATAGAATCAAGTCGTCAGCGACGGCATTGTATAAGCTTTGAAAAGGGTCTTCTCTTAATAGCTCCTCGGCTTCGGTCTTGTAAGCATACTTGCTAGCTGTATCCTCATAAATTTTGGTCAGCCAGGTTTCACCGGTCGCATCGGTTGCCGTGATGCTAACGCTTAACTGCTCGCCGTCAGATTCGAGAATTTTACCAGTGATAACCAATTCATGATGTTGCGCCGCGGTTGGAACCATCCGTACAATGCCCCAATTGCCAGTTTGTTGGAGCGTCTCTTTTAATTGGAAGGCAATATAACGGGATTCCGCGCGACGGACTTCTGCTGTGACGGGTATTTCTCCATCATTAGCGTTAGCTAACGCAGCGAGGTTGGGGTCAAGCGGTATTACCGTGACGTCAAGCCTAGGAGCACCGGACTGAAAATTTTGGAGCTGTATGGGTGGCGTAGCGCTGGCTGTGATGACTTCCGTTGTACTGCAGCTACTGATTAGCCAAACGATACCCGTTGCGAACAGAACCCAGAGTGGGCTTCGATGATTTGATTCCAAACTGCGCGTTAGATCTCTCATCAGTTAATCGTCCTCCTTGTAACCTTTATATCGCTTGTATTCTTCCCAGTATTTTTCCCTGAGTTCTGGGTCGGGTTCTGAAGCGGCTAGTTCCCTCAGTTGTGAAGCTAAAATGTCATCGCCTTCAGGGGATGGTATATCTGATGGAACTGAGAATGGCGCCCCAAAATCGCTGTTGTCACCTGCTGCTTGTGGTTCTTGAGCTAAGACAGCCACTTCGATGTCCTCCTGATCTTTGCTTCCATTGTCTTTATCGGCCAAGCCCGCTTCAGCTATCTTTTGGGCATCGATTGCCGGAGGCAACATTGTAGCCTCGCTAGAGTTTTGACGTGCCACTGTCTTGGCCAATGCATTACGCACAGCCTGAACATCGGATTCAAATCTTTCGATCGAAGCATCTAGTTTGGCGTCGATGGAAGCGACCCGGGGATCTTGACCGCTTTCCGTTACTGGCGAGGGAGGCAGGGCCTTATCGCTCCCTAGGCTGGGAAGTGAGAAGGTTGCTTCCCTGACGGCCTGATTTGCGAGTACAAGTAACCTAGCAGCATCACCGAGGCGCTCGCTATCTGCTGGTGTTGTATTGGTGCCTTCAGCACGATTCAGTTCTTTTTCAGCGATTAAAATCGCGACAGTTGCCTCGCTGATGGCGTTCTCAATATCTGCTTGTTTTGTTCCGCCATTTCTATTTGGTGCGCCACCAATATCTTTATCCAAATTATCAGCATCGGTTTTAAGCAGTTCACCTGCTGTCTCGAGTGTTTGTCCTGCTTTTCGTAAGGCCTCGTCTAACGCTGTCCGCGCAGTTTGGCTGGCGGCTTGGATTCCGCGTGGGTTGTCGTCTGCTCCTGCAACCTCGTCGTTCGCTTCGGTTCTTAATCCACGGGTTATTGCCTTACCAATTTTTGCAAGGGCCGCGCCAGCTGTGGCGGTTTGTTCAGAATCAGATCTCGATAGGGGGTTATCGGGCGCCGCTGTAGCCTTTGTGTCCTTTTGATCATTGGCCTGCTGTCGATCTGGGCCGTCCGTTGGTTGTCTATTTTGCGTGTTTGGCACACCACTTTCTGAGTCAGGAGGGGACGATCTCGGCATCCTTGACGGGCTATTCGGTGCAGAGGCACTCGGCATTCGCGGTTGGCTATTCGGTGCAGAGGCACTCGGCATTCTAGGTTGGCTATTCGGTGCAGCGGCACTCGGCATTCTAGGTTGGCTATTCGGTGCAGAGGCACTTGGCATTCTAGGTTGGCTATTCGGTGCAGAAGCGCTAGGCATTCGCGGAGGACTACTTGATGAGGGCGGGCTCGGCATACTCGGTGAGTTAGAAGAGGGGCT
>Ga0209308_10004185_pt1 | contig 11583 bp, 8 predicted proteins | sample COGITO_mtgs_1204_3_FD_184806 | JGI IMG/M metagenome (GOLD analysis project Ga0209308, IMG submission 184806) | Pelagic marine microbial communities from North Sea - COGITO_mtgs_120405 (SPAdes) (version 2) | ecosystem: Environmental > Aquatic > Marine > Epipelagic ...
CACCACCGACACCGATATCACTAGTGACGTAGGCGTTTCCAGTTATATATAAATTTGAGCTGGGGTGGTCTGTTCCCGTGACGCCTATCCCTAGACTCGTAGAGGTCGTGTCGAACATGATATTCGATGTCGTACCGACGAACGTCGCTCTATTCGTCCCCTGAAACTTAAGATGACCGTTCGCGGACATATCTATTATTTAGGGAGGTTTTTTTAAACGAAAAAGTCCGGAGGACTTTGTTTGATACGAGTGGCTCTACCACTCGGGATGTCTTTCTTGCAAAGTGGGTTGCACTTTGGAGGAAAAGGTCAACTGCTTAGGCAGTTGGAATAGACGGCCACACAACACCCGTGAGGTTTCCGTCCGCGTCTAAAGTTGGTCGGGCCGTACGAGGCAAGTCCCTTAGAGCTTGGCGGTAATCCTTCCAGTTCTGGATATCCAGTTCGAGCCAGTGTGGATAATCTGGGGTCATGTATTTATCACTCTGGTCGAGGAGAGTGTTCCGTTCCTCTCGGAACTTTTTGATCGCATCAGCGTTCGTTAGTTTGTAGAGTGTATATTCATACGCAATATCGAGAGGTCTTGGAAAGTTCTCGTCATCGAAAACAACACTCTCCCACGTGGTTCCATCGGAGGTATAGGGTTCACCCGGGGCTATACTTTCTAATATTTGGGCGAGCATATACTTTACCGCTACATTTTTATGACACGAATTCTATGTAAACGAAACCATGTTGACCTGTGTGTGTTCCAAATGAGGGGCTGCTCCCATTATTCCTCGACGAACCACCGAGCCCACCAGCGCCCCCATAAGCGTTAGTACCACCACCGGCGTACCCACCACCACCACCACCACCCGTCGAAGAGCCGCCACCACCACCGAACCCCCCGGGCCCATTACTGGAGGAGCTGGGGCCTCCCTGGGCTCGTTGGGAGTCCCCGGTGGTGCCTATATGATAACCGTTTCTCCCACTCCCGTCTCGGCCGGACTCGTAGACAAAACCAGAACCCCCACCCTGTCCCTGTAAGCCGGCTAATGTGCCGTTGATGGTGGTATTACCCTGTGATGTTCCACCATTCGAAATTGCATATTGCGCGTTCCCCGCCCACCGCGTGGCGTTCTTTCCACCACCACCACCACCGACAGCATACAAATATGTTCGATCTTCACTTAGAACCCATGATGCTCCACCACCACCACCACCGCGGTATGAGCCATTCGAACTGCCATACACAGTCGTATCCGCATCCCCACCGGCTTGTCCTACAACTATGGCAAATTTTGTTCCCCTTGTGATCGAAAAGTTTCCTTGGCTATATGCCCCAAGCCCAGCGCCGACGAACGTACCCGCTGAGATGTTGTAGGAATGCCCCCCTCTCGCTCCAGCTGCTTTAATTGTATACGTCCCAGATTTGGGGGCTGTCCATATTTGAAAACCCCTATCGGTGTTGCTGGTGCTGGCGGCGTTGAAATAAGCAGTGTTATCCGTCCATGCGGGGGAATACGCAGAAAGAAGGCTGCTGAGCATCGGTCCCTGCTGTCCCGTTTGCCCCGCATTCGTGAATGTAAATGAAGTAAAGGCGTAAAGTTCGGCACTCCCCACGATATTGATTGCTCTATCTGTGAACAACCCGCTGTTATTATCAGTCAATCGGAATGTTACACTCGTCGTACCCACCGCCGCAATTTGACCTGTTATAGCACCTGTACTCTCGGTAAGAGCAAGACCCCCAGGTAAGGCGTTACTCCCGGGTGCTACATAGAACGTCATATTCGTACCACCACCACCATCTGTACCTACGAGTGTTTGAGTTTGGGACGTACCAGTATCGAACCCCAGGTTCGCACCAGCCGCGGTAGTCCATTCGGCTGGAAACCCTATCGTGGCAGTACTGGCCCCGCTCAAACCCGATGTACTATTAATCCTAACTTTATAGGGTTGTTGGGCGAGAACCCATGATCCCGATCCACCAAAAAATTGTACATTGTTGAGTCCAATATCATAGTCCGTCGAACCCGTGTTCTTTGACTTTATTACCACTCTGAAATAAGAGAATGCTTCAGTTGACCCCGCGGATAGTGTTGTGACATTTGTGGACAGAGTCGTCCCCGTCCCAGCATGAAGTACCGTCCAATTTGTACCGTCGTTGCTCCCTAATATAACAAATTGTCCGTGTTGGAAGTTTGATTGAGCGCTACCTATTACAGCGCGAGATAGTATAACTGGGTTGGGTATTTGTAATTGTATCCAATGCCCACGATGCGTTGTTCCACTTATATCTTGAGTTGCTGCGGAGTCAAGTCCCGCTAAATAGGGTGCATTAGAATCATAGCCCACAGTGGCGTTACCATTTGCACTGTGCCAGTAACTACCCGTAGTCACAACATCATCAAAGGCCTTGTACGCGTTAGTCGAGTTCATTGAGGCACTCGCTGTGTACCCCGTGATCGAATCATTATTTGTCAACGCATTAGGTGGAAACTCAACCGCCTCACCCCCCATCTTGAAAGTTACCTGGGTCCCGGCAGCGTTCGGTGCGCTCGCATCGACAACACTATACAAACTTCCATCGACACCTTCCAATTGTACCGTCGATCCACTGACAATACCTGTACCCGTCACCGTGAATACCTGGGTTGATGTGTCAAAGACAAAGCCGGTGGTAGCGGTGTCGGTAATTTCGTAGATATAGGCAGAACCGGTGTTGGAAATACCACCCGGGTCTTCGTTCGGCGCCCCCGCGATAACCTTCGCCCCATCCCCACTCATGGCGACACTATAGCCGAAGTTGTCACTAGACGCACTGTCCGATGCTCCAATCTTTGCATGTTGGACCCAATTCGAACCATCGTAGGTGAAGATATAGGCAGAACCGGCGTTGGTGTCACCACCAAAGTCCTCACCGTTCGCCCCCGCGATAATCCTCGTCCCATCCGAGTTCATGGCGACCCTGTTGCCTAAGTAGTCACTAGACTCTGGATCCGATGCCACAATCTTCGCTTCTTGAGCCCACGACGAACCATCGTAGGCGTAGATATAGACAGAACCGGCGTTGGTAATACCACCCGGGTCTTCGTTCGGCGCCCCCACAATAACCCTCGTCCCGTCCGAGTTCATGGCGACAGCGCCCCCGAAGTGGTCACTATTCTCTGGATCCGATGCTACAATCTTTGTACCCGTATCCCAAGACGAAGACGAACTATCGTAGGTATATATATAGGCTGCACCGGCGTTGGTAGGGCGCGAACCAAAGTCTTCATACCGCGCACCCACAATAACCCTCGTCCCGGCCGAGTTCATGGCGACACTCCACCCGAACTCGTCAAGCGTTTCCCTGTCTGGTGCCACAATCTTTGTACCCGTATCCCAAGACGAAGACGAACTATCGTAGGTATATATGTAAGCAGAACCGGCGTCTACAAGATCACCCGCCTGCCCGACCTCATCAGCCGCATCCTCAGCGTACGCCCCCACGATAATCCTCGTCCCGTCCGAGTTCATGGCGACACTCCACCCGAAATAGTCCGACGTCTCCTTATCCGATGCCTGAATCTTCACACCCGTACCCCAAGACGAAGACGAACTATCGTAGGTATATATATAGGCTGCACCGGCGCGATTAAGACCACCAGAGTCTTCACGGTACGCTCCCACGATAACCTTCGTTCCATCACCACTCATGGCGACGCTAATCCCGAAATTGTCATACGAGTTCTGATCTGCCGCTGGCGCTACAATCTTTGTACCTGTATCCCAATTCGAACCATCGTAGTTATAGATATAGGCACACTCTCCGGCTGCCACCGACGAAGCATAACCGACCCCTACGATAACCCTCGTCCCGGCCGAGTTCATGGCGACACTGTACCCGAAATAGCGTTCGGCCGTCGCATCTGATGTGGGGGGGACAATCTTTGTCTCAGTGCCCGCCCCCACCGTTGACCCTCCACTAACAAGTGTGGTTAACGGCGAAATACCAGTAACCGTGGGTGGTTGGGCGATAGACCCCCACCCCGATGCCGTGTACGATTCCATGAACCCAGTTGTGGAGTTATAGCGGATCATTCCGTTTGCGACTGTCGCCGGTCTCTGACCCGTCGTACCACTCGGAACGGTCAGAGCACCTGTTCCAGAAGTTCCGACGACGCCGGCCACCTCAACATTCCCACTGGCGACTAAAGAAGTCGTAGGATTCGTAAACTCTAGGGTTAAAGGCGTTATATTCCCCGTAGCAGTCACGGCTTCGAGAGAGTGCTGCGCTTCCACGTTGACCGTTCCCATGATGAGCGTTCCACCGAGTTCGAGGTTTGTGCTCACGTATGAATTACCTAATACATGAAGATTCGCTTCTGGGGAATCTACCCCCACACCGATCTTTCCTGTTAGTGTATCGATCACGGCGTTCGAGGCATTACCGACCCCCTTAAACGTAATTTTGTCTACATCCGTGAAGACCAATTGTCCGTTGGTAGACATATCTACTATTGAGGGAGGTTTTTTTAAACTGGGAAAAGTCCGGAGGACGGGACAAGTGCTTCGCACTTGGAACTTGGGTTCTTGCAAAGTGGGAGGCACTTTGGAGGAAAATTGTTTATTGAGGGGCGACGGGCCAAACCGGGTTAGCCGGGTCTTCTGTGTTGGAAGGAAGGTCACGAAGAGCTTGCATATAGGTTTTCCATTCTTCCGGGACGGGTGTGTCTGTAGATGTCGATCGAATGACGACCCAATCACAGTCCACGAGAAGTTTATTGCGTCGGTGACGAAGTGTGTCAATTGCTATTTGATTTTTAAGTGTTGTATTCCAATGATCTTCGCATTCTTGTTGTGTTGGGATAGTAAAAGGCGCTTCTGTGTATACACCAGCTTCTTCGTTAAATAATAGGTTAGATTTATCTTCTAACGTTTCGTATTCGGGTAACGTGTAAATCTTTTGTGAATACCAGGTAACGTCGGATAGGGTAATGTTTCCACCATCACATCCACAAGATTCACCTGGTCTGATCTGACTTAATGTACGTAGTAAATCCATATAAATAACATTATATTTTTAATAACCATCTTCAACATCGAGAACTACAAAAAATGAAGTAGTAGGAAGCTCGTGTGCGGGTGATGTCGTTGAAAACCCTTTAGTTCGGCCAGTCCAGAGTGTTTGGCCCGTCCCCGAGTCGCCATGCTTCCCTACGAGCTGAACTTTTAATTGTGATCCAGAAGAAACGTCGCAATTAGGTAGAGAAAACATAGACGTCACAGAAGCAGCTGTAGGCGTTGAATCAAAATTCGTAAAGTCGGCGCTGATACAAGGAAGCCCATTAATCTTATTTCCACTCGTCGACGAGTGATCAGAACTCGAAGAATACACTATTTGATTACCGTTATAAGTAACTTCTATAGTGAACCCAAAATTCCAAGAGTACTGCGATTCGCCACGCCAATCAATTTTAACGTATGCTTTCAAATTAGCTGTTCCGAGATGATGATAACATGAAGGTATATCAAATGTATTATCAAGGATGTTGACTTGTGTCGCGACCCCCCCTGTATTGCCAGCGGCCGAAAAGAAAGTGCTTCGCTGTCCCAGGTAATCCCATGTAAGAAAAGTCGTACGACCACCTTTATATAAGGTTGAAAACGTATTCCCCCTTACATCCAAAGCCGCCCTCGGCTCCGAAGTCCCGATCCCTAAACGCCCCGCCTTGAGGGTCATGGACAAGTCCCCGTGCCCGAAATACTCCTTCTGGTAGGCATAGAGTTGGTAGATTTCGTCGATGGTCAGGACCCGGTTGAAGAGGCGGAAGTTCGCGATTGAGCCGTCGTAAGAAGCTGTTCCAGTTATATTACCAGTCGAGTTTATATAGTTTCCTAATGCAACTTTAGCACTGGTATCTAAAGCTAAGCCAGTTGTTGTATTAGTATTCTGAAGAGCGAACTTTCCATCTATATATAATTTACTTTTTAAACCATCATAAACTACAGTTGCATGGGTCCATATTCCAATCTTTGCTTTAATAGTTGTATTTACACTTTCATTGGTGGCACCACTGTAAACATAAAATCTATACATTCCAGTTGTTTCTTGGATTCGAAAACCAATGGATTTGGCCCCGGCGGCGTATCCTATTGCGACGATCGAATTACTTCCAGTTATTATACTATTCGTCTTAAACCACACGCTATACGAAAGTGGAGGATTACCACTTAAGGATGTAGCTCCAGATACAATGGCATCTCCCGATCCATCAAATACGAAAGCCTTGTTCGATACTTGTGGGTCACCCAGAGTTGTTCCGTTAATGGTCGTACCTCCTAGACCTGATACAGACGAGAGAGACGCATCATCCTCCAAATCCTTCGCATCATAGTAGACCTCCAACCAATCCGTATTGGGAACGTTGGCCACAGACTTTATGGTCACATCAGTCCCGTGTGCGTCGGGGTCGTATTCGGGAAGGCCGAAGAGTTCCCATTCGTTTAGAGATGTTCTATCCCTCGCCGTTGAACCCCTATTTGTTTCATTGACCACCAAAGCAAAATAATTATATGCAACTAAAGAATTTACGTCATCGAATGTAATGAAAGTTGTTTCATCGGTAGGTGTAATATTAGTAAATGTATATACCCTATACCAGGAAGTCCCGTCATTCGATCCCCATACATTTCCATTTTTAACAAACTCTGGTATACCAAAACCAATTGAATATCTAGGTTGAAGACTAAAACGTTTTAAATATATTTTATTAGGAAGCTTTATTTGAATCCATTCACCTTCATCGCTGCTGGTGAATGCTGTTCCTCCAGAATCAGTACCTAGATTCGCGGGTGGAGATTTAGTATAAACCCCGTTTGTATCGTATCCAATCACAGATCTCCAACCATTAGACCCTGGATAGCTAACCGAGCCAGTTTCTGTACTCTGCAAATAACCAATCAGATTATTAAAAACTTTCCAGGCTTGACGATCAGTATTTTCTTGTGTACTAGCATCCGCCACGTACCCACTCGTCGACGATTCGTCATTTTGGGTCAAAGCCACCCTCGGATACTTAATAAGTTTTTTCGACCGACTAAACTCCGTGACGACATTGGAATTAAGCTGAATCGAAGCGACGTTCGCATCGTGGTCGCATTCAATATGTAAATTAGACGTATGGCTCGAATTCCCGGCCCCGATTTCTATGCTCATACTCTGCGTGTCGACGACGATATTCGAGGTCGCCCCGCGGTAGATGGCTTGGTTCATCCCCTGATAATCGAGTATACCGTTCTCGGCCATTTCTATTATGAAGGGAGGTTTTTTTAAATGAAAAAAGTCCGAAGGACTTTGTTTAAATTTCAGTTTCGTCCCATGATTGGGTTTCTTCGTTCCAGGTGTACATTTTATCATCCGAAGGGTATGGGACTGGGGGTTGCCATGTACATGAATCGTCGAGGGTCCATGAAGGATAAGGTTGAGGCGTCGAAAAGTTATCCTTGTCTTGGTGGTAGATGTACCCTATCCCGGCATAGTTTTTACCCTCTATATTTTTATGCGTTTTCACCCAGGTTCCATCTAGTTCATACTCACACCAAAGACGACTCTTCGCGAGAATAACTCGAATGACTTCATTGGTTTGTGTATTTAGTTCCGCGAAAGAAGGCATACTTATAACAAATATCTTATTATGACGATTCCCGAGCCACCCGAGCCACCACCCGGATTACCATTTCCATTAGTCTGATCATTGGATTCACCACCACCACCACCACCTGAACCTGAACCATCCACTGCTGTAAATCCAGAACCAACACCCTGTTCACCCGATTGGTTTATACCAGCTATGGCCGTACTCCCACCATTTCCACCACCGGCTTTACCTTCACCACCCGCATAAGGGTTGTTACTACCCAGCGATCGGGCATCACCACCACCCCCACCACCCCCCGCGTAATACGTAGGTGTACCGCTTATACTTGATTCTATACCATCACCCCCGTTACCCGCACTTCCATTTGCTGGGTTATTTGGTGAAGTACCAGCACCTCCTCCACCCCCTCCACCTCCAGAGGCGGTAGCCTGTGAAGGGGTTCCATCAGCACCATCGTTACCATTAACGGTACTCCCCCCTCCTACACCACCACCAATAGAATAGTTCGACCCACCACCACCAGAACCACCCGATAAACCACCACGTCCATTTGTTCCACCACCACCACCACCACCAACTGTTTGAATACCAAATACACTTGACCCCGTACCATTAGCACCATCATTTCCACCTCCACGCACCCCCCTCGTCCCGCCATCTCCTATAACAACACTGTACGTCCCCGTGGATATGTTTTGATTTGTTGCTTGAATCGCCCCACCAGCACCCCCACCACCAGCTTTACGGGATCCACCCCCACCCCCACCCGCAACCACGAGGTAGTCAAAAATACCACCGTTAATCACATTTAACGTCCCCGAAGATGTAAATGTATGAATTTTATATCCACCACTTGTCGATATAGTTCCACCAGTTGCACTGATCCCACCCAAGCCCTGCCAAGCAGTTCCGTTATACACTTCTAATCTATTTAACGTTGAATTAAACCGAATCATTCCCACCACACCCGTAGAAGGTTGTTGCTCCGTCGTACCAACTGGGACGGTTAGGGCACCTGTTCCAGAAAATGTCCCTTCCGCCGTACTCGTAGAATCAAAATCAGATTCTGTGTTGGTAAATATCTCCGATAGTTTTATATTAGATTGAAAATCTTTCGCGTATCGTAGCCAGTGGTGTAATTTCATAGCACCCAAACTAACGGGCGTATACGACTTCGCTAAAATATGATCTGTTATAGAAATAGTATTATCAAGCCCCTGACCACTATCATTTGCGAGTTGTATTATTTTAGCTGGAATAAATGTATCCGAAGCTTTACGTTTACGGAACGTTAATTTATCCTCCGTGTTATCGAATGAAATTTTTGCTTTATCGCCGATCCATAAAGAGTTTTCGCTTACGTACATATCACGAATTTTGTTTTCAGCGGAACCTATATCGTATTGATTATCGACCGAAGGAATCATATGACCCCCTAAAGAGAAGGTTCCACCATTCATTTCAATATTAGATGAGGTTCGAAGAACTTCGACGTTTGCCGTTCCTCGAACATCTAGAGTGTGTGTCGGTGTAGAGGTTAAAATACCCACGTTGGATGTAGACGTATCTACAAACAGATTAGCGGTACCTATTTCTACGTTAGCTGTCGTCTTAAACGCCGTGACTCCATTTAAAAATTGAACGGTCGACGAAGTTATGTTGGATGAGGTTATATCCAATTGATCGAGAATAATCGATTTAGCATGAATATTTCCATCGAGTACCCTGAGGTGGGAATCGTGAATATCGAGGAACCCGTCGGTTCCGTTCATTTCTATTATTGAGTGAGAGTATTTTCTTACTTAAAAAAATGCTCGTACATATTCATATGACCACGTGGATTGAAGGTATCATAAAACACTCTGAAACCGAACTAGGCCTCCTAGGCCTCGACCAAACGAACCTGGGTCCTTTGATCGTAGACTTTATCAAGAATCTTCAACAAACACTGGGGAACCAGCCGACCGCTATGAAATCTATCCTGAAAACAACCGCCAATCTCATAGATGGGAAACCCGTTGCCCCCATAACCGAAACAGATTTTGTAGATGATACGTGTACGAGGTGTTCATACATTTACAAATCCGAAGATGGAAAATATTATAATGACCGAGCGGTCGTGTTTAAGAAAAGCTACGATGACCCGAGTTCACAATATATGTACCAAGGTCATCAAAGATCGAAACAAGAAATTACCCTACCGTATGTCTTACACGAGGAGATCGTCCTCATCCCATGATTGTGTTTCTTCGTTCCATGTGTACGTTTTATCGTCCGAAGGGTATGGGATTGGAGGTTGCCAGGTACACGTATCGTCGAGGGTCCACGAAGGGAAGGGTTGAGGCGTCGAAAAGTTATCCTTGTCTGGATGGTACGTGCATCCAATACCCGCATAGTTTTTACCTTCCGTGTCGTAATAGGTCCTAATCCAAGTTCCATCTAACTCGTACTCACACCAAAGTCGACTCTTCGCTCGGATTACCCGAAGAACTTCTTTGGTTTGTGTATTTATTTCTGCAAAGTGAGGCATTCTATACTTATGCGAGATATCTTATTATGACGATTCCTGTTCCACCATTACCACCTCTACCATGCCCCCCTCCCCCACCACCTCCACCCCCTCCGGTATTTATACCGCCTTGCTGTAACGAGCCGGTGGTGCCGGAATCTTTGCCGTCGCCACCACCGCCCTGCCCCCCAGAACCACTATTATTATGACCACCACCACCTCCACCCCCATAATAAGTTCCCGATCCAATCGGCCATTGTATACCGTCTCCACCACCCCCTCTATCACTTGAATCGCTACCATCCTTTCCAGCCTCACCCGCTCCACCGCCACCACCTGAATATCTTGTACTGGCCGGACTACTAGCTTCTCCTACCCCATTACCTCCATTATTACCGTATCCATATGAATAGGTAGAATTTTGGGTGCTCGAAGCACCACCCCAATACGTCGAGGTAGATGCGTAACCCTGCCTAGACCCTCCACCTCCACCCGACCCACCTGATTTTGGCCCTTGCGTACCCGAATTACCATGTCTATCGACACCACCTCCACCTCCACCTAATGCCGTAAAACCTAGCGCCGTCGAATTACTCCCACTAAGACCAGCGCTATCATTAGTATTAACAGAAGCACCACCAGCACCTATTGTAATACTATAATTACCCGCTTGAACATTCATCGTTCCATAGACAACTCCACCGGCACCACCACCGCCACCGTCTGTAGTAGCACCCGCACCACCACCCGCTACAATTAAATAATCAATCTCCCCGCCAGAAAAAACCGAAAACGTTCCCGTGTCAGTAAACGTATGAATTTTATATCCACCGCTGGCTGTCGTGCTTCCACTACCTGCGGATTGAGAGGCATTCATACCACCGACGGTTTCCCATGAAGTCCCCATGTAGAATTCTAACTTTCCTATAGTCTCATTAAACCGAATCATCCCCATAACCGCAGTAGGTTGGTCCGCTGTCGTACCACTCGGAAGGGTTAGAGCACCTGTTCCAGAGCTTCCTACAAAACCGGCTACTTCAATATTCGAAGTCGCCGTAAGACTTGTAATCGCATTAGAAAATTGGACGGTATTAGAAGTCACATTTGCACCAGGTCCAGAATCTGTTATCGCTTGAAGGGTTGAAGAAATACCCGTTATATTACTCCCATCACCGTACAAATAATCGGCAACAACATTCCCACCCACCTCCACATTCCCACTGGCGACTAAAGAAGTCGTAGGATTCGTAAACTGAATAACATTAGATGTAGTGTTTCCCACATTCGAAACTGCCGCGAGACTATGTGAAGACGCCGCTGAAATCGTATTAATTTTGAGAGATCCACCTACTGAAAGGTTATTTTGCGTGACCACGTTTCCTATGACATTAACGGTTAGTTCCTGACTAAGATCGTTGATTATTTCTGTTGCCGTAAGATTACTTG